>OQWM01001361.1_pt1 | contig 16791 bp, 14 predicted proteins | sample 1691531 | NCBI WGS metagenome assembly OQWM01 (sample SAMN03418257, study PRJEB22391) | human gut metagenome | biome: human-gut; feature: organic feature; material: feces | host: Homo sapiens | place: Tanzania | collected 2013-01
AACCGTTCCTTCGCGCAAACTTTACTTAAATTATTTATAATGCGTTTGCCCTGTATAATAGTTAATTTTATACTAAAGCCAGTATTCCTAAGACCCTGAGTCAATATTCCTAAGGGTTGAAGTAAGTATTCCTAAGGGGCTTAGGAAGTATCACTTAGGCTCTTAGGAAGTATCACTTAGCTTCTTAGGAAGTATTACTTAGCTTCTTAGGAAGTATTCCTTTAGTTTGAAATTCCTAAAAGTGAAAAAAAATACCTTCTTAAAAAAGAAGGCATTAAAAATAATGAAAATCTATTAGTTTTTATTTGACTTCGTTTTTAAGTTCTTTTCCTTCTGTAAAATCCAGAATATTTTGAAGCGTTGTATCTGCGATTGCTTTAAGCGCATTTTTTGTAAGAAACGCCTGATGTCCAGTTATAATTACATTCGGGAAAGTTAAAAGCCGGGCAAGCATGTCGTCTTTTATAACGTCTGCAGACCAGTCTGCAAAGAAATATCGGCTTTCTTCTTCATAAACGTCAAGCGCCGCTCCTCCGATAGTTCTTTTCTTTAAAGCTTTTACTAGCGCATGAGTGTCGATTAAAGCGCCGCGTCCTGTATTTATTATAACCGCATCGTTTTTCATCATGGAAAGAGACTTTTCGTTTACAAGATGCTTTGTATCGTCTGTTAAAGGGCAGTGCAGGCTGATTACATCGCTTTTTTGGAACAATTCAATAAGCGGAATGTATGTAAAGCCTTTTTTTTCAGCCCAGTCATTGTCTGGATATGCGTCGTACATTACGATTTTCATTCCGATTCCAGAAAGACATTCTGCCATTACTTTTCCGATTTTTCCAGTTCCAATGATTCCGGCTGTAAGTCCGCACAAATCCCGGCCTGTGAGTCCATTCAATGTGAAATTTCCAGAGCGAGTTCTTAAATATGCCTGAGGAATTTTTCTTGTAAGGGAAAGCAAAAGCGAAAGAGCGTGTTCTGCTACAGAATGAGGCGAGTACGCTGGAACTCTTGCAACTTTTATGCCGAATTCTTTTGCAGCTTCAAGATCCACATTATTAAAGCCTGCGCATCTCAATGCAATCATTTTTACACCGCATTTTTTCAGTATGGAAATAACGGTTCTGTTTATGGTGTCGTTTACAAATGTGCATACAATGTCATAGCCGGATGCTGTCAATGCTGTTTTTTCTGTCAGATGAAAGTCAAAAAAATCAATATTGAATAGAAAGTTCTTGTTTTCTTCTGAAAAAGATTCCTTGTCATAGCTGCAGGCATCATAAAACGCAATTTTCAATTCCTTGTTTTCCATAAAAAATCCTCCGGTAAAAAGTTTTAATTTAAATATACAATTTTTTTCTTTAATTTGCATTAGTTTCTGTTTTTTTATTGATATTTTGTGAGAAAGTTGCTTTTACTTTGAAAATGATTATTTTATTGGCTGCAATGTAGACTTGAAAAAATTTATTCAGTTTATATAATAAAAGAAAATATAATACTTGCGAGGTGTTTTTATGACAAAATTAGGTGCATTTGCTATTGGTGTTGCGGTTGGCGGAGTAACTCTTGCCTTGGTAAAAACAGCTGGATTCAAAAAAGTCTGCTCTAAAGTTATCAGCGCGGGAATGCAGCTTAAAGATGACGCTGCTTCTTTTGTTGAAACTGTAAAAGAAGACGCGGAAGATATAAAGGCAGAGGCCGCTTACAATAAAAACGCAGCAAAAGATAATGCTTAAAAATCAGTCTTAAATTATTTAAAAATATCTTTTTAAAAAGGGATTGCAATGGATTTTAAGATTTCTCACAGTCTTCCAGGCAGAGTAAGGCTTAGATATGAGCGTCATATTCTGTCTTTGCGTCAGGCAATGCTTGTTCAGATGCTTGTTGGTCTTCAAGAAGGAATAGTTTCTATTTCTGTTAATACAGTTTCAGGAAGCATTCTTATTGAATACAAAGATACTTCCTTGGAAACAGTTCTTTCTTACGTAAAGGCTCTTGATGGAAAGTATCTCAATGATGAAAATCTGCTTTCGAGCGTTTCTGTCCCTTCTGTGCAGGAAAGTCTTTTGGAATCGTTGCTGTCCCTTACAGTTGAGCATTTTCTAAAAAAACTTCTTCCTCTTCCATTGAGAAAAATCATTTCTCTTGTTTCAATTGTTCCTCGTGTTCAAAAGGGCATTGCAAGCGTAGTGAGAGGGAAGCCGTTCTGCGCGGAAACTCTTGATGCTGCCGCGATTTCTCTTTCATATTTAACTGGCGACATTGATACTGCTGGAACTATAAATTTCCTTTTGAATATCGGCGATACTCTCGAAGATTACACAAAGCGAAAGTCCCATGACAATTTGACTCAGTCGCTTCTTATAACTGATGAAACCGTTACAATCGTTCAGGATGGAGAAGAAAAAGAAATTTCCACACAGCTTTTAAAGGCGGGCGACATCGTTATTGTTCGCGCTGGCTCTGTAATTCCTGTTGACGGAACTGTTGTTGACGGCGTTGGAATGGTAAACCAGGCTTCAATGACTGGAGAAGCTCTGCCTGTTCAGCGTGAAAAAGGCTCGTCTGTTTTTGCTTCCACAATTATTGAAGAAGGCGAAATAAAGATAAAAGTGAAGGCTTGCGGAGGCGAAACCAAAGTAAGCAAAATTGCAAATATGATTGACCGATCAAATTCACTTAAGGCTGCAAGTCAGGAAAAAGCGGAACGTGTTGCTGACAATCTTGTAAAATACAATTTTTTAATTGCGGGTCTTGCGTATTTCTTTACACGTAACTTTACAAAGGCGGCTTCAACATTGCTTGTGGATTATTCCTGCGCCATGAAGCTTTCTGCTCCGATTTCAGTTCTTTCTGCAATGAGAGATTGTGCCCGGAACGGAATTCTTGCGAAAGGCGGAAAATTTCTTGAGGAATTTGCGGAATCTGACACAATTGTTTTTGACAAGACAGGAACATTGACAGAATCAAACCCTGTTGTAAAAAAGATTGTTGTTTTTGGCAGCAGAAAGGAAAATGAAGTTTTAAAACTTGCTGCTTGCCTTGAAGAGCATTTCCCGCATTCTTTGGCGCGTGCTGTTGTAAATGAAGCTGCGTCCAGGGGATTGAACCACAAGGAAGAGCATACAAAGGTCGAATATATTCTTGCGCATGGAATTGCTTCCAGCCTTGACGGAAAAAAGCTCCGCATAGGAAGCGCGCATTTTATCTTTGATGACGAAAAAATTCCGCTTACAAAAGAAGCCGATGACTGCATAAATACAATAACTGGCTGTTCCCAGCTTTATTTTGCAATTGACGGAGAACTTGCCGCTATAATCGTAATTGAAGATCCAATCAGAAAAGAATCTTGCGCTGTAATAAAAAAATTGAAAGACTCTGGCTTTAAGAATGTGATTATGATTACAGGCGACAATAAGCATACTGCAAAAGAAGTTGCGGAAAAAACTGGCGTAACAGATTTTGTTGCTGAAGCTCTTCCAGACACAAAAGTATCCTGGATTGAAAAGCTTAAGAAAGAAGGGCACAAAGTTGTTATGGTTGGAGACGGAATCAATGATTCTCCGGCTCTTTCTGCGGCAAATGTTGGAATTGCAATGGGAAAGGCAAGCTCAATTGCAAGCGAGACTGCGGATATTCTTCTTCCTGACGACGGCTTGGATTCTCTTCCAGTTTTGCGGAAAATAAGCCGAAACTTGATTTCAAGAATTCATGGAAACAACCGAGCTATAATCGGAATAAATTCTGCGCTCATTGCCGGCGGACTTGCTGGTTCCATAACACCGCAAATGGCTGCCTTGCTTCATAACAGCTCCACAGTTGCAATCAGCGTGAATGCAATGAGTTCCTTGGACTAAAAAATGATTGTTTCAAGTTTTTTCCCAGGAAGAATCCGTTTACGCAATGATGTTTTTAAAGATGATGATATATTTTCCGCATTGTATTCTGCTGTCGGAAGCCATTCCGCCGTAAAAAAAGTTGAGCGCAATGAAAGAACTGGCAGCGTGCTTGTTGAATATATTTCAGAAAATTTACCCATGGAAAAACTTCTTGCCTTAAAAGATGAGTTTTTTGCGCTTGGAAAACTTGCGGAATCCTATAGCAAAAAAAATAAGCCAGTTATTCTTGAAAAAATTCATGAAATCGAAAGAAAATTAAAATAGCTTTGCATATTTTATAGCTTTTGTTATATTTAAAGTAATTCAGTTTCTTAACGGAGGTTTTTTATGGATAACAAGGCTATGTTCAATTTGTCTTACGGTCTTTTTATTTTGACTGCAAAAGACGGCGAAAAAGACAACGGCTGCATTGTGAATACTGTAGGGCAGGTTACTTCCCAACCTAACAGAATTTCTTTGACGGTAAACAAAGCGAATTATACGCACGATATGATTCTGAAAACAAAAGAATTCAATGTTTCCGTTCTGGCAGAAAATTCTAAATTTGAAACTTACAAGCATTGGGGCTTCCAAAGCGGTAGAAATACAGATAAACTTGAATCAATTTCTTTTAAAAGATCTGCAAACGGCCTTGTTTATATTGCGGATGAAACAAACGCATTTTTGAGCGCAAAAGTTGTTTCCACACTTGATTTGGGAACGCACACTCTTTTTATTGCTGATGTTACAGACGGCGAAGTTTTGTCGCAAGTTCCTTCAGCAACATATTCATTTTATCAGAATAATATAAAGCCAAAGCCAGCTTCCACGGAAAAGAGAAAGGGCTTTATTTGTACTGTCTGCGGATATATTTATGAAGGTGAAACTTTGCCTGACGATTTTATTTGCCCTGTATGTAAGCATCCAGCCTCGGATTTTAGACCGCTTTAATGAATTTTTTGTGTCATTGCCGGAGCGTTGCATGCAATCTAGCTGTTTTCATACTGAAAAATTCAATATTTTTCTAAAAAAAATTGATATTTTTGCAAATTCATATTGACATTTTTTTTTGGAAAGTATATATTCTTAACCACGGTAGCCAAAGTGAAGAGGCAATACCCGTTCCCATACCGAACACGGAAGTCAAGCTCTTCTACGCCGATGATACTGCTAACGCGGGAAAGTAGGAAGCTGCCGTATTTTTATTTTAAACGCTTTTCTTTTTTTTTCAATCAATAAAAATCTTATATTTTTAATATTTTAGTTATTATATGCTTTAAAAAAAATTTATAATTCTTCACTCCGTTAGGACATATAGAGCAAGGCGGCTATAAAACTTCATTTTGTTTTGTAATGATGGATTCAGGTCATTGAGTTTTTTGATTGAAATAATTGATGAGCCTGGATTAAAATAATCCGGAGGACAAGCAAATGAGAAAAACTATAAAAATCTTTTCTTTGATTCTACTATGTTTATTCTTTATTTCATGTTTCGAAGCCTTTGGCAACGCCGGACTATTCGATAACTTGAAAAAAACAGGAAAAACCGTTACAGTGAATTTGGTTATACGGCAACAGTTTTTCGCTGTTTGCTTAAAGGGCTTTTTAATCACTGATACTGATTAAAGAGCCTTTTTTTTCGAACTTGCACATGCATAGCCAAGTCCAAATGCAATCAATGCAATTCCAAGAACTGCAAAAGTTCCTGAGAATTCAATTGATGTTTCTTTTTCATCTGTTCTATCAGATATTGCTAATGAAAAAGAATTCTCGAAGTTGTTCATTTTTCCACCTCCATATTAAGTATTCAGTCTTGTTTTTCTTCAACGAAGATTTCACAAAGATCTGTTGTTTCAATTTCAATTACCTCCTTGCGGATTAGATCCATCTTTATTTCCAGAAGTTGCAGCCAGTGCAATTCCTACACCTAGTGCAATTGCTGCTAACCCCAAAGCAGCCCAACCAGAAAAATCATTATCTCGTTTGGACTGAGCTTTTTTATGAATATCAGCTGCAATTTTTTGTACCTCGTTCACTGGTAATTCTTGCAAATCTCGCGAAATTGAAATTGCGGCTTTTTTAAACTCTTCATTATCTTCATATGTACCCATGCTAATGGAAATAGATTTATGAAGTGTCTCACATTCTGCTTTTAACAGTGCATCACTTGCATCTGCATTTAATTTATATACTGTGCGAATCTTATCTGAAAGTTCTGGAGGTATTTCTCTTGCTCCAGATTCAACTGATGAAAGAAGTGAAATCGATACATCAAGCTTCTGTGCCATAACAGCAAGGGTATCACCAGTATCAATTCTTAGTCTTTTTAAGAATTTTCCATAACTTGTTGGATTAACGCACTGCATAGCTTTACCTCCTTACAATTCAAATATATTACACATTTTGTGTAATGTCAAGTAAATTTTGAAAATAAAAAGAATATTACACATATTGTGAAAAAATATACTGAGAATTATTCAAATACACGGTGAGTTTTTATAAATTCACGCCGAGATTAAAAAAATACGGCGTAATTTTCATAAGGTCATTCTATGACACCGTTGTGTGATAAACTTCTACAAATAACGGGAATAAAAATATTTTGCGAAATCGTGATATTTTACACACTTAAAACACAAAGTTGTGATATAATCTTCTATAATATGCAAGTAGACTATACAAAGCTTTGGGCTCGTTATAAAGAAATGGGACACAAGAATAAAACAGACCTTATTGAGATGGCAGGAATTTCAACGAATATCCTTGCCAAACTGACTAAGGGCGAATTCATTTCCATGGATAGTATCCAACGCATTTGCAAGGCCCTGAATTGCGATGTAGGCGATATATGTGTAATTAATAAAGTAGAAGGAAATATCTAAAAAATGTTGCCTGAAAAAAGTATTGATATAAAAGAAAATGACCTTCTCAAAATAGATCCGGAATTATTGGCAATTCTCTTAAAAGATAAAACAACAGGTAATAACATCATATGGGCAACTGATAATTATTCCAAATATGGTTTTTCTTATTCTGCTGAGAAAGAAATCAAAATAGAATTAATTACCTCACGTCATGGCGGAATTATAAAGCCTCGAATTGAAAAATCAAAAACAGAGCAGCAGCAAAGAGTGCGCCAGAAAGCTGAAGTTTTTACACCTAGTTGGATTTGCAATATGCAAAACAATAAGGTTGATGAAGAATGGTTTGGGCGAAAAGATGTTTTTAATTTAGAAAAAGAAAATTCTTGGGAAGTAACGAAAGAAAAAATTATATTCCCTGATTCTGAAAAAAAAAGCTGGCAAGATTATGTTCTTTCTAAAAGACTTGAAATGACTTGCGGTGAGGCTTCATATATAACAAGCCGCTATGATGCAGTAACTGGGGACTATATAGAAGTTTCGAATAGAATTGGTATATTAGACAGAAAACTTAGAATTGTTAGCGAAAACACAGATACGCATGAGGATTGGCTGAAATGGGCTTATAGTTCCGTTCAAAATGTTTACGGCTTTGACTGGCAAGGTGATAATGTTCTTATTGCAAGGGAAAATCTTTTATTTACTATTGCTGAACACTATAAGGCAAAATTTAATGAAAAACTCGAAACTCAAGATTTGGTTGGTTTTGCAAAAGTAATTGCATGGAATATATGGCAAATGGATGGCCTCAAATATGTAATTCCAAATTCTTGCTGTACAAAAGAAATTATAGATGAAGATTTGTTTGAACGAAGAATAATTGCAAAGCCTTGTGTTGGATGTATAAAAGGTGACAATCGAAAACACAATGGCATTTACTGCATTATTAAAGACTGGGAAACTCATAGAAATATTCGCTTTGTGGATATGGTATTTGGAGGCGGAAAATAGTGGCACAGATTTTTAATCAGGCATTTGAGCAAAAATTGATTTATGTTTATCGTATCAATGATACAGCTCATGAAGGTATTCTTAAAATTGGTGAAGCTTCTTGTAATGCAGGAATGGCTTATTTTGCTTTTGAGCCAAACTGTAAGGAATTAAATGCTGCTGCAAAAGATAGAATCCGCCACCAGACACAAACAGCCGGAGTTACTTTTGAACTTCTATATACCGAAGCTACTGCTTATATGAAAGGAAAAAATCTTATAGTTTTCCAAGATCATGATATTCATGACATCCTTGTACGCTCTGGTATTAAAAGAAAAATTTTTGATACAGAACATAAAGCAAATGAATGGTTTTACACAGATCTTGAAACTGTAAAGAAAGCAATTGCAGCTGCGAAAGAAGGAAGAACCTCTCTTAATGCAAGTGAAATAACTAAAGATAGAAGTCCTGTAATTTTCAGACCAGAACAAACGGAAGCTATTGAAAAGACAATAAAGCAATTCAAAAAATCTGGTGGCAGTCATCAGATGCTCTGGAATGCAAAAATGAGATTTGGAAAAACACTTTCTACATTGGAAGTTGTTAAGCGCATGAATTACAATCGCACTCTCATTTTGACACATCGACCTGTAGTTGATTCTGGTTGGTTTGAAGATTATGGGAAAATCTTTTATGACCGAAATGATTTTTACTACTTTTCAAAAAAGAATGGTGGTGATCCGACTGAAGAAGAAAACTTCCATGAAATGATTCATAAGGCTGACGATAACGGCATGAAGGATTTCCACTTCATTTACTTTGCTTCAATACAAGATATGCGTGGTTCTGAACTTGTTGGTGGTAAGTTTGCTAAGAATGAAGAAATCTTCAATATTAATTGGGATTTAATCATCATTGATGAAGCTCACGAAGGAACTCAAACAGAACTTGGTAAAGCTGTACTTTCAAAATGTCGCAAAGAAAACACGAGAGTTCTTCATCTCTCTGGAACTCCATTTAATCTTATGGATGATTTTAAAGAAGATGAAATTTACACCTGGGATTATGTGATGGAACAGCGGGCAAAAGCCGAATGGGATAAAATCCATCAGGGAGACCCGAACCCATATTCTGTACTGCCTAAACTCAGTATTTATACATATAACTTGGGAAAACTCTATCCTGAATATGCAGATGCTGATATTGCTTTTAATTTCCGTGAGTTCTTTAGAGTTGATAAAGAAGGAGACTTTATACACGAAACAAATGTAAAACAGTTTCTTGATTTATTAACTAAAGAAGATACTGATTCAAATTATCCATATTCAACAGAAGAATACAGACAGAATTTTCGTCATTCACTTTGGATGATTCCAGGGGTAAAAGAAGCAAAAGCTTTAAGTAAACTTTTGCAGGAGCATCCTGTTTTTAGCCAATTTGCAATTGCAAATGTAGCAGGTGACGGAGACGAAGAAGAGGAAGAAAAAGAAGCTTTAAAGAAAGTAGAAAAAGCAATCGGTCCAAATCCTGAGGATTCATATTCAATTACTCTTTCTTGTGGACGACTCACTACCGGCGTAAGCGTGAAACCATGGACAGCATGTTTTATGCTGTCTGGTAGCTTCAATACAGCCGCAAGTACTTATATGCAGACAATCTTTAGAGTACAAACTCCTGCAGTAATTGGGGGAAAGCAGAAAGAAGAATGTTTTGTATTCGACTTTGCTCCAGACCGTACTCTAAAAGTAATTGCTGAAACTGCCAAAATCAGCAGCAAAGCCGGTAAAACAACAAACAATGACCGTGAGATATTGGGTGAGTTCTTAAACTTCTGTCCAATCATAGTTTTTGAAGGCAGTCAGATGAAGGCCTATAATACCGAAAAAATGCTTGGTCAGCTTAAAAAGGCTTATATTGAGCGGGTTGTTAAAAATGGTTTTGAAGACAGTTATCTTTATAACGATGAGCTTCTTCACATGGATAAACTTGCTCTTGAAGAGTTTTCAAAATTAAAAGAAATAATTGGTTCAACAAAAGCTCAAGGAAGTACAGGTGATATAAACATCAACGCTCAAGGTTTGACTGATGAGCAGTATGAATTATTACAGACGCCTGAAATTAGAGAAAAACCTATTAAAGAACTTGCTCCAGAGCAGCAGGAAGCATTAGCGCGAGAAAAAGAAATTAAGAAAAATCGTGATACAGCTATTTCCATTTTACGAGGTATTTCTATCAGAATGCCGCTTTTGATGTACGGAGCAGATTTGCAGAAAAATCTTGATGGAACAGAAGAAGCGATTACTCTTGATAACTTTTGCAATTTAGTTGATGACCTTTCATGGGAAGAGTTCATGCCAAAAGGTGTAACTAAAGAAATCTTTGGGCAGTTCAAAAAATATTATGATTCAGATGTGTTCCGTGAGTCTGGTGTAAAAATCCGGGAAATGGCGCGCGCTGCGGACAAACTTAGTATTGAAGATAGAATTGAGCGGATAAGTTCAATTTTTGCTACATTCCGAAACCCAGATAAAGAAACTGTTCTTACTCCTTGGCGTGTTGTAAATATGCACCTTGCTCAAAGTCTTGGAGGCTGGTGTTTCTATGATAAAGATTATAATGAGCAAATCCTTGAACCAGAATTAATAAAACAAAATGAAATTACTGATGAAGTTTTTAAAAAGAATACACATATTTTAGAAATAAACTCAAAAAGCGGTTTGTATGCCTTATATTGTGCTTATAGCGTATATCGTACTCGGTCAAAACTTGAGCTAGGTCCAAAGCCTATACGAGAAATGGAAATTGATTTGTGGAAGAAAGTTCTTGCAGAAAACATTTTCTTAATTTGTAAAACGCCTATGGCAAAAAAGATTGCGCAAAGGACTTTGGCCGGATTCACAGGAACAAAAGTAAATGCTCATTGTTTTGAAGACCTTGTGAATCAGTTGAAAAATAAACCCGAGAACTTTATAAGCAAAGTGAGCAAAACAAATTACTGGAAAAAGGATGGAAATGAAGATATGAAATTTGATGCAATAGTAGGTAATCCACCATATCAGATTATGGCAACAGGAAACGCAAACGGTTCAGATCCGATATATCATCTTTTTATTGATGCCGCCTGCAAGATTGGTGAAAAGGTGAGCTTCATTCATCCTGCAAGATTTTTGTTCAATGCAGGAAAAACTCCGAAAGACTGGAATGAAAAAATGCTTAATGATGAACATTATAAAGTTGTTCAATATTGGGCAAACAGTGGAGATGTTTTTCCAACTGTAGATATTAAAGGCGGTGTCGCAGTTACCTATTGGGATAAGAATAAGACCTTTGAAAAGATTGGAACTTTTGTTGCGCACGAACCTCTTCGAACTGCTTTGGAAAAAGTTTTAGCGATAAAAGGCTTTAAATCTTTAACAGACAGTATTTATCCACAGAATAAATATGAATTTTCAACCTTATATAAGGATTATCCGCATTATAAAAATATCATCGGAAGTGATGGAGCTGATAAACGCTTGCGTCCAAATGCTTTTGATAAACTTGATGTCTTTACAGAAAATCAAAGTAAGGGCGAAATTCCTATTCATGGTTTAATAAAAAATAAACGTGTTATTCGATTTATTAATTGCAAATATATTGAATCAAGTGAAAATCTTGATAAATATAAAGTTCTTGTTCCAAAGGCAAACGGATCGGGGGCGATAGGCGAAGTACTATCGACCCCGATGGTCGGCGAGCCGATGGTCGGCGAGCCGATGGTCGGCTATACAGGTTCCTTTATTGGAATTGGTGCTTTTGAGACACAAGTTGAAGCCGAAAATTGCATGAAGTATATAAAAACAAAATTTGCCCGTGCAATGCTTGGTACCCTAAAAGTAACACAAGATAATCCTCGTGAGACTTGGCTCAATGTACCTCTTCAAGATTTCACCGCAAACAGCGACATCGACTGGAGCAAATCTATTCCAGAAATAGATAAACAGTTGTACAAGAAATACGGACTTTCTGCAGAAGAAATCGCCTTCATCGAAAGTAAGGTTAGGGAGATGTAAGATATGGATTTAATGAATTATGATGATGTAGTAAAACACTTAAAAAAAACTAATCGAATACCGAATCTATTGATGGGAAACGGATTTAGTATTTCGTATAATCCTTCTATTTTTTCATATAATGCCTTGAGTTCATTTATTGATTCGACTAACGATAAAGACTTGAAGACTCTGTTTCACGTTATACAAACAAGTAATTTTGAACAAATAATGAAAGAAATTGATTTGTTTATAAAGTTAATAGAAGCATTTGATAATCAGTCTGATATTAAGGAAAGACTAAAAGTTTTATCTGACAAATTAAAGACATTGCTTATTGAAGCCGTTGAGAATAGTCATCCAGAACATGTATTTTCGATTCCCCAAAATAAAATTGATTCATGTTCTGATTTTCTAAAATATTTTACTGAGTCCAAAGGTAAAATATTTTCTACAAATTATGATTTATTACTATATTGGGTTTTAATGAGAAGTAATAATCAAAACTGTATTGACGGTTTTGGACGTGATAAAGAAGACGGACAAGAATTTATTTCTTCAGAAGAAGCTGATTATTCTGAATTACGTTGGGGAAAACATAAAGAGGAGCAAAATATCTTTTATCTTCATGGTGCGTTGCATTTATTTGATATGCTTAATGAAATTGTTAAACAAGAATACGATGGGAAAAATTATCTCATGGAACAAATACAAAAATTAATGAATAAAGGCACATATCCAATCTTTGTTACAGCTGGTAATGGAGATGAAAAATTAAATCATATCAAACATAATTACTATTTAGCATATTGCTATGATTCATTGTGTAATATTTCTGGCTCCTTGATTACTTACGGATTTAATTTTGGTGAGTATGACGAGCATATTATTAAAGCAATAAACAAAGCTGCAGGACAGGATATCACCAAGAAATTATGGAGCGTATATATAGGTGTTTACAGTGAAGATGATAAAAAACATATAGAATCTATAGAATCAAAGTTCAAGTGCAAGGTACATATTTTTGATTCAAAGACTGCAAAGATTTGGGATAACATTTGATTTCATTTTTATGAATATGGAACAAAGAAATGGAAATAAACGAAACAAAGATATATAAGTATTTGGAAGGAAAAAATAATCGCTTTTATTGTGAAAGAATTGATACTGTTGCATCAGATGTGAAATCTGTACTTTCACGTAATCCAGTAATGTTTTCGAATTACACAAATCATGATATTGGCCATTCAGCTAGAGTTGCTGATTATATGGTCGATTTGCTACCATTGCCAATAGAAAACTATAATGATACAGAACTTGTTATCATGCTTTTTTCTGCGATATTTCATGATATTGGAATGGCTGTAAGTGAAACAGAAAATAAATTAAAGCCTTCTGAACAGAATGAAATTCGAAAGATCCATCATATTCGTTCGGAAGATTATTTGAACACACAATATAATAAAGATGATGTTTTTAAGATTGATAATGGAAGTTCTGTAAGTTTTAAGAGTTTGCTTGCATTATTATCAAGATCTCATGGTGAAAGTTATGAGTGGATTCAAAAAAATCTTTCCTCTCTAAAACAATATGGTAATGATACTGTTAATCCTCAGTTTATTTCTTGCTTATTGAGATTGAGCGATTATCTAGATTTTGATTCAAGAAGAACGCCTGATAGTTTATTTAAATTCCTAAAACTATCTTCTACAAGTAAATTTGAGTGGGAAAAGCATTTCTCCATCACTAATTTTCCTAAAATTGATGAACATAGAAATATTTATTTTACGGGTGAGTGCGAAGAGCCAGAAATATATCTTGGAATTCTTAATTACTTTGCTTCAATCGAAAATGAAATAAAAGAAGCGAAAGAACTACTCCGGGTCAGTGATGAAAAGTATTTATTGCAAATTGGAAATACAATACAGAACAAAATAGAACACAAAACATTTGATTCTGTTGATTTGCAATTTTCAATGGATTATCTAGCAATCTCAAATTTGTTGATGGGAGAGAATTTATATAACGATAAAAAATGTGCATTACGAGAAATAATTCAGAATTCTTTAGACGCAACCTTGTTAAAGAAAGAAATTTATAAAAAAAACGGGAGCGAATATGTACCTATTATAAAGATTATTTTTTCTGATGATGAAGTAATAATACAAGATAATGGTATTGGAATGAATAAAACTAATATAAAAAAGTATTTCCTTAATGTTGGGCACTCCTTTTATGGTTCTACAGATTTCAAGGCATTGAAATTATCTTATAAACCAATCAGCCACTATGGAATTGGTTTTTTGTCAGCTTTCTTATTATCAGATACAATAAAAATACAAACTAGTTTTTATCAGAAACCTACAACTTGTAACATACTACAATTAAAAAAGAATGAGCGTTTTATAATTCAGAAAGAAGAGAATAATTCTTGTCCAGATTCTGGAACAGCCATTTATTTTGATAAAAATACGTTCTCTAAAGTTTTTGAAAACAGTGAGGAAGTAAAAAAATATATTGAGGAAACATTTTATAATACAGAAGTCAAAATTATAATTTCTGAAAATGATTCTGAATTAGAAGTTTTTTCTAACGACAAAAAATTAGACAGTTGTATAGATATTTCTGAATATTTAAATAATGTTGAATGTTCTTTTAATTTATTGGGAATAAAAAAAGATGAAATAATATTATGTAAAATACTAGATAGAGGAATTCCAATAGAATCGTCAGATGATTATTTATATGATTCTGATTATTTTACAGACCAGATAATTGATTCTGAACAATTAGCCAATTGGATGGAGAATACAAAATCAACATATTATATAAATAGATTATTGAATGATAATCAAGAATTACAAATTTTAGATATTTATCCTTTAGACTACGATGAAACAGAATGCTTCACCCAAGCACAGGAGATATTAGATGATAATGAAGGGGCTTTTGAATATCTGCAAAAAGTACATTCTGTCTATGACCCAATTCGAATTTATATAAGTAATGAATACATTTTCTACGACTTTGAAGATTTTGAAATGATAAATATGGATATTAATATAAACGGTTATTCAGAAACTGATGAATTTAAACGCAGTTTGAAATCTTTTGTGGAAAAAACTAATAATTATGATGTTTGTTCTATTTTAATTCGCTGTTGTCATCAACCGGTATTTATTGATGGAGAGCTCTTTTCTAGGATTCATAATAAGCGAGCAATAACAAATTATCATAAAAACCACTTATATATCAAAAATGTTCGAATTCCAAATTTTAATATAGAAATACCTGTAATACTAAAAGAGTTGCTATTTACAAACTTTAAGATAAATATCTTTGAAGAAACTTGTTATCCTGATGTTTCTAGATCAACTCTAGATAATGAAATATGTAAGAAAATTGGTTATGCGATTGGTCGTGCAATTCATATTTTTCTATTGAAAACGCTTAATTTAAGAGAAGATATAAAACAATTCTTGAAAGCATTTATTAATAAGTATTATGCATATGATTCAGACAATGAGTTTTGTAAAGATTTAGATATATAAACAAGAAAGCCAATGTATAAGGAGGCCCAGTAATGTCCGAATCCCAGTTAATCGAATACAAAGAATCTTGGCGTGATGAATATCTCAAATGGATTTGCGCGAGTTTTGCTTGTCAAAACTCGTTTAGCAAGACGCGAAGCGGATTGCGACGTTTCGCAAATGCTCAGGGCGGTGTGCTTTATATTGGTAAGCGTGATGATGGCTCTGTTTGTGGCGTTACTGATTCAAAGAAACTTATGGAAGATATTCCCAATAAAGTTCGTGATGCTCTTGGATTGATTGTTGATGTGGATTTGATTACTGAGAACGGACTTGATGTTATAAAAATCACCGTTGAAGAAAATCCTTATCCTGTGAATTACAAGGGTGAGTATCATTATAGAACTGGCAGCACAAAACAGCTTTTGCAAGGTTCGGCTCTGACTAATTTCCTTTTGCGTAAGACAGGTAAAAACTGGGATTCTGTTCCGCTTGAAAATGTGAGCGTTGAAGACCTTGATAAAGAAAGCTTTGATATTTTCCACCGTGAAGCAATTAGCAGCGGAAGAATGAGTAAAGATGACTTGAAGCTTTCGAATCAGGATTTTTCTGTTGGCGTGCCTGTGCAAATCAGTGTTTACAAGGATAAGCTTTATATCAGCAATGACTGTGTTTTTCCTGCCAATTGGACGGCTGAAACTTTAATGCAGAAACATCGTTCACTTCCCCATAACCCGGATATTGCGAACACATTCTTTAGAGCGGGCTTTATAGAAAGCTGGGGCCGCGGCATAGAAAAGATTTGCAATCTTTGTAAGGAATACGGAATTGCCGAGCCTGAATATACAGTTCATCCCAATGATATTATGATGATGTTCAAGGCAAATGAGCCTGTAAATGAGCCTGTAAAATTGGTTCTTGCCGTTATTGCTGATAATCCTAATTTATCAAAAGAAAAGATTGCTGAAAAAATCGGAATGTCACGGGCCACGGTAACACGAGCTTTGGCAAAATTAGTGGAAATCGGCGCGATTCAGCGTGTCGGTTCGGACAAGTCTGGACACTGGGAGATTGTAGAGAATGGAGAATAAAATGAATCAAGAACTAATCACAGCAGTAGAAGCAATAAAAACAGCAATTTTACAATCTTCAAATTCATTAGCAACGTCTACCGAATTAACATCAATAATTCCAATTCCAAATTTTAAGCTTTCAGGAATCAATCTTGCAGACTTTCCTGTAGAAGATTTTTTCAAAGTTCCTTTTTCTCATCATATAGCAATTTTCAGCAAAGTAAAAAATCTTCAGAAACGCTACTATTATATCCATCGGGTTGTAGAAGAAAACTTACAAGTAGATACTCCGGTAACAAGTGAAGAAATCAAAGCCGTTGCCGGGCAGATCAATAAAAAACTTGCTGAGATAAATAACCTTGATGACGAAGATTCGAAAGACGTAAAAAAAAACTGAAGAAAGCAAAACGCCAGATTGAAAAGGATTATCT
>OQWM01001363.1_pt1 | contig 16785 bp, 12 predicted proteins | sample 1691531 | NCBI WGS metagenome assembly OQWM01 (sample SAMN03418257, study PRJEB22391) | human gut metagenome | biome: human-gut; feature: organic feature; material: feces | host: Homo sapiens | place: Tanzania | collected 2013-01
CATCGACTCTGACTCTCGTCTTGCTTTCACAGCAGGTGTTCGTGAGACATTGGCTCTTCACCCAGAGTACTTCGACCCACGTCAGTACTGCGGTAAGGCTCGTGAGTACATGGTTGACCTCTATAGCCACAAGATCAAGGATGTTCTTCATTCTGACAACAAGTTGGCTAACCTCGACTAATCTTAGAGATTTTACAACACAAGATATGAGCGGGAATCCGAAAGGGTTCCCGCTTTTGTTTTATCCCCTTTTTTCTTGCAATCATACATTCTGTCAGCAGACAAGGCGTATTGTGCACGATAACATAAAGATCTTTACATTATTTAACCATGAAAACTTGCATCCTATTGACTTTTTTCCTATATTTGCAATATTCAAACGAAAGAAAAGAATATGTAAGAGGGGTACGAGCCCTATAGTAAATGATAACCAATAGTAAATGATAACTAATAGTAAATGATATCACTCCTCCCAACATATCATTTGTGTAATTGTAAAAGATGATTTAAACCGAAAGGTGTTTGTTTTTAAAAGCATCGGATGGTAATGGCCGAAAGGCTGGAATCTGAAGATGACAGGTTTAAATGATAATGAAAACAATTAGTAAATGGTATAACTATGAAGAAGTATTTTATGATGGTCATCGCTATGACTATGATGACAATAGGATTTGTTAGTTGCAGTGCATCTGACGATGAAATGGGTGAAACAGTTAGTCGCGTTACCACCGATGAGTCAGGTTTCTCTTTGCTCAGCTATTCCATGACTGCGGGCTCTGCCGTAAGCGAGGAGTCTAACAGTAAGGCTGAGAATGATGAGAAGTTGGTTTGCAAGGTTCTTCCGGGTGGTCAGCTGATGCTGACTCATAAGAATGTAATCTTCGACCAAGGTACAAATATCAAGTTTGCAACTCAGTTGGTTGGCAAGAAGTTAATCATTACCGAAACAGGTGATTATGGAAAGTCTGGTCAGTATGGTTATTATACGCTTGTTGCCAAGGTAGGAACAGTTAAGGATGGTGACTATGTGGTTGTTGTAATGCGCAATAATCACGCCCGCGAGGAGTTCAAGTTGAAGTATGACTCTTCCCGAGCTAATTAAGATACATATAAATAGTAAAATGCAATTCAGATATATAATAAATGATATGAAGTTACAATTATAATGAATGGTATGTTGATATATAATATACGAAGTTAAGACAAATGATAGTAAATGATATGTTTATTCAATAACAGATGTCGCTTCTTTCGACCAGTCTAGTTTTACTTTCTGTTTTCATTTCCCCGTAATGCTTCCATGAGCTGTTCAGGTGTACAGTCTTTTAATATCACCTTATTCTCTTTATCCAACAGGTAAATGGTTGGCATGGCTTTGAGCCCGTAAATCGTGCTCAAGCGGTTATCTGCTACGATGCGGAGCAGACTGAAGCCGGCTGGTATTGTCTGCTTGTCGAGCCATGCAGATATCTTGTGGCAGTTCTCGCAGTCAGGATCGTAGAAATATAAGATAACCTTCTTTCCTCGGTAATCGCTCAACTGATGAGGCTTACCGTCTTCCAGCATAAAACTGATATTGGTAGCCTGTGTGCCAGGCAAGTTCTTTTTTGCCTGTTTCAGTTTAAATTCTATTCTTTCTTTCTCGGTTACATCGAAGTATGGCGATTTAGCCATGTCTTCCAGAAATAGGGCATATACCCTGTCGTTGCGCATGGGCGACTCAGGGTTCTCATAATAATGCTCGATGAGGCTTTCAAACTTCTCTTTAGATGGCTTCTGCTGATAAGCTTTGGCTGTAAAGGAAGCAATACCCTTCTGGGCTATTTCCTGATTGAAACGTGCCAGAATGTCGATGAAGTTGACAAAGCCCTGTTCTGCCATCTCCTTGTTCGCCAGTTCCAGGGTGTCGGCGAAGTTGAAGTTGTCCCAATAGTGCTCACTCAGGTATGCAGCACGTTGCTCTACGCTGCGCAGCGTGTCTGGCAGAGCAGGGTATGGGAAACTGTTCTGAGCCTTGGCTGGGGCTAAGGCTCCAACCAGCATGATGAAACTGAGGAATATGAATCTTGCCATCATCTTTATATTGGAATTAATGATATTACTAACGGGTGCAAAATTACAAAATAAAATTGAAAGTGGCAAGGTTTTTTATATAAAAAAAAGCCGCGGAACTATAGAAGGTGAGATCACCTCGGCAACTACAGTTCCAACGACCAGTCTAGTTTAATTTATTGGTTCCCGCATACTATTTGTATAGTAAATGATAATTATTTTATTACCTATTTCATTGATATTTGTGGGGCATTTATATTTTGAAACGATATGCGCCCCGATACAGATATATGAACTAAACTTTTCTTAGACTTACTACTGATAGGTGAATTCAAACTTCTTGGCCTTTCCTTGGTTGAAGTTATCAGCCTTCAGCCAGAAGTATCCCTTGTCACCTTTTTTGGCATTCTTGCGCACATTCCTCAACTTAAAGGTATATGTATAGGTTCTTTTTCCCTCCTCCAGAAGAGTTCCTGAATTCCTCTGGATTACTTCAGCCTTATAGGTAAACCAGCTGCCTGTTTTGCAGTCGTTGCCCGTTTCGGTTTCAGTATCACCTATTTCTACCTTCCAGTCCTTTGGATTGATATCATTGGATGCGATTTTGAAATTCACTGGCAGCAGTCCGTCAGGATAATCCTTAGGAATGGTGATGGTGAAATCTCCTTCGCTGTTCAATGTTGCACTTATATTATTGGCATTTTTGATGTCATAATTAGCCTCACTCACACTATAGAGATGGATGTTTCTATTGAGTCCATGCACTGTGTCGGTGAGGTAGATGATGCCTTCTCGCCAGGTCTTGTCTATCTTGTCCAGCTTGTACTTAATGGTACCGGTACCGGTCTTTGAAGCTTTGTCATAAGTATAGCTGGTAACCACTGGTGCAGCTGCAGTTGCGAATGCCAGATTCTGGGTCCATATAGCCTCAAAATCGGTAGGTTGCTTCGTTTCGGCATCGCTACCCTTATAAGTGAACTGCACCTTTTGTTCAGTATTTTCACCCGTATTTATAGTCTTATAAGTACCTCCAACAATAGCCAGTTCGTAATTCCCATCAGAAACACCCGGTACAAACTGTTCTACTCTGATCCATGGGTTATTGACAGGTGCACCTTTCAATGCAGGTTCAAACCCCTTACCATAGCTTGGGTCTAATTTATCTATAATGATTTTATATTCATAGTTGCGCTTGATGATGTATGGCTTGTTGTTGCTGTCCTGCAAGTATATCAAGTAATATTTACCATCATGTCTTAAAAGTACTTTTGTAGGATCTGTAGGCAGATTACGCTCTTCGAAAGCACCTGTCGGATTGTACATCTGACCTTCATCACCTTTCAGTCTTTCCTGACTGATGGAAGGTGTTACATATTTTGCACTCCATACCCAGGTGTCATCTCCTGTAGTTTCATTGAATAGCAGACTGTCTCTGTTGAAAGGAGCCAGAGTTCCATTCGCAGCTCCGTTGACAACTGTCATAACGAAGTCGTTTTTAATATTAGGATTAGCCCTTTTCACCTCATCACTCCAGTCTGCAGAAATCTTAGCCCTGTCTCTGATGAGATGGATGATATAGTCTGTCTTTGTTGTATTGGGGTCCAGATATTCTTTCAGTTTCTCAGGAGAATCTTTCTTGATATATCCCCAATATCTGATTTTGTGAGCCTGATTTTCTGTATGGTTGGTCTCAAATGTAGTCATGAGCATATTCTCATGCATACCCACCCAATTTGCCTGGTTATCCCAATTGATGGTTTGATATTCACTTTCTGTATTTGCTACCAGATGAATTCGGGATGTCTTGTTAGGGATGGTTGCATAAAATGCCTTCGGTTTTGTACTTCCGTCCTTATCCATGTCACCATAGTCAGTTATATTGCCGGTAACGTCTCTGACGAAGCCTTTGATTTCATCAAATTTTGTAACCTTTCCGATGCCAACAAACTGCCCTTCATTGTCGAAGCAGAAGAGTTTCATGGCATTCTCCTTGATTCCTTCGTTCACAAAAATGGTGCTTCGGGTAATCTGCTGTTCGAAGTTGGGTATGGATATATTGAGACGGACGGTGTAGTAACCTTCTTCAGTCTCGTCTTTAGAAGGTTCGCTGTCGGCTATACTGTCAGAACAGCCTGTCAACATTGCTGTTAACAGGACTGCTATGATTCCGATATATAATTTTATTTCTTTCATGTCATTTACCTTCTTTACTTTTCACCTTGTTTCTCTATTAGCTCTATTTCTCCCTGAGTCAGGTCGTGGACGCAGCGAACGTAGGTACCGCTCTGCGTGTTATTGCCGTTTCTCTCGGTCTTGTCTCCATCCAGCGTCCAATAGTATTCGCCTCTCAGCAGCTGTTTGCTTATAGCCTTATCATCGTTGCCTAACTTATAGATTCTGTTGATTTCTTCCTTTGTAGGAAGTCGCCAACCATTCAGCTCGAGTCTCTCTTTCTTATAAGTCGTAGCCTTTTCCTGATACTTTTTACAGTAATCTCTTGCAGCCTTATTATTCTTGGCGCTTTTTTCACCCTTTGTGGTTGATGCAAGGATGTAAGCAGGAGATACGGTGTTGTCGTCAGACATATTCTCATTGTTGACTACAGGTTTGGCAATGGTGTAATCTGTAGCATACTTGTTGCTGGAGAACTGTATCGTGTACAGATGAGTATTCTCATCAAAATCATTTGTACCTTCGCTTCTTACATTCATTGAATAGACCGAAGGATACTTTCTTACGGCTATTTCCTGTTTCTTGTCTGTGCCATCAACTGTAATATCAAAATAGGTATATTGTATTGTACAGTATGAAGGTGCTCCCGCATGTACGTCTATCCATCCTCTATATCCATCTCCCGTGGCTGTTTCTGATCTTGCATCGATCTGTCCATTTTGCTCACTTTTACTGTTGCCGTATCTGTCAAAATAATAGGTAGTTGGATTCTCAATCTTACATTTATTAGATGCAAACCAACGTATTGAGTAATCTGTAAACTCATTGTCTTCACCACCTTTGATATCTATGGCAGTAGGAGAAACAACCAGATAGGTCGTTTTGTCTGCATAGACTTCTGTATTTTCACCTGTTGTCCATTTGGTAATCGCCCATTGCAGATAGTCTTCCTTTCCGTTGTAATCGATATGCGTATTGGTATCCAGATATTTGATGACGGCATTGACGGTATAGATATAGTTGCGCTCCAGCTTCTTTTCGCCTTGCGGATCACGGACAGGGATAACCAGTTCCTTGGTAATGGTTGTAGTATCCGTATTTTTTTTGAAAGTAACAGTTGCAACAATCTGTGGCATATCCTCTTTCCCGTTCCATGTTGTGGAATAGCTGTAAGTTGTTACCTTATAGATATCATTACCATTTTCGTCTTTCTCTGCTGTAGCCTTATTCTCCTGAATATTTTTTTTGATCTTCTGATCAGCAGGTTGATAGGCAAAGATAGCTGTATTGGTATTGTAATTGATGAACTTCCACTTTACTTTTGTTATTTTGTAATCCTTCACTGTAGAAGAGATGTTCAGCTTGATCTTGGCTGCAGCTCTCACCAGTTTTACCGGAATATTCTGTTCCGGATCTTGGGTGATGGTATCCTCACCTTGGCAGCTCATCAGGAATTTCTTGTCGCTTACCTTGGTAGCTGGCATCCAGATATCATCATCCTGCTGGGTGCTGGCAAGGAGTTCTTTCAGATTCTTATCCTTGAGATTATCCTTTGCATTGGCTACAGCATAGTAATGATAAGTTTTATTCACATCAAGATGGTGTTCCGATTTCCAGTCGCCGGAAGCCAATACCTCTGCCTGGTTTTCTACCGGTCTTTTAAACTGGCAGTCGATTCTACAATCACTATTATTTGTTGGTCCGAACATCTTAAAGTCAAGAGAAGACAGAGTTTTTTCATGAAGATTCTCTTCTTCCTTCACTCTTGTGGTCTGCAGGTCGTTGATCATGGGAGTCATGCTCAGCTGTTGTGTAGCCGAACCGTTTCCCAGTTCGTCTTCAGCTGAGCATCCTGCCATGATCCATCCTGCCGTAAGAGCCAAGATGCATTTTGCGAATCTTATGTCTATATATAACTTCTTCATGATGAATGTTATTTTCTGTTGTCTTTATAAAACTTGTTCAAAGTGAATATCCTTGCCGGCTAATTTACCCTCCCTACATCCTTTATATCGGAGTCCCGGATTCAGGATAAACTTATCGTTCGGATATTTGGTCAGGAACACCTGCGCCTTTACATTATGTGGCTTTGCCAGATCCAGTCTGTTCTTCGGAACCACATAGAAGCGGAGAGTTTCCGTCTTACCTTCTTCGTTGATGATGAAATCCTTTATTCTATAGTCTGCCTCACCATCATTGTACAAATCTGTTTTTGCGTTTGGATCATACAGATATTTGCCATTTTCGTCGCATTCTACGAATCCGAACATCGGGTTGTCTGTCTGGAGAATCCAAGGCTTACCTTTGGTATCGATATCCTTGAGCGTAATCATCGGTCCGCGTTTTGGGAAACCGTAATATACCTTGTAGCCCCAGTCTGTCTTTCCGCTGTCAGGGATTTCAACATTCGTAGAGGCATCGATGAAATCGAATGTTCCTCCATCCTGCCATTCCTGAATGGTAGGAGTAACGGTGAGCTTGCCCATCTGTCCGTTGAGGAAATAACCATAAACTACCAGTTCTCTGTTTCTGATGGCTTTTCCTTCAGAAGGAATATTGAAGGTCTCGTGCTTCTCAGTTGCTCCGCCATCTAATGAATAGTAGATGGTGCCTTTGATGGCCTTGTTGGTCTCACGGAGATAACAGAGATCATGAGATATGATTCCTTTCTTATCAAAAGCATCCAGATATTGCTGGGCAGACTGATTACTCTTTTTAATGAAACTCTCAGGATCCTCCACTTCCTTGATATCCGTGTTCTCTACACCTGCCAGTTTCAGAGCGGTTGATACGTAGGTTGTAGCCGAATTGTATTTCTGGCTGGTTACGTCCTGGTTGTAACCATTCTCATTATATATCGCTTCGTCGGGAAAAACATAGCTGGCAGTAGGGATGGTATTGCCTTCTACCTCTATTCTTGTTACTTTTACCTGACTGGTATTGGCATCAGAACCCGACTTGCGGGCAAAGTAAAAATGGAGTTTCGAAACGGCGCGAACCAGAGGAATCTTGATACCTATGTCTTTGGCTCCTTCTTCTGTATCAGCCACATGGCTGTCTACAGAAATCTGCGTGATGGCACGGGAGATAGGGAGTCCCTTTCCGGCTGGCACTTCTTTTGTTTCTGCAGTACCATTGCCATTGATACCGAAAGGTGAGGTAAAGCTGACTTCTTTCAGATCTTTGCGGGTAACAGAACTGAGGTCTTTGCCTTTCATCTGGTCCAGCATGTTGATGCTCTCAGAGTTTGCCAGGATGTAAAGGTCGATGTTCTTTACTTCTTCGCCGCCAATCTTTCTCAGGAATCGGAGGTTCAGGGTATAGTTACCGTTCTTCACTTCGCTCAGCGTCTCTGCTTTATAAGAGATAGGAGTGGCTTCATCGCCGGTATTTGATTTGAACACCCACACCTTGATGTTGTGGATGTCGCTCTCCTGAGTAGGATTTGCATTGGTCTCATTGTCGGCAAGAGCCTTTCCGCTAGTTTCTCCGGCTCTGGTACTGTTTCCGGTGCCGGTAGAGAAACTGAGGCTCAGATAGGCATTGTCGCTTAGAGCTGTTTCTGTATTTTCGTTCTCTGAACAGGATGCCATTGCGCCTACCATGAGCAAGGCAGCGAGTGCCATACACACTGGGCGTGTCATCTTGGTCAGAGTAGATTGATAGCGTTTCATGTTTTCTTTCTTTTACTTATACTTCTTTCTTTTCTTATTTTCCCAGATCGGTATTCTGAAGATTCAGAACCCAGTTGTTTACCTTGATTCTTGCATCCATGCTGTAGGTAGAACTTGGAGCTGGCACGTAGAATACCAGGGTGTAATGGTCCTGACGGTCCAGATACTGCTGGTCGCTCCAGTCTTTGCCGTAGCGGTCGCTGGCACAGAGTGAGAGAAACCAAGGCAGGGAGTGGTTGAAGATGACTTTGTTGATGCGCTTGTCTGTGATGACGATGCGCTTGTCATCATATTGGCTGGATCCGTCGGCAGCGCGACTCTTGTTGTCATCTTTGGTTTCGAACATACGTGATGATGACAGGTCGTAAACCAGCGCCTTTTCTACGTCTTCGCCTTCTACCTCGGTCTTGCCGCTGTGGTTTTCTACCAGTTTCTTCTCATAAGGAAGATAGGTGATTGCCTTTGGCTTTACCTTGTCGCCCTTATAGTCGAGTAGGGCAGCGGAACCTTTGATTTCTACATCGAAGTTTTCGGCTGTGAATCCTTCCTGGTCGGGTTCGAATGGAAGCATCACCACTCGGTATGTCTTGGTACACTTCATCAGACTCAATTTTCCCTGCACATCGTTTTCTCCATCAAAGTTGAGGGAGTCCTGTGCGGTATAGAGTGCGGTGAAGTGCTTGTCGTTTACGGATTCTTTTTCGTTTTTTTTGCCCATTTCCTCTTGCAGGTCGTTGATGGTAGAGATACCTGGGGTAAGTTTAGTAAAGCTAAACTCGGTCTCATCATCACCTTCGGCTCTTGTTCCCATTGCAGCAGGCTGCTTGTCACGAGCCAGGCAGACGAAGGTATACTTGCCTGCTTGCAGGTCTGTGATTTCCATCTTATGACCTGTTTCAAACTTGTCAGCCGACTCGGTATAGTTATCTACGAACTTACCGTTCTTGTCGAATACATAAACGTTGAGGTTCTTCACCTCAGCAGAGAAAGCATCAGCCTCTTTCACATTATAAGTATAGTCGAATTTGAGCGACAACTTAGCTGTAGGGCAGCTCGTGATATCATCTTTCATGCATGATGAAAGAGAAGTGAGTGCGATGGCTGAGATGCAAACCAGCTTGCAACATTTGTTGTTGAGGAAATGTGCCATATTCTTTATATTTTATAATCTTTTACTTTTACTTATTTTATATAGAGAGTGCCGTAGGTAGCGAATATCTTTGCTTCATCAGCTCTCTGTTTCGTTGCCTTCGGCATCGTTATTATCTAAGGATGAAAAGTGCCAGTCTTTCGGGTTGGGGGTATGACGGCACGTCTTTGTATCTCCCGCCTTTTATACATGGGCGGCAATGTTAGTTATCTTTTAAGAATGTTTTCGTTCTTTTCAGAACGAACGTTTGATTGATAAACTCTCGGAGGAGGATTGCTCCCCCGAGAGTCTTGGTATATATATAAGTATTTATATTTTATCTGTCTGGTTTGACGGAATATTACTGCAAGTTAACGTCCTGGTTGTTGAGAACCCAAGGGTTAACAGAAACGGTAACGTTGAGATAGTAGAAATCATTCTCTGTTGGAGTACCATTAGGTACCTGGGCACCTACATTGAAGATATTGTTAACAGTGAGACGATAGATGCTGTTACGCTGGATAATGCCGGCGATGTGATTATCCTTGATAACTTGCTTGTAGTATGTCTTACCTCCCTTGAATACTTCAATCTTGTAATCCTCACGGAACTTTGCTAACTTTGCTTCGTCATTGATGGCATTACTCAATTCAGTCTTCATTGTACCTGCGTCCTTGCCTTCGCCGAAGAGGTTTGTTACATCCTTGTAATCTTCGAAGATCTGAGCGAAAGAGGTGTAGATAACGTTGTTGTAACGATAGAATGTACCATCCGTGAAGTCTGCAGCACCAGTAAACTTGCTGTCATCCAACGTAATCTGATACTCGAAGTACATGGTTGTAGGAGCAGTTGTAGAGTTATTCTCGAATACGTAGTTTACCTTGGTATCTTTTGTAGTAGTGAAACCGCCATTCTTGTAATCGTAATCTCCACCGAAAGCTGTTTTTGGCTGGATGTAGCTGAAGCCTTCTTTGTCATTAGGAATGACAAGTTCAGAAGGACTCCAAGTCTGCATTACGTAAGACTTGTTGGCCAAGTTGGAAATTGCATAGTTTGTCAACTCAATGCTCTTTACCTTTTCTTTAGCATCATTCATTGCTACCTTCAAAGCCGCTGATGCATCAGCTGGAGCATCAGCAAGAACCGTTGACTTGCTAGTTGGAGCATCGATACGAGCTACTACACGCTCAATCTTGATAGCTGCATCTTTTTGGGTAGTATTTCCATCTGCTGATGTATAAGTTACCTTTGCAGGGTTCTGCTCGTTGTTGTTAGCCTTGATGAATTCTACAGAATAACCGTTACCATTTACCTGTGCATCGTTCTGGTTGAACATAGCAAAGTTGTCGTCGTTAGCGAATGGATCTGCGAACTTGCTAGTCGCTGTAAAGACGTTTTTGTTGGTAGCTGCGAAGTTCATATCATCTGCTGGCTTGTTGCTACCAGCCAGGAAATATACATGGTATGTCTGACCTGCAACTACCTTATCTACTTCAATCTTAATCTGGGTAGAACCATCATTACCCTGAGTTGGCTTACCTGATTTCCAGTCTTTTTCTTCGATATCCTTTGTGAAAGCAATGTTACCAGCAGCATCTACCAAGTAGAGTCTACCGCTTGTTACATTCGATTCTGCTGGAGTTGCATTCTCTGTAGGATCAACAACTGAAGTTCTAGTACCGCTAGCATTTGGAGTCTGTACATTCAAAGTCATGTAGAAACCATCTACCTTCTCCTGACCAGCGTTACCAGCCAAATCATCATTACTGCTGCAGCTAGTGAAAGACAAAGCTGCGGCTGAAACCAAGCTCATTACGAGCAAATTCATTTTTTTCATAATCTTTTTACTTAATACAAAAAAAGTTATACAATATATTTTATTAATTCTTGTTCTCAAAATTAAGTTTCGCACATATTGGCACAATCCGCTGAAAACAGATCGTATTTTACATCATCTTTTATCTTATACTTATATAAATAGAAAGTAAATAGTTACTTTAAAGTGCCTGGTTAACTTTATCCAGGTTTTCCTGCGCCTCCTTCAAACCACCGGCAATAGCTTTCTCAAAGTATTGCTTGGCTGTCTGATAGTCTTCCTTCATGGAAGCCAGACAACCGCGGGCATTGTTTGCCTCGGCACTGTCGCCTGCTTTCAGGAGATATTTCTCTGCACTCACCTTGTCGCCACGTTCGATGGCTGCTGAGGCTGCATTGAGATTGGCAAGTTTATCTTCAGGGAACATTCTTACAGCTATGTCGAAAACATTGTTGAATTCGGTGCTACCCTTAGGATAAGTCTGCGCTACCAGATACATCTCCTGGAGAGAGAGCTTCTGAGGACGGGTCTTGATAACCTCGCGAGCCTTTTCTACATTGAATGCCTGTACATCATATTCTATCGTATAGTCGGTACGGCGAAGTGATGGCCATACATTCTGCAGAAGATAGTGATAAGCCTGAGGAGCCTTCTTGAGCAATGCTTTCTCCTTGGCATCTGGCTGCATGTTGCTGTTGATAATCTCAAGTGCAACTTCCTTCTGAGGAACATCATTCTCATTTACATATTTGATGGTTCCCGCCCAGTCCTCCGCTGTAGCTGTGGTCGCAAACAGTTTTGAAGAAATAGGATAGGTCTTCAGGATATGCTGCAAAAGCGCCTGTGTACGGTTAAGCGACAACTTGTTGTTGTTGGCATATCTGCCCTCTGGTGATGCATAGCCGTGAAGTGTTATCTTGGTGATGGTAACATCCGAGTCGTTCTTCACGAGGTCGAGTGTCTTGCGGATATTATCCAGTTCGCTGGCATTGTTGCCCAAATCATAAAGGATATCCCACTTGTTCACCTTGAAGTTCAAACGGGCAGAACCGTTCTCTTTTCTTGCCTTTACGGCTTCCGCCTTAGGCTGTACATAAGCATTGAAGAGATTCTTCGGAGTAGAGAAAGCACGTCCTTCCGGATTCAGAATACCTTCGTCGAGAAGTTGCTGGTTGCATCCGCAGGCATCATTACTGATGGCGAAGTTTGAGTTCTTCATCCAGTCGCTGAACGGAGCGGCATATTCATAATGAAGCGTCTGTGCTGTCTTGTTCTTGCGGAGTGCCACGATGAGTGGGTTTGCCGTAGCCGTTTTCTGGTTACGCTGATAGTAGATATATCTCTTTTTACCCATCACCTCAACGCTTGGCATAAAGAGTGTATCCTTTTCGTTGAGAATCATTGGGGTATAGATGAGACCGTTGTTGCTGGCAAGCTGAATGTGGTCGAGGTTCAGGTCCATAGCCACTTTCACCTGGTTGCCAACCTTTTTGATTGCCTTATTCTGGATTTTCAGATTCTTGTAAGCCTGCTGGGTATTATCGGCTGATATAGGAAGAGCGATAAGCAAGGCTCCGAACATACTACCTATTATATTATATGTATTCATCACTGATTCTTTTTAAAAAACATACACTAAGTTGAGGGCTGCTTTCGTCGGGCCCACATAGTTGTGTGCCTTATCATCTTCAAGTTTATCTCCGCATTGAGCACAGTTAAACTTATCAGCCTTAGAGTAGATATAGCCTACGCCAAGTTCAGCTTCCAGATTCCAATGTTTCGAGAGAGCCCAAGCGTAGCCGTAAGCTACACCTACACCGATAAACCATCCTTCATACCGATAGTCTTTCAGTTTAGAGAAATCAGTGCCCAGGAACTTGAAGTCAAGATCCATGCCACCGATGTTGTGAGATCCACCCAGGGCATGGAAGCCGATGAATGAACCCATCATTTTGTTACAGAACCAGTATCTCGCCTCTGGCTGTACGAGCCAGTGCTTCCATTTCTTGTTCTTTGAAAACGTCCAAGGATTGTAGTTTCCGGATACGCCAAGTGTCCATTTTGGAGAAAGACCGAATTCAACACCCAAGTTCATGGTTGTTGTTGCATCATACAGCAAGTTGGTCTTTACCGCAGCTTTCTGCGCTAGAGCAGGACAGATAAGGCTGCCGAGTGCTACTAACGCAATTAAAATCCTTTTCTTCATACCTCAATTAATCTTTTCTTTTTTTAAAAAACATTGAGTGATTTAGAATCACCTTTTACTTTCTTATACTCTTTTATAATGATCACCAATACCTGAATCTACTGAGAACTCTTGTTTCCTGAAGTTTACTTTCAACTGTTCTTTTTCTCCTTTCAGTTTACTTTCAACTTACTTTTCAGTTCGTCTGTATCTCATATCGTTGGTTTTCTGGCGCAAAATTAGAACGAATATTGGATACAACCAAATTTTTAATCACTGAAAAATACTGAAAAATGCCATTTTTAGCAAAATAGTACACTGATTTATGCTTAAAATCGTTAAAGTTGCACGATTTTCTGATATTTGTACAAGTTTTTCTGATATAATTTGTAATTTTGCAGCCGAAATCAATAATTCCCTAAAAAATGGCAATTTCCTAGAAAATGAGCCGTTTGACTTACGAAAGTATAAGTAAGATTTAAGATAAAGAACCAAAACGAAATGAAACTTAAGAGTGACATTGTAAACCTGATCGTGAGGGTAGAACATCATCTATGCCCTCAATATTGTGGCGTGGTAGACCGCCGACGCATTATCGCCTTTCTACTTCTGACGATAAGCGAGCTGGTTATCATACCTTATCATATTATGCTCTTTCTGCTGGTGAAAGAACCTTATGGTTTAAGCCTCTGCTGTTTGCATACATTCGTGTTCTGCCTCCTGCAGTTCCTGATTTGGAAACGGAAGATAGCTTTCGTGAAAGGTATCTCTTCTCTTTACTTTCTGATGTTCGCCAAACTGGCTCTTGATAGCGTATTTTGCATCAATTTCGGTTTGGCTAATGATAATTTGAGCGTTGTCAGCAACCTGTTTGTCGTCTTTATCCTGGCTATTACAGCGTTAAGCCAAGCTTTGTATAAGACTTGTACCATCATCACGGTGGGTATGATACCGATGTTGCTGATATACCTGTTCAGCATTCCGCTTATGCCAGTTTTGTTCAGTATGAAGACTGTTTTCCTGGGTTTCATGATGCTGGTTTATGTGGCAGTATATAATATGAGTATTGTAACCAAGGGGTTACGCCAGCCGAAACGGATGGGTCGGGTTGAAAACAAGGCGTTGAATATGCTTGCCGATTTGAAGGATAATCAACCGGAAGCAGCAGAAAGCCTGATGAAGCGTCTGACTCCTGATGTCCGGCAGAAGATTATTACCCATGCTTCTGAACATCTGTTTAATGAAGAATTGAATAGAGTGGCATGGGATCAGGTTTGTGATGGTCTTACGTTCAGCGAAAAGGAAATATGCAAGCTGATTCTTCAGGGGCATACTTTAAAGGAAATTTGTGCAGAACTCAATAAGAGTGAATCAAATATCACCAGCCAGCGTTGCCATATCCGCAAAAAGTTGAATATGGACCGTCGCGATGATTTGAGGAGAACCTTGGAAGTAAGGTTCTATGATGCGCAGAAACAAGTAAAAAAGTCAGGAGCCGAGAGCTCCTGACTTTTATGGATATTCTTATTTCTTGCTCATTATTCTTCCAATCTGAGAAATGCTTTCGGAAGATACTGGATAATGTCGCTGGCGATGAGGCTCTCTTTACCCAGATCTTTAGCAGCAAGATCGCCAGCCAGACCATGAAGATGCATACCCAGGCGACAGGCATCTTCCTGTTTGTATCCTCTTGCCAGAAGACCGGTGATGATACCAGTCAGCACATCACCGCTGCCTGCTGTAGCCATACCGCTGTTGCCCGTACTGCAGAAGTCAATCTTCCCGTCGGGGTGGCAGAGTGCAGAATAATGTCCCTTTAATATAATGTATGCCTGGAGGCGTTCAGCCAGTTCGCTTGCCTTCATCAGTCTTTCGGTACAGCTGCTGCTCGCATTTCCGGCAAGCCGGTCGAACTCCTTCGGATGAGGAGTCATGATGATATTCTTTGGCAACTGCTGCATCCACGCCCTGTGGCTGGAAAGAATATTGAGCGCATCGGCATCAATGACGAGCGGACAGGTAGCACGGCGCAGTTGGGCGATGAGGGCGATGGCTGTTGTCTCGTTCTGTCCCAATCCGGGACCTACGCCCAGCGCATCGAACATCTCTGTATCTACCGGTTCGCTGAATATGGTTTCTTCAGCATCCATCTGCAGTACCGCTTCAGGTACAGAAATCTGCATGATTTCATAATTCCGTTTTGGGGTATGGGCTGTTACCTTGCCCGCACCGGTTCTCAGACAAGCCTTGGTGGCTAATACCGAAGCGCCGCTCATGCCGTAACTTCCCGCTATGAGCAGCGCATTACCCATGCTGCCTTTATGGGCAAAGTCGCTGCGCGATTTCAGGAGCGGACGGATGTCGTTCTCTTCGAGTATGCGGCACCGGCACTCCGTATTCTGGATGAATTCCTGGGAAAGTCGGATGTCGAGCACGCGCAGTCTGCCCAGGTACTGCTGGTTATCCGCCATCAGCATCGACAGTTTCTTCTGCTGCAGGGTAAGGGTCAGACTGGCACGGATGATGTTGGCATGGATATTATAGGAATTGTCCTCGGTCATCAGTCCCGAAGGGATATCGATGCTTACTACCTTGGCAGGACTCTGGTTGATATATTTCACCATCGCAGCGAATCCGCCAGCCAGTGGCTTGTTGAGTCCGCTTCCGAAGAGACCATCCACCACCAGCGTTTCTGCATTCAGTTTAGGAGGTTCCAGGTTGGTGGTTATCTCTGTAAATTTCACTCTCTTCGCATCCAGCAGACGCTTCTTGTTGGCGAGACAGTCTGCCGACAGTTTGTTCTGCACATTAAATAAGTATGCACTTACATCATATCCATCCTCGCTGAGCATTCTCGCCACAGCAAGCGCATCGCCGCCGTTATTACCCGGACCGGCGAAAACGACCACTGGAGTGCGGTTAGACCATTCCTCTTCTATGGCGCGTGTCAGCGCTTTGGCTGCACGTTCCATCAGGTTGAGCGAACTGATAGGTTCGTGCTCAATGGTGTATTTATCCAACTCATGAATCTGAGCGCTTGTGAAAATCTTCATATTATCTGATAATCTTAGTATTATCTGCGCGAACTGTCGTGATAATTTGTCAACTCATGCAGATAAACGGTTATTTTCATGCAAAAGTACAAAAAATAGTTGATGAAAGCACGAAGTTTCATGTTTTTTTCGTAATTTTGCAGAAAATATTATTATAGAACAGACTATGAGCATAGTAAAGATCAAGGATAAGAGCTTCAAGACATCGATTCCTGAGGCTGAGATTCTGAAGAAAGTACAGGTTGTAGCCGACCGTATCAACCAGGATTATGCAGGAAAGAAACCTGTCTTCCTGGCAGTGTTGAATGGTGCGTTTATCTTCGCTGCCGATTTGATGCGAATGATTACGATACCTAGCGAAATATCTTTTGTGAAGTATGCTTCTTACGAAGGTACAAGCTCAACGGGCAGTATGAAGACTCTTATGGGCATCAACCAGGATTTGGAAGGCCGCGATGTGATTATCATTGAAGACATCGTAGACTCAGGCTTCACCATGGTTCACATGATAGATGAACTGAAGAAGAAAAATCCTGCCAGCATCGAAATTTGTTCGCTGCTCGTGAAACCGGGCAATCTGAAGGTTGACCTGGATATCAACTATGCTGTTATGGAAATCCCTAACGATTTCATCGTAGGATATGGATTGGATTATGACCAAGAAGGCAGAAACCTCCGCGACATCTACACGATTGTAGAAGAAT
>OQWM01001364.1_pt1 | contig 16780 bp, 14 predicted proteins | sample 1691531 | NCBI WGS metagenome assembly OQWM01 (sample SAMN03418257, study PRJEB22391) | human gut metagenome | biome: human-gut; feature: organic feature; material: feces | host: Homo sapiens | place: Tanzania | collected 2013-01
GCTCTTGGCTCTCCCTTTGGGAGAGCTGTCACCGCAGGTGACTGAGAGGGCGCACCCGCTTGCAGAAAACTGCTCTCACCCGGCAAAATTTTCATATTCTATATGCACAGCGGCTCATAGTATGGTATACTGGAACTGCTTTTGAAAAAACTACGCACCCAGCGGGTGCTGCAGGAGGGATTTATTACGTTTTTCGAGATCATCAAAGCGATCCTGATGGGTATCGTGGAGGGCATTACCGAGTGGCTGCCCATCTCCTCCACCGGTCACATGATCCTTGTGGAGCAGGTCGTCAAGTTCAATGCCAGTGAAGAATTCATGTCCATGTTCCGGGTGGTCATCCAGCTGGGTGCCATTCTGGCTGTGGTGGTGCTGTTCTGGAATAAGCTGTGGCCCTTCGGGCTGCGGCAGGGCAAGGTCATCTCCAAACCCAGCGTGTGGAACCTGTGGTTCAAAGTGGTAGCCGCCACCCTGCCGGTGCTGGTCATCAGCCCGCTGGACGACTGGATGGAGGCACACTTCTATAACTACATCACCGTAGCCGCCATGCTGATCCTGTACGGCGTGCTCTTCCTTGTGGTGGAGAACCGCCGCACCACGCCCCGGGTCACAAAGCTGGAACAGATCACCTACCGGGACGCGCTGCTCATCGGCGTGTGGCAGTGCCTTGCCATCATCCCCGGCACCTCCCGCTCCGGTGCTACCATCGTGGGCGGCCTGCTGCTGGGGCTCTCCCGCGCCTGCGTGGCAGAGTTCACCTTCTATCTGGCCATTCCGGTCATGGCGGGTGCATCCCTGCTCAAGGTGGTCAAGTTTGCCGTCTCCGGTACGGCTATCACCGGCACCGAGATCGCTGTGCTGCTGGTGGGCTGCATCGTGGCCTTTGTGGTTAGCCTTGCGGCGATCCGCTTCCTGATGGATTACGTCAAGCGCCACGACTTCAAGTTCTTTGGCATCTACCGCATCATGCTGGGTGCCATCGTGCTGGCTGTGGCAGCTATCACCGCGCTGGCATAAGATATGATAAAACAAGGGGCTGTTGCTTGCGCAACAGCCCCTTGTTTTTTAGCATCAAAAGCTTATTCTTCCTCTTTTTTCACCCTTACGCGCCACTTGTGGGACATATATTCCGAGCGCAGCTTGTTGGTGACAAAGGTCTGGCTGCTGTACAGGCCGTGGTGGCCGGAGAGCATATAGCAGATGCCGCAGCCCAGCGCGATAAGTTCCAGCCCGGCGCCGCTGAACAGTTCAAAGCCCAGCAGGATGGAGGGGATCAGGACGTTGGTGGCACCGCAGAAGATGGACACCAGCCCCACCGCCGCCGCAAATTCGGCAGGCAGACCCAGCAGCGGGCCGACCACGCAGCCGAAGGTAGCGCCCACGAAAAAGCTGGGCACCACCTCGCCGCCCTTGAACCCGCAGGCAAGGGTCAGCGCGGTGAGGAAGATCTTGCACAGAAAATCCCACGGCAGCGCCTGTCCCTGTTCCACGGCGGCGATGATGACGCTCATGCCCGCGCCGTTGTACCGCCCCACGCCGAAGAGATAGGAAAAGCCGATGACCAGCACGCCGCCCGCAAAGACCCGCACCCACGGGTTCGGGAGAAGCTTTGGCACGGTGTGCTCCATGAAGTGGAGGGTGTAGCAGAACAGGCGGGAAACGGCAGCGCAGGCCACGCCCAGCAGGATGACCAGCAGGGCGGTGCGGACGTTCAGTTCCGGCGCGGTAAGGGCAAAGTGGGTGGGCGCGATGCCAAAGGCCAGCGAGCAGCCGTAGGCGATGAGGGCAGAGGTAAAGGCCGGGACAAAGGCAGAGGTAAAGGTCAGACCCACATCCTCCACCATCATGGCAAAGCAGGCCGCCGCCAGCGGGGTGCCAAACAGGGCAGAGAAGAACGCAGCCATGCCGCTGATGGTGGCGGTGCGGCGGTCGTTGTCTTTCAGCCGCAGCAGGGTGCCAAGGTTCCAGCCGATGCTGCCGCCCATCTGCAAGGCAGCGCCCTCGCGGCCGGCAGAGCCGCCGCACAGGTGGGTGAGCACCGTGCCCAGAAAGATGGCGGGCACCAGCAGGATGCTGACCGGCTCGCCGCTCTGCACGGCGCGGAGAACGTTGTTGGTGCCCACACCCTCGCACTTGGTCACCTTATAAAGGGCAGTGATGAGCAGACCTGCCGCGGGCAGCAGGAACAGCAGCCATGGCTGCGCGGCGCGCAGTTCGGTCGCGTGCTCGACGGCAAGGTGGAACAAAGTGCCCAGAAGCCCGCAGAGCAGACCCATGGGAACAGCCAGAAAGAACCATTGCAGCGCCACCCGCAGGGCAGCTTTGGCTTCGTGCCGGAATGTATCAAAATCGTTCATAGAAAGTACTCCTGTACATTGACATCCGTTCCGTTTTTCGGAACCGATATAAAATAACACCGCAGGGCAGGGCTGTCAACCCCAAAATGGGCAGAGAAAAAACGGCGCTGTTCCATTTTCTGTTTACACCGCTCGCCCGGGTGTGCTATACTGAACAAAAGAGAGACCGCGCGGCAGACGCCGCCGGAAGGATATGGGAGGAAAAACACCATGGAAGCATCCAAAGTCTACTATACGGATTTCCGCTGTCCGGTGGGCACCAGCCTGCTGGACAAGCTGCGCCGGGTGTGCATTGCCGCCGGCATCAAGGACATCGACATGGACGGCCGATTCGTGGCCATCAAGATGCACTTCGGCGAGTTGGGCAATCTGGCCTTTCTGCGTCCCAACTACGCCAAGGTGGTGGCAGACCTGTGCAAGGAGCAGGGCGGCATGCCTTTCCTGACCGACTGCAACACCCTGTACCCGGGCAGCCGCAAGAACGCGCTGGAGCACCTGAACTGCGCCCAGCTGAACGGTTTCTGGCCCATGACCACCGGCTGTCAGGTGATTATCGGTGACGGTCTGCGCGGCACGGATGAGGTGGAGGTGCCGGTGCCGAACGGCGAATACTGCAAGACCGCAAAAATCGGCCGCGCCATCATGGATGCGGACGTGTTCATCAGTCTGAACCATTTCAAGGGACACGAGGCTACCGGCTTCGGCGGTGCAATCAAGAACATCGGCATGGGCTGCGGTTCCCGCGCGGGCAAGATGGAGCAGCACGCCGCCGGTAAGCCCGCCGTGCAGGAAGGGCTGTGCCGCGGCTGCCACCGCTGCGCTAAGGAGTGCGGCTCGGACGCCATTACTTACAATGCCGAAAACAAGGCTGTCATCGACTACGACAAGTGCAAGGGCTGCGGCCGCTGCATTGGTGCCTGCAGCTTTGACGCCATCTATTCCCCCAACGACTGCGCCAACGAGCTGCTGGACCGCAAAATGGCAGAGTACGCCGCCGCAGTCTGCCACGACCGTCCCTGCTTCCACATTTCTCTGGTGCAGGACATCAGCCCCAACTGCGACTGCCACGGCGAGAACGATGCACCCATCCTGCCGGATATCGGCATCTTTGCGTCCTTCGACCCGGTGGCGCTGGACCAGGCCTGCGTGGACGCCTGCCTGAACGCAACCCCGCTGCCCAACAGCCAGCTGAGTACGAACCTTGCAAAGCCGGGCTGGAACTGCTACCACGACAACTTCAAGGACTCCAACCCCAATATCGAGTGGAAGGCCACCCTTGAGCAGGCCGAGAAGGTGGGCATGGGCACCCGCCAGTATGTGCTGAAAAAGGTATAAAGACAAAATGGGGCGCTGACCGTATGGTCAGCGCCCCATTGCGCTTTATAGGTTAAGGTTGGGTTCAGGCTTCGCCGTTCGTCTCCGGCACGATGCCGTCCAGCACGGTCTGCAGCGCCTGCCAGTTTTTCAGGGTGCAGCCGGGCAGGGTGTCAGCGTCCAGCCCTGCATCCGCGATGCGGTCGGTCATGCTGTCCTTGTCGCTGAGCAGGTCCAGCGCGGCGTCCTTGATCATCGGCCATGCCTCGGCAAAGCCTTCCTGCTGGTTGTCGGTCAGGCCGTCGTACCAGCTGTAAAAGGCATCCTGAATGGCCTCCGGGGAGCGGCTGGACATCCGCGCGTCCTCGGCCCAGTGCAGCAGCGATGCCGCCGCGATGACCGATTTCAGGGAGCAGCCGGATACCCCGGGCCCCCAGCCCAGACAGGGCGCAAAGGCGTTTTCTGTGCCGGTGATGGAGAACACCGAGTTCTCATCAAAGTTGCCGGGATTCAGCTCCCCGGTATTGGCTTCTGTGGTGGAAGAAGGCAGCTCGGTGCTGCCGGAAGCGGATGCGCTTTCCGAGGCGGGTGCAGCGCTGGATGCAGGGCTGCTGTCGGCAGCCCCGCCGCCGCAGGCTGCCAGCAGGCAGCCCAGTAAAGCGGCGCACAGCAGCAACGCAAGGGGACGGATATATTTCGATGTCATAAGAAAAACCTCCGTAACTGGTGCCCCGGCAAGCCGCCGGAGCAAAGCGGGATCTACACCCTAAGTATACGTTCTGCGCACGGCGTTGTCAATCGTTCTGCGCAGGACGAATTTCAAGCAGACCTGTGCAGGATATACAAAAATGCGGCTTAAATTTCGGGCAGTTCCACGCATTGACATTTTCCGCGCTGGCTCGTATAATCAGAGCAGACAAGTGAATTTATCAGTGCGTGTAACTGTTCGATCAGGCATGAGCATCAGAGGGAAGGCGGCAACGGCATCCCTTTGGTTCTTGTGCCCTTTTTCTTTTTTCACAAAAGCTGCGGCATGGAAGCGGAGGAATACGGCGATGCAGGCTGTAAAGGTATTCAATAACAATGCGGTGTCGGTGGTCATGCCGGACGGCAGGGAAGCCATTCTTGTGGGCAACGGGCTTGGGTTTGGCCGCCGCCCGGGGGACGTGATCGACAAAAGCCGCGTTTCCAAGGTGTACTATGTGCAGAACGAACTGCAGACCAAGTTCCTCAAGATGCTGGATAACGTCACCCCGCAGGTGATGCAGGCCGCCGAGCGCATCTCGCTGGCGGCGGAGGAGCAGGGCATTCTGCTCAGCAGCAAAAGCACCATCTCGCTGGTGGACCACATCAGTTTTGCGCTGGAACGTGTGGAAAAGGGCACCTTTCTGCCCAACCTCATGCTCTCGGAGACCCGGATGCTGTACCCGAAGGAGTACGCAGTGGGGCAAAGGGCACTGGAACTTGTCCGGCAGTTCTGCGGCGTACAGCTGCCGGAGGACGAAGCGGGCTACATTGCCCTGCATCTGGTGGCCGGTGCGGCGGACGGCGCGCTGGCCTACGATACCGTAAAGTTCGTCAAGGCGGTCAAGGAGATCATCTGCGATACCTATCACTGCACCTTTGAGGAAGAAAGCCTTGAGACTACCCGCCTGACCGTGCACCTCAAGTTTCTGGCGGCGCGCATCCTGCGCCACACCCCGTGGCAGGACGCAGGGCTGGAGTCCATGTATACGGTGCTTTTGCAGCGCGACAGCCGCAACGAGGTGTGCTTGCAGCGCATCAATGCCTATCTGCGGCAGGAATTTGAGTACGAACTGGATCATCAGGAGCAGGTCTATCTGCTCATCCACCTGACCAAGATCGTTGGTTAAAATGTTTCAACAGGGCGTCCGGAAGCTCTGCGGAATAGAAATCATCCCCCCAAAAACAGTCAAGTCAAAAAGTGAGGAGTATTACACGATGAAAGAAAAAGTCATGAATGGCTTGGAAAAGTTCTCCAAAGCCATGCTCTCACCGCTGTCGTATATCTCGGCAGCAGGCCTGATCCTTGTGCTGGGCGCATTGCTTACCAGCACAAGCCTTAGTGCGATGATCCCCGCTCTGCAGTGGACTCCCATCAAGCTGCTTGGACAGCTGATCTACAACTGCATCATGGTCATCATCAACAACCTCAGCCTGATGTTCTGCGTGGGCATTGCAGCGGCGCTGGCTAAAAAGAACAAGCAGCAGGCTGCCATCATCGGCCTGATGAGCTATTTTATGTACCTGACTGCCGGCAACGTCACCCTGACCCAGCTGGGTATGCTGGCCGAGCCTGACCCGATGGTGGGTCTGTACGGCACCGGTCAGTCCACCGTGTTCGGCATCCAGACGGTGGATATGGGTGTGTTCGGCGGCATCCTGCTGGGTCTGGTCTGCGGCTGGGTGTACAACCGCACCTGTGAAAAGCAGTTCAAGGGCATCATCACCCAGATCTACTCCGGCAACCGCTGGTCCTTTACCTGCATGGTGGTCTTTTCCATCCTGTTCGGCTTTGGCTCCTGCTTCTTCTGGCCGCCGGTGCAGAGCGTCATCAGCGCACTGACCGATCTGATCGCCACCTCCGGCAACTTCGGCCTGTTCCTGTACGGCTTCTTGGAGCGCTTCCTCATCCCCACCGGCCTGCACCACCTCATCTACACCCCCTTCCAGTTCTCTGCACTGGGCAACAGCCTGACCGTGGGCGATGCCACCTACACCGGCTCCTATATCGTCATGATGATGGAGTACAGCATGGGCCTGCCCTTCTCGGACGGCATCGTGTGGATGTACACCGGCTTCACCAAGACCTTCGGCTACTTTGGCATCGTGGCGGCCTTCATCTTCTGCGCCCGCAAGGAGAACCGCAAAAAGACCGCTGCCGTTCTGGTGCCGCTGGCCTTTACCGCCTCTCTGGCTTCCATCACCGAGCCGCTGGACTTCATGTTCTGCTTCACTGCCCCCATCCTGTGGGTGGCACACGCCTGCATCTCCGGTCTGTTCATCGTGCTGCTGCACACCTTCCATGTCACCGGCTTTACCACCAACCTCCTTGGCTCGGTGCTGATGAACCTTTCCGCCGGTGCAGATAAGACCAACTATCCCACCCTGTACCTGCTGGCGCTGTGCCAGATCGCAGTGTACTTTGTGGTGTTCACCCTGCTGATCAAGGCCTTTAACATCCACACCCCCGGCCGGGAAGAAGTGAGCACCGAGACCGCAAAGAGCGATGCACCCGCCAAGAAGGCAAGCGTGAAGAACGCTGCCGAGGTGCAGTGCGTCATCGACGGTCTGGGCGGCAAGGAGAACATCCTGTCGGTGGACAACTGCTTCACCCGTCTGCGTGTCAACATCAAGGACCCCGCAAAGCTGGACGAAGCTGCCATCAACAAGCTGCCGAACAGCGGCATTGTGAAAAAGGGTACCGATATCCAGATCGTTTACGGTCTGCAGGTAGCCGATATCAAGCGTGCCGTGGAGGCACAGCTGGAAAACCAGTAAACCGCTTTTCCGCGCCCCGGCGGACTGCGCCGGGCTAACCTGAAAATACAAAAAAGGAGCGTTTATACTATGGTCATTACCATTGCTGGCGGCGGTAGTACTTTTACCGCCGGTATCGTCAAATCCATCGCCCTGCGCCGGGATGAACTGGAAGTGGACGAGATCCGTCTGTACGACATCAACAAGGAGCGGCAGGACAAGGTTGCCGTTGTGGTGGACTGGGTCCTGCACAAGGAGCTGAATACCGACATCAAGCTGGTGGTCACCACCGATGTGCAGGAGGCTTACACGGATACCTCTTTTGTGTTTGCCCAGATGCGCGTGGGCGGCTACGCCATGCGGGAACAGGACGAAAAGATCCCTCTGCGCCACGGCTGCGTGGGACAGGAGACCTGCGGCTGCGGCGGCATGGCCTACGGAATGCGTACCATCTTCCCCATGATCAAGCTGATCGACGATGTGGAAAAGTATGCCAAGAAGGACTACTGGATCCTGAACTACTCCAACCCCGCCGCCATCGTATCCGAGGCCTGCCGCAAGCTGCGCCCGAAGGCACGGATCATCAACATCTGCGATATGCCCATCGCCATCATTGACGTGGTGGCAGCTGCCATGGGCATCCAGAACAAGAAGGAGATCGTTTACGATTACTTTGGCCTGAACCACTTCGGCTGGTTCACCTCCATCCAGTACCACGGCGAGGATCTGATGCCCAAGCTGCGCGCCTACATCAAGGAGAATAAGATCCTTCTGCCGGAAAGCTACCTCAAGGGCATGGGCGCGCTGACCTCCTCCAGCAGCCAGAACCGCCACACCAAGGGCAGCTGGTACTATGTGTGGAAGGGCGAGTACGAGATCATGGAAAACTTCCCGGAGTACCTGCCCAACACCTACCTGAACTACTATCTGCAGGCCAAGGAGTTCGTGGAGCACTCGGACCCGAACCACACCCGCGCCAACGAGGTGGAGGAGACCCGCGAAAAGAACCTGTTCGACGGCATCGACCACTACCTCAAGACCGGCGAGGTGGACGCCAACACCTTCTATGCCGGCAGCCACGGCGACTGGATCGCAGATCTGTCCGCTGCGCTGAAGAACGACACCAAGGCACGCTTCCTCATCATCACTGAGAACCGCGGCGCGATCCCCAATATGCCCTATGACGCAATGGTGGAGCTGCCCGCCTACATCGGCAAGAACGGCCCGGAGGTCATTGCCCGGGACAACATCCCGCTGTTCCAGCAGGGCCTGATGATGCAGCAGCTCAACAGCGAAAAGCTGCTGGTAGAGGGCTGCGTGGAAGGCAGCTACGAGAAGGTATTGCAGGCCTTCACCCTGAACAAGACTGTGCCCAGCATGAACGTTGCAAAGGCCATTCTGGACGATATGATCGAAGCCAACAAGGGCTACTGGCCGGAGCTGCACTGAGCAGCCGACCTTACAGCCGCCGCAGGCATTGCCGCCTGCGGCGGCTTTTTTATGCGCATTGACCTTTGCACAGCAAGGGCTTATAATGAGAAAAAACCAGTAAAAGCGAAAGGAAGCACACCCATGCAAAACCAAGTCCCTGTCTCCACCAGCCGCCCGGTCACCGGGCGCTTTGCGCCCAGCCCCAGCGGACGGCTGCATCTGGGCAATCTGGCGTGCAGCCTGCTGGCATGGCTCAGCGCAAAAAGTCAGGGCGGGCGCATCGTGCTGCGCATCGAGGACCTGGATGCCGAGCGCTGCCCCCGCGTTTACGCCGACTTGCTGGAGCAGGACCTTGCGTGGCTGGGGCTTACATGGGACGAGGGCGGCAGCACCGGCGGCGCACACGCACCCTATTACCAGAGTGAGTGCGGGGACATCTATACCGAAAGCTACCGCAGGCTGGAGCAGAGGGGGCTGGTGTACCCCTGCTTCTGTTCCCGCTCTCAGCTGCACGCCGCCAGCGCACCCCACACCTCGGATGGCAACGTCATCTACCCGGGCACCTGCCGGGGACTGACGCCGGAGGAAATTGCGGAAAAGCGCAAAAAGAAAGCCCCTGCCTACCGACTGATGGTGCCGGACGAGGCCATCACCTTTACGGACGGCTGCATGGGCACCCATACCGAAAACCTGCTGCGGGACTGCGGCGACTTCTATCTGCGCCGGGCAGACGGCGTGTTTGCCTATCAGCTGGCGGTGGTGGTGGACGATGCCCGCATGGGCGTCACCGAGGTGGTGCGCGGGGCAGACCTGCTGTCCTCCACGGCGCGGCAGCTGTACCTGTACCGTCTGCTGGGCTTGCAGCCGCCCCGCTTTGCCCACTGCCCGCTGCTGCTGGCAGCGGATGGGCGGCGGCTGTCCAAGCGGGACGGCGACCAGAGCCTTGAAAACCTGCGGGCAAAGTACACCGCCCCGGAGATCATCGGCAAGCTGGCGTATGCCTACGGCTTGCAGCCGGAGCCAGCGCCCCGCACCCCGGAAAGCCTTGTGCCGGACTTTGCGTGGACAAAAGTCCCCAAGCAGGATATCTGCCTGCCCGAGGGGCTGTTCTGAAAAGAACCCTCTCAGTCTGCTCACTGCGTTCGCATCCAGCTCCCCCGAAAGGGGGAGCTTTTTGCATCTGCCGGTTTACGCCGACAAAGCTCCCCCTTCGGGGGAGCTGGCGAGCGGCAGCGAGACTGAGAGGGTTCTTTGTAGATGCCTTTTTTCTTTACGACTCCCAACTGTAAAAAGGCTTCCAAAAAGTCCGCAGACTTTTTGGAAGCCAAAATAAAAACGATAATTCCGCTGATTATGCCCAGAGCAGCGCGGAGGGCATTTCAAATCGTCCCACGCTGCCGAAAAAAGGCTTTATGCTCTCCGCACCTGCGGCAGCTGGCTGCGCTCGGCGGCGGTAAAGGCGCTGTCCAGCACCAGTGCCAGCAACGCACCCAGCGCCACATCAATGCAGCTGTGCTGCTTGAGCAGCACGGTGGAGCAGACGATGGAAATGCACAGCACAGCGGCTGCGGGACGCATCCAGCGGCGGCGCGGTGCATCAAAGATATGGCTGCGGTAGTACGCCAGCAGCAGCGTTACCGAGTTGAACACATGGATGGACGGGCAGACGTTGGTGGCGGTGTCGGTGCGGTACAAAAAGCGTACCACCCGGGCAAAGACATCGCTGCCCGGCACCCAGTAGGGGCGCAGGTCAAGCGCCGTAGGCAGCACCGCATAGCACGCCAGTGCAATGGTCATGCCGGAGAACAGCGGCAGGCACAGCCGCCAGAAGTCCTCACGCGGGGCTTTCCACAGCAGATAGAACAGGGTGAAGGGAATCCATACGAACCATGCAAAGTAGGGGATCACCGCATATTTGCAGAAGGGAATCAGATCGTCCAGACGGCAGTGCACCAGAATGCTGCGCAGGGGGACGTTTGCCTCCAGATAATGAAAGACGGACAGATAAAATATAGTATACAGCGCCATGAACCCGACAGGGTGGCGCGCAAGCCAGCTGCGTTTCATAGAATAGCCTCCTTTTGCAGAAGAGCAGAACTTGATAGCATTGAGAAATTATACGCCCGAACGATGAAGATTGCAAGAACGAAAGGTGAAAACTTTGTCAAGCGCTGAAAAAATAATTTGTGGAACCTGTAAAAAATACCAGCAATCTTCTGTTGATAATACGAATCAGAGCGGCGGTTTCCTGCAAAAAAAGAAAAATCCACCCCATTCCCGGTCTGTGAAAGACCGGGAATGGGGTGGATGCCAGAGAAAACCCCTTCCGTCTTGCCGCTGCGCGGCAATCCACCTTCCCCAAGGGGACGGCTTTCGCGGTGGCGGAAAACTTCACGGTATTGCCCTAAAAGGCGTCCCCTTGAGGGCCGACTTCCCCCGACCGGGGGAAGATGTCGCGCAGCGACAAAAGGGGGAATCTGGCTTTGCGAAGCAAAGACTGAGGGGGTAACTATCAGATCACACTCTGCTCCAGCCAGCTGCCGCGGCGGAAGCGCAGATAGAAGCACAGCGAGCGGAACACCCAGTCCAGATACATACCCATCCAGATGCTCAGCAGTCCGCCGCCGAAGCACAGCACCACCAGATAGCAGAAGCCCACCCGGAACGCCCACATGGACACGATGCTCACGGTCATGGTAAACCGGGCGTCACCGGCGGCACGCAGGATGTTGGGCAGGGTAAAGCTGGACGGCCACACGAACAGGGAAACGATGTTGAACCACACCATGATATCCAGCGCCATGGCCTGTGCCTCCGGCGAGAGGTTGAACAGGGACACCGCGAACCGGTTGGCGAAGAAGAAGGCCGACAGGTTCATCACCCACGCGCCGCAGTAGGCGGTCAGCATCAGGCGGCGGGAGTAGTACACCGCCTGTTCCTTTTCGCCTGCGCCCAGACACTGTCCCACCACGGTCAGGGCAGCCATGCCCACGGCGTTGGCGGGGATGTTCAGGAAAGTGGTGGTGGTATTGGCCACCGCGTTGGCGGCAATGGCCGCCGTGCCAAGGGTGGAGGTCAGGCTGGAGACCGACAGCTTGCCGATCTGGAACATTCCGTTCTCGATGCCGGCGGGGATGCCCACCCGCAGGATGCGCCGGATCAGCCCGCCGTTCGGTGCCATCGCCCGCAGGCTGTCCACCCGCAGGGCGCAATCCGGCTTTTGCAGCAGATACAGCACCACCGCGCAGGCAATGGCGCGGGACACAAGGCTGGCAAGCGCCGCGCCCATGACCCCCATGCCGAAGCCGTAGATCAGCACCGCGTTGCCGCCGATGTTCACCACGTTCATCACCAGACTGGACAGCATACTGATCTTGCTGTTGCCCTGCGCCCGGAACAGCGCCGCACCGGCGTTGTACAGGCCGATGAAGGGGTAGCTCAGCGCCGAAAGCAGAAAATAGGTCTCGGCATAGTGCATCACGTCCGCGTCAATAGAGCCGAAGATGCCCCGCAGGATGGCGTGCCGCCCGCCAATGACCACCGCCGCCACCAGCACGCTGAAGCTGGACAGCACGAATAAAATCTGTGCAGCCGCCGCCTTGGCGTTTTTGGGCTCCTGATGGCCGATGTACTGGCTGGTGACCACCGCACCGCCGGTGGCCAGTGCGCTCATGATCTGGATCATCAGGGTGTTGAAGCTGTCCACAAGGCTTACGCCGGACACGGCGGCTTCGCCCACCGAGGATACCATTAAGGTATCAGCCAGACCAATGGTCACGCTTAACGCCTGCTCCGCGATCAGCGGCAGCAGCAGCGCCACCAGCGCCTGCCGTGGAAACAGGGGAGTGGATGTGAATTTGGACGATCTCATGCTATCCTCCGTTGTAAATGACAAAAAAGCTCGAACATTCCTATCATACAGCGGAAACGGTCGAAATGCAATAGGTTGTATACAAGAAAGTGTCAAAAAGCAACAGCCCGCCGCGTTCAGCGCCCTTTACCCCCGGACGCAGTTGTGTTAAAATAAGGTTGCAGCCTGCCCCGCTGTGCAGGAGAGGGGCGCGGCTTTTGGTAAATGATAAGGGATATGATAAGAATGTAAAACCCATAAGGGGGTAAACTATGCAGCAAACTGCGCACAAGGTCGTTGTCATCGGGCACCGCAACCCGGACACCGACTCCATCTGCTCTGCCATTGCCTATGCAGAGCTGAAAAACAAGACCAGTGATCTGGTCTGCGAAGCCCGGCGTGCGGGCAAGATGAATCAGGAGACCGAATTCGTGCTGAAAAAGTTCGGGGTCACGCCGCCCCGGATGTGCACCGATGTCAACCCTAAGATCCGGGACGTGGACTACCGGCAGATCCCCGGCATTCCCGGTTCCACCAGCCTGCGCAAGGCGTGGGAGATCATGCGCGACCAGAAGATCGACACCCTTGCCGTGACCAGCGAGGACAACGAATTGCAGGGTCTCATCACGGTGAAGGATATCGCCACTGCCAACATGGACCTGTTCGACACCGGCATCCTTGCAAAGAGCCGCACTAGCTACCGCAATATTCTGGAAACGCTGGGCGCTACCATGGTGGTGGGCAGCGAGGATGCGGTGTGCACCACAGGTCACATCCGCATTGGCACCGCCACCCCGGAAATGCTGGAAAGCAACATGGAAAAGGGTGATATCGTCATCCTGACCAACCGCTACGAAAGCCAGCTCTGCGCCATCGAGAAGGAAGCTTCTCTTATCATCATCTGCAACGGCGCAAAGGTGGGCCGCACCATCCAGCATATCGCCGCCGAGACCGGCGTAGCCATCATGAGCGCCCCCTGCGATACCTACGCGGCGGCAAAGCTCATCAGCCAGTGTGCGCCCATCTCCTATTACATGACCCGGGACGATATCATGAAGTTCACCCTCGTCACCCCGGTGGCAGACGTCACCCGCGTGATGGCAAAGGTGCGCCATCGGTATTTCCCCATTCTGGACGCAGACGGTAAGTACTGCGGCATGATCAGCCGCCGCAACATCATCAACCTGCGCAAGCGCCGCATCATTCTGGTGGACCACAACGAAGCCACACAGGCGGTGGAGGGCTTTGATCAGGCCGAGATCTTGGAGATCATCGACCACCACCGCATCGGCAGTCTGGAGACCAGCGGTCCGGTGTACTTCCGCAACCAGCCGGTGGGCTGCACCGCCACCATCGTCACCCAGATGTACGATGAAAACGGCGTGGCCATCCCGCAAAAGACCGCCGGTCTGCTGCTGGCCGCCATCCTGTCGGATACGCTGGTGTTCCGCAGCCCCACCTGCACCCCCATCGACGTGAACGCCGCCAACCGTCTGGCGAAAATTGCCGGGGTGGACATCAACGAGTTTGCCAACGAAATGTTTGAAGCCGGCGAAAAGCTGGACGGCAAGACCGCCGAAGAGGTCTTTTTGCAGGATTTCAAGGTGTTCATGTGCGGCGATATCCGCTTTGGCGTGGCGCAGGGCAGCTATATGACCCGCAAGAACCTGACCGCCGCCGAGGCGCTGCTGAAGCCGTATCTGGAGGAGGCACGCAACAAGCAGAACGTGGAAGATATCTATATGCTGCTGACCGACGTGCCCAAGGAGGAGAGCGTAGTTATCTGCAACGGACGCTACGCTGCCGAGGTGCTGACCGATGGCTTCGAGACCCAGCCTGCCGCCGATGCCAGCTGGACACTGCCGGGCGTGGTGAGCCGCAAAAAGCAGTTCATCCCCGCCCTGATGACCGCTTATCAGGAGCTGTAAAGGGACACCACCGTGTTTGATTTTCTTTCCAAAAAGGACCGCACCCCGCCCGCGCTGCCGGAAGGCACAGTGCGGCGGCGCTACACCATCACCGGGCAGGTGCAGGGAGTGGGCTTCCGCTACCGAGCGCGGTACGCCGCGCAGACCCTTGACCTGACCGGCTGGGCGCAGAACGAGGATGACGGCAGCGTGACGCTGGAAGTGCAGGGCGACCCGGACAAATTTCTCTCCCTGTTCGCCATGATCCAGAAAAGTGACTATATACAGATCACCGGCATCCGCCAAAAGGACATCCCGCCCGACCCGTGGGAGCGCGGCTTCTCAGTAAAGGGCTATTGAATAAAAAGCAGCGGGGCTGCTGTACCATAGAAGGTGCAGCAGCCCCGTTTTTGCTTGCAAAAACCCCAGAGCGCATTTGCGCTCCGGGGCAAAACTCAAGACATGAGAAAGTGTGCTTATTCGCTGACCATAAAGAGAACCAGAGTGTAATCCTTTTGCTTGGTAACGGTAACACCGAACTTAGCCGGTTTCTCGACACCAAAAGTATTCAGGATATTCTGGATATTGGACATACCGTTTTTGACAGCCGCAGACAGAGTATCCTTGGTGAGCTCTCCAGAGTTCAAGACAAGCACATCCACCGGCGCAACCTTTTTGCCGTTTGCTGCCGCCTCAAGAGTATTCAGCAGTTCGGTCTGTGCGGCAATATAAGATTTCTGATCTTGTGCGATCATGGCATCCCAAACCTTGACCGTAGCAGGCAGGCACTTGGCGCTGATCGTGGTCAGTTCGGCATCCTCGGTCAACTCCAGATTGACATCCTTGCCCAACTCCACAGTCCATTCAGCAACGCTCTTTTCCAAAGCAGCATCGCGTTCTACGGGAGCGCTGATGGGACCGCAAGCGGTGAACATAGCCAGAGCCATGATACCGGCCAGAAGAACGGCCACAAGACGTTTCATCTTTTTCATGTTACATCCCCTCCAGAATGAAATGATTCACAGGCTGTTTTGTGTCCCAAATGCACAAACGACCTATATTCATTTTACAGCGCAGCCATGGCCGCGTCAATGGACAGATTGCCTGAAATTTCCAATGATTTTTGGGCGCTATGTCAGAGCTGCCAGATATAAAAAACCGGAGAGCGGTTGCTCTCCGGGAAGATCGTTGGTTGATTTACTTGTTATAGTTGGGGTTTCTGATCTGGAATGCGATGCCCATGTAGCTCTTGGTATTGCTTGTCTTGACAACGACACCGACCTTAGTCCAGTTGCCGCTCTGCTGGATATCCACATTGGCATCAGTCGAGACCTTCTTGGAGATCTCGGTCAGGATAGCGCTGAGAAGCGTATCGGAGTAGGTGTAGTTTGCAGTCACAGTAATGGTCAGGTATTCCTTATCCTTACCTTCGATGTGAACATTGCCGATCAGCTTATAACCAAAGATGCTGAGGCCGCCCTTGAGATCTTCCTCCAGATGGGCAGCAGCGATCCTTTGCAGATCACGATCATTCTGCAGGGCTGCACTGCTCTTGCTGCGGATCTGGCTCATCACCTTCTCCTCGGCTTCCGAGTTCTCGTTCGAACCGCCGCCACCGGAACAGGCAGTAAACATCAGCATGGCCATTGCACCTGCAAGCAGCAGAGCGACGATCTTTGACAGTTTTCTCATAGGGGTATCCCTCCAATCAGCTTTTTTTGTGGTTATGTTTCTTCTTTCTGAAAAGGCTTTGCGCAACCATTGTCGCCTTTCTGCCCTGATTATATCCGACAGGCGACGCTTTTGTCAATCGGGAATATCGCTAAAGTTCCTGAAACAGTTTCGTGAAAAAGGATGAAAACAGGTCATCTTTGCTTCGATTTGGCAACGATTTGGTGCTGGTTTTGTCGACAATCTGCCAAACGCCGCTGCGCCTGCTGCGATTACGCCCTTCGGCTGGGCAAGGATGCACTTAAATTTGGACATATGTTGTGCTGGGAGAGGTGAACTTCCCTTTGAGGGGCGGGGACACCCCCTCAGGCAAGCCCTGTCAGGCTTGCCAGCTCCCCCAAGGGGACGCCTTTGCGCATTGCCATAAGCTTTCCCGCCGCTGTCAAAAGCCGTCCCCTTGAGGGCCGACTTCCCCCGGCCGGGGGAAGATGCCGCGCAGCGACAAAAGGGGGAGTGTGGCTTGATGCGAAGCGGCAAGACGGAAGGGGTGTCTTTTCCTCTATTTTGCCTTTTTACACATTTTCACCACGTTTTAGTGGTAAAATCATGTCTGAATTGAAAAAGTATCGGAGGAGATTCCCATGCAACACTGTCCCGCCCGCGCGGCACAGCGGCTGGCGGCGGCAGTTCTGGCGCTGGCTTTGCTGCTGTGTGCCTTTTTGCCCCGTGCCCACGCCGCCGAATTGCAG
>OQWM01001368.1_pt1 | contig 16733 bp, 13 predicted proteins | sample 1691531 | NCBI WGS metagenome assembly OQWM01 (sample SAMN03418257, study PRJEB22391) | human gut metagenome | biome: human-gut; feature: organic feature; material: feces | host: Homo sapiens | place: Tanzania | collected 2013-01
AAGCTGACGCAGGGTCTCCTCACGCGCCTCGGCCTCGGTCTCATGCAGGGTGTGACCCTCCTGCCAGAGGAACTCTCTGCCGCGCAGGAAGGGGCGGGTGGTCTTTTCCCAGCGCATGACGGAGCACCACTGGTTGTACTTCATGGGCAGGTCCCGCCAGGAGTGGACCACATGGCTCCAGTGGTCGCAGAAGAGCGTCTCGGAGGTGGGGCGGATGATCAGCTCCTCCTCGAGTTTGGCGGCGGGGTCCACCTCGATGTCGCTGCCGTCCTCGGTGGTACGGAGGCGGTAGTGGGTGACGACGGCACACTCCTTGGCGAAGCCCTTGACGTGCTCGGCCTCGCGGGCGAAGAAGTTTTTGGGAATGAGCAGGGGGAAGTAGGCGTTCTGCACACCCGTCTCCTTGAACATCGTGTCGAGCTGATGCTGCATCTTCTCCCAGATAGCATAGCCGTAGGGCTTGATCGTCATGCAGCCTCTCACGGCGGACTGCTCGGCCAGGTCGGCCTTCATCACCAAGTCGTTGAACCACTGAGAGTAGTTCTCGCTGCGCTTGGTGAGATTCTTAAGTTCTTTTGCCATATTCTTTAGTCGAATTTTGTTGTTATCTTCCGAAATCCCCATCGCGATTAGTATTATTCCTATAATGAAATAGGAGAAATCCCTTGCTCGCATGGGTGCAAATTTCTAATTTTGCCGCAAAAGTACAAAAAATAACTCGCAATGGGCCCCTTTTTGGGGAATTTGTTATAACTTTGCGTGAAGAAACGAATGTGAAAACAATATAAAGAACAATACAAATAGAACGATTATGAAGAAGTTACAGATGTTTACGGCAGGCCTTTGCCTGCTCACCGTAGTGAGTTGCCAAACGAAGCAGGGCACGGGTACGTTGGTAGGAACGGGTGCTGGCGCCGTCATCGGCGGCATTGTCGGCAACCTGATCGGCAAGAATACCAAGGGCACGGCCATCGGTGCCGCCGTGGGTGCCGCCGTGGGTGCTGGTGCGGGCACGCTGATCGGTCGCCACATGGACAAGGTGGCCGAGGAGGCAGCTTCGAACGTGAACAACGCCAAGGTGGAGACCGTGACGGACGCCAACGGACTGCCTTGTGTGAAACTGACCTTCGCCTCGGGTCTGCTCTTCGCCACCAACAAGTCAGACCTCTCGTCGGGTGCCATGAGCGACCTCTCGCGCACTGCCACCGTGCTGAAGGGCAACACCGACTGCGACGTGGCGATCATCGGCCACACCGACAAGTCGGGCAACGACAACATCAACATCCCGCTGTCGCAGCGCCGTGCTGAGAGCGTGGCCAACTACCTGAAGGCGCAGGGCGTCTCCTACGGTCAGATCCGCTCCATCCAGGGCGTGGGTAGCTCGCAGCCTGCGCCGTGCCCTGCGAAGCCACCGACGTGGCGATGGACCGCGTGGAGTGCGGCCCCGTGCAGTCGTAGCGCCCCCGTCCTCAGAAAAGCCCTTTTAAGGCGCCACATCATCAAAAAGCCACCCGACCTCCGCTCCTTTGAGCAGCGATCGGGTGGCTTGATTTTTTTCTCTGTCCTCAGCCCCTTTGCCGAGGCCCAGGGCCTTTGCGGCCCCAGACGGGAGCTTGGGGAATTCCCGAGGCGGTGGCCCTGGGCGTCGAAGGCCATGCCGGGGATGATGGCACAATCGACGGAGGCGTAGTCGGTGAAGGCGGCGCCCTGGGGCTCAAGGATGTGGAAGTCGTCGCTGAGCGCCATCTCCGTGGTGGGCAGATACTCCCTGATCTCCATCTCCGTCCTGCTGATGACCACGGGCAGCAACACGCGCTTGCCCATCCTCAGCGCGGCGGCGATGAGGCCCGGGGTATAGACCTCGTCGGGCAGCGAGTGGTAGAGCAGGACGGTCTGTGCCTCCTGGAAACGGGGGTCGGCCAGTACGGCCTCGACGATGGGTTGCGACAGGGCCACCAGTTCCTCGTCGGTATGGCGCGCCTTGCGCTGGCGGATGTGCTGGCGCAGCGACTTCTTGGACAGGGCGCTGGTCTCCCTGGCTTTTCCCTCTGTGTTTTGATCTTCCATGCTTTGTAATCTGTGCTTTTATCCTCTGTTTTTCAGTCCTACATACCTTCTATCTCCTGGGTTCCATCTCGCTGGTGGCGCGGCGGGGCTTGGCCGCGGCGGCCTTCTTGGGGAAGGCCTCGTGGCGCTTGATGACGCCGATGGCGGCCTCGACCACGGGGTCGTCCTGGTTGAGATACTCCATGAGGGCCTGCTCGTCGAGCATGTTGTAGATGACGCGGCTGCTGATGAAGCGGTCGAGCAGGTGGTAGGAGCGACGGATCATGAGGTTGCGCCGCGGCAGGCCGTTGTGGGTGCCGAAGGTGGCAAACTGATCGACGAGGCCCTGGCCCTGCAGATAGTTGGCCAGGTCGATGACCTCGGTGAGCGTGCGCAGGTGGGGGCGGTTGGCGTCGGTGTAGTTGAAGGCAAACTGGAGGATCAGTCCGCTCATGACGGCCTGCTTGTAGTAGGAGGTGATGTCGGTCGTGTCCTCGGCCACGAAGATGTCGGGCGTGATGCCGCCACCGCCATAGACGGGGCGTCCGAGCGTGGTGTGGTAGGCGGGACCCGTATGGTGGATGCTGTCGCCGGAGAAGAGCTCGCCCCGCTCGTAGCGCTGGAGGAGGTCCTGGTCGTAGTCGGCCTCGTCGCCGAGCTTGTAGGGCTTCTGTATGCAGCGGCCCGAGGGCGTGTAGTAGCGGGCGATGGTGAGGCGGATCTCGCTGCCGTCGGGGAATCCGATCTGCTGCTGCACGAGGCCCTTGCCGAAGGATCGGCGACCGACGATGGTGCCGCGGTCGTTGTCCTGGATGGCACCGGCGAAGATCTCGGCCGAGGAGGCCGAGGCCTCGTTGATGAGGACGACCAGCGGGATGGTCTGATAGGCGCCGCGCCCGCTGCTGCGGTAGTCGCGGCGGGGACTCTTGCGGCCCTGCGTATAGACGATGAGACGGTCCTTGGGCAGAAACTCGTCGGCCATCTGTATGGCGCTCTCAAGGTAGCCGCCGTTGTTGTCGCGCAGGTCGATGATGAGGCTCGAGAAGCCCTGCTGCGAGAGCGAGGCCAGCGAGGCCAGCATCTCCATGTAGGTCTTCTGGCCGAAGGACTTGATGCGGATGTAGCCCGTGCTGTCGTTGAGCATGTAGGTGGCGGCGATGCTCGGCGTGACGATGTCGGCGCGGGTGATGGTGAAGCGCTTCACGGCCTTCGTGCCATAGCGCACCACACCCACCTCCACCTTCGTGCCCTTGGGGCCCATCAGGCGGCGGCGCGCCTCGGTGTCGGTGACGACCTGGCCGACGAAGGGCTTGCCATCGACCTCGACGATCTTGTCGCCGGCCAGCAGGCCCATCTTCTCGGCGGGACCGCCCTTGATGACGTTGCCCACGTTGATGGTGTCGCGCTGGATGGTAAACTCGATGCCCACGCCGGAGAACGAGCCCTTGAGCTCGCTGTTGACCTTCTGCACGTCCTCGGCGGAGATGTAGGTGGAGTGGGGGTCGAGCTGGGCGAGGATCTGGGGGATGGCCTTGTCCACGAGGTCGTCGATATTGACCGAATCGACATACTGGTCGTCGATGATGCGCAGCAGGTTGTTGAGGCGGTTGCTGCCGTTGTTGATGATGCTGAGGCGGTTGCCCGAGAAGTGGTTGGCGTAGAACGTGCCGACAAGGATGCCGAAAACGACGCTCACGGCCATGAGCAAGGGGGTAAACCGGTTGGATTTTTTCTTTGACATAACGATCGATGACAAGAGCCGCGCCGACCGGGGTGTCCGGACGGACGGGCGCCTGGGTGCTTGCAGCGCTTGAAATGCTATATACTACATATTATGATTAGACAGGAAGGTCGAGGGGCAGGTGCTCCACCTCCACGCCGGCGCGCCGCAGCAGGTCGATGCCGTCGGTGAGCCGGTACTGCTCGGCATAGACCACGCGCCGTATGCCAGCCTGGATGATGAGTTTGGCACACTCGATGCAGGGCGAGGCGGTGACGTAGAGCGTGGCCTGGTCGCTGTTGTTGCCGCTGCGCGCCAGTTTGGTGATGGCGTTGGCCTCGGCGTGGAGCACGTAGGGGTGGGTCACGCCGTGGGCGTCCTCGCAGACGTTCTCAAATCCGCTCGGCGTGCCGTTGTAGCCGTCGCTGATGATCATCTTCTCCTTCACCACCAGCGCACCCACCTTGCGGCGCTGGCAGTAGGAGTTTTCGGCCCAGATGGCTGCCATGCGCAGGTAGCGCAGGTCGAGAAGCCGTTGCTTGCCCGTATCTTTCATCTTGTCTTGCTTTTTCTCTGTCTATATTTTGGAAATCTCTCTGATTGCGCGGGGAAATGGTTCCTCGGCATAGGGGGAATGTTATTGCTTCTTGATGCCGTCGCGGCGCAGCATGGCGTCGATGGTCGGCTCGTGGCCGCGGAAGCGCTTGTAGAGCGTCATGGGGTGCTCCGTGCCGCCCTTGGAGAGCACGCAGTCGCGGAAGCGCTGCGCCGTGGCCTGGTCGAAGATGCCGTGCTCCTGGAAGGCTCCGAAGGCGTCGGTCTCCAGCACCTCGGCCCACTTGTAGCTGTAGTAGCCCGCGGCGTAGCCTCCCGCCATGATGTGGGAGAACTGCGTCGTCATGCAGGTCTGCGGCAGTTGCTGGCCGATGATGGCCTTCTGCCAGGCCGCCTTCTCAAAGGGGATGATGTCGGCCTCGAAGGGCTCCTTCTGCGTGTAATAGGCCATGTCGAGCAGGCCGAAACTCACCTGGCGCAGGCAGGCCGAGGCCACATTGTAGTTGCGGCTCTGGCGGATGCGGTCGATGAGGTCGTCGGGGATGGGCTCGCCCGTCTCGTAGTGGAAGGCGAAGGTGCGGAGAAAGTCGCGCTCCGTGGCGTAGTTTTCCATAAACTGCGAGGGCAGTTCGACGAAGTCCCACCAGACGTTGGTGCCGGAGAGCGACTCGAAGCGCGTGTTGGCGAACATGCCGTGGAGGGCGTGGCCAAACTCGTGGAGGAAGGTCTCCACCTCGCCCAGGCGCAGCAGGGCGGGTCGGTCGTCGGTGGGCTTGCTGAGGTTCATCACCAGCGAGACGTGGGGGCGCACGTTGGTGCCGTCCTTCTCGATCCACTGCCCCTGGTACTCCGTCATCCAGGCGCCGCCGCGCTTGCCCTTGCGCGGATAGAAATCGACGAAGAGCACGGCCAGGTAGCTGCCGTCGCGGTCATAGACCTCATAGGGGCGCACGTCGGGGTGATAGACGGGAATCTCCTTGTTCTCGCGGAAGGTGATGCCGTAGAGGCGCGTGGCCAGTCCGAAGATGCCCTTGATGACGTTTTTCACCTCAAAATAGGGGCGGAGCATCTCGGGGTCGAGGTTGTAGCGGCGCATCTGCAACTTGAAGGAGTAGTAGGCCGTGTCCCAGGGCTGGAAGTCGAAGTCGTCGCCCTCCAGCTCCTTGGCCAGGGCCACGACCTCGGCGCGCTCCTGGACGGCCGTGGGCTTGTAGGCCTCGATGAGGTCGTCGAGCAAGCGATAGACGTTCTGGGCCGAGGAGGCCATGCGATATTCCATCACGTAGTCGGCGTAGGTCTCGTAGCCCAGGAGCTGGGCCAGCTCGCGCCGCAGGTTGACCAGCCGCTTGCAGATGTCGAGGTTGCACTCCTCGCCCTCGGTGCAGAGCGTGCCGTGGGCCATGAAGACCTGCTGGCGAAGGTCGCGGCGGTCGGCGTACATCATGAAGGGACCGTAGCTCGGGGCGTCGAGGGTGATGATCCAGCCCTCCTTGCCCTCCTCGCGGGCAGCCGTGGCAGCAGCCTCGCGCACGGTCTCGGGCAGTCCGCTGAGGTCGGCCTCGTCGCTGAGGTGGAGCTTGAAGGCCTTGGTGGCCTTGCGCAGGTTTTGAGAGAACTGCAGCGACAGACGGCTGGCCTCCTCCGTCAACTGGCGGAAGCGGTCCTTGCCTGCCTCGTCGAGCAGCGCGCCACTGCGGACGAAGGCCTCGTAGCTCTCGCGCAGCAGCGTCTCCTCCTCGGCGGTGAGGGGACGGTGGTGGGCCTTCACCTTCTGCAGACGCTCGAAGACGCGCGGATTGAGGCTGATGTCGTTGGCGTGCTTGGTCAGCAGCGGACTCATCTTCTGCGCCAGCGCCTCCATCTCCTCGTTGCCCTCGGCGGAGAGGAGGTTGAAGAACACGCCACTGACGCGCCCGAGGAGGTTGTAGTAGTCCTTCGGATGGTCGTCGTGGTCGCGCACGAGGGTGTTGTCGAACGTGGGCTCGGCAGGGTCGGCGAGCATCTGCTCCACCTCCTCGTCCTCACGGCGCATGCCCTCCAGCATCGCCTCCTCCACGTCCTGGAGGGTGAAGCGGCCGAAGGGCGGCGTGTTGTGGGGCGTGCCGTAGGGCAGGAGGAAGGGATTCTCGTGCTTCGGTTGCGTCGCTATATCTTTTTCTTCTGTGCTCATTGCTAATTCTCTCTTGTGCTTGGTGTCGGGGTGGGGCGGGGCACGTCGGCCGTGGCCGCTTCCACCTTAATAATATATTCTTTTAACGATAATGCAAAATTACGGAGTTTTCCCGAAGTACGCAAGTGGGGATGGGAAAAAATGCTTTTCGGAGTGACAAATAGCCGTCCTCCCGATGCTCTCGCCGCCTCGGGCCCCGAATTTTCCAGCAATCGGAAAGAAAAATCGGGGCACATTTTGCTTTTCGAGAGAAAATGCGTAACTTTGCAAATCATATAACCAGCAAACAAAAGGTATTCAACAAGACAGATAGCGACAGTCATGGAATTAGCTACGAAATATGACCCCAGGGAAGTGGAGTCGAAATGGTATCAGTATTGGTTGGACCACAAGCTCTTCAGCAGCCGGCCCGACGGGCGAGAGCCCTACACGGTGGTCATCCCGCCGCCCAACGTGACGGGTGTGCTCCACATGGGCCACATGCTCAACAACACCATTCAGGATATCCTCGTGCGCCGCGCGCGCATGGAGGGGAAGAACGCCTGCTGGGTGCCGGGCACGGACCATGCGAGCATCGCCACGGAGGCCAAGGTCGTCGCACGGCTGGCCGAGGAGGGCATCAAGAAGAGCGACCTCACCCGTGAGGAGTTTCTCCGCCATGCCTGGGACTGGACCCACGAGCACGGTGGCATCATCCTCAAGCAGCTGCGCCGTCTCGGCGCCTCCTGCGACTGGGACCGCACGGCCTTCACGATGGACGAGGAGCGGTCGAAGAGCGTCATCCATGTCTTTGTCGATCTCTACAAGAAGGGATTCATCTATCGCGGCGTACGCATGGTTAACTGGGACCCGAAGGCCAAGACGGCCCTCTCCGACGAGGAGGTGGTCTATAAGGAGGAGCACAGCAAGCTCTACTATCTGAAATACTACGTGGCGCCCGAGGACCAGGCGAGCGTGGAGCGCAAGGACGAGGCCAACGTCATGCACCGCGACGACCGCGGATGGTACGCCGTAGTGGCCACCACGCGCCCCGAGACCATCATGGGCGACACGGCCATGTGTATCAACCCCGACGACGCCAAGAACACGTGGCTCAAGGGCAAGCACGTCGTCGTGCCGAAGGTGGGACGCACGATCCCCGTCATCGAGGACGGCTACGTCGATATCGAGTTTGGTACGGGCTGCCTCAAGGTGACACCGGCCCACGATATCAACGACCACGCCCTCGGACTGAAGCACAACCTGGAGACCATCGACATCTTCAACGACGACGGCACCATCTCGGAGGCCGCCGGACTCTATGTCGGACTCGACCGCATGGACGTGCGCAAGCAGATCAGCCGCGACCTCAACGAGGCGGGACTGATGGAGAAGATCGAGGACTACACCAACAAGGTGGGATTCTCCGAGCGCACCAACGTGGCCATCGAGCCCAAGCTCTCCACGCAATGGTTCCTCAGCATGCAGCATTTTGCCGACATCGCCCTCGCACCGGTGATGGACGACGAGATAGAGTTCTATCCCAAGAAGTACAAGAACACCTATCGCCACTGGCTGGAGAACATCAAGGACTGGTGTATCTCGCGTCAGCTCTGGTGGGGCCACCGCATCCCGGCCTGGTACTACCGTCCGCAGGGCGAAGCAGCAGCCGAGGGACCGAAGGTGGGCGAGGTTTTCGTCGATGAGGACCTGAAGGGCGTGATGGCGCAGGCGCAGGCGAAGTATCCGCAGGCGCAGTTGCAGGAGGCCGACTTCCAGCAGGACGACGACGCGCTCGACACCTGGTTCTCCTCATGGCTGTGGCCGATCTCCCTCTTCGACGGCATCAACAAGCCCGACAACGAGGAGATCAACTACTATTTCCCGACCTCCGACCTCGTGACGGGTCCGGATATCATCTTCTTCTGGGTGGCGCGCATGATCATGGCGGGCTACGAGTATCGCAACGACAAGCCCTTCAAGCACGTCTATTTCACGGGTATCGTGCGCGACAAATTGGGCCGCAAGATGTCGAAGAGCCTCGGCAATTCGCCCGATCCCATCGAGCTCATCGAGAAGTATGGCGCCGACGGTGTGCGCATGGGCATGATGCTGAGTGCGCCCGCGGGCAACGACATCCTCTTCGACGAGACGCTCTGCGAGCAGGGACGCAACTTCAACAACAAGATATGGAACGCCTTCCGACTGGTGAAGGGCTGGGAGGTGTCGGCAGACGTCGAGCAGGACGAGGCGAGCCGCATCGCCACGCGCTGGTTTGAGAGCAAACTCCGGGAGGCCTATGCCGAGATGGACGCCCACTTCGCCCAGTATCGCATCTCCGACGCGCTCATGACGGTCTATCGACTCTTCTGGGACGAGTTCTCCAGCTGGTATCTGGAGATGGTGAAGCCTGCCTACAAGGACGGCAAGGCACAGCCCGTGGCCCAGGCCACCTACGACGCCACGCTGCGCTTCTTTGACGCGCTGCTGCGCATGCTCCATCCCTTCATGCCGTTTATCACCGAGGAACTTTGGCAACACCTTGCCGACCGCAAGGAGGGTGAGAGCATCATGGTGGAGTGTCAGACTGTGGAGAAGCCGACGGAGGCCGACGCGCGTCTCTGTGAGGAGTTTGAGACGGTCAAGCAAGTGGTGGCAGGCGTCCGCTCCGTGCGCAACCAGAAGAACATCGCTCCACGCCAGCAGCTCGTCCTCCAGGCCGTGGGCACCAACGAGGTGGCTGCTTACGACGCGGCCATCCTGAAGATGGCCAACCTGGAGAAAATAGAGGTGGTTGAGGCCAAGGCCGCCGACGCCTCCGGATTCATGGTTGGCAAGTCGGAGTGGGCCGTGCCCGTGGGAAGCCTCATCGATGTGGAGGCCGAACTCGAGAAGGCAAAGAAGGAGCTCGCCCACCTGGAGGGATTCCTCACGGGGGTGACGAAGAAGCTCTCCAACGAGAACTTCGTGGCTCACGCGCCGGCAGCGGTCGTAGAGAAGGAACGTAAAAAACAAGCTGACGCCATGGAGAAGATTGCCATGGTGAAGGCTATGATCAAAGCGTTAAAGTGAAGCAAGTAGCGACTTGCTAGTGTTAAAAGTATGTAATCAAATTGACATTTGGAAGGGTCGCCGAGATGTGAATCTCGGCGGCTTTTTTTTATTTACGCTCGGACTGAACGTCGGAGGAAAATAGTGAGACTACTTGGTCAAAGCGCAGGTGGAAAAACTATTCTGCCAACTTTTCCCTCACGCGATCCATGAGCCATGCGTCTTGCTGGGCAATGGTCAGGTGGCTATTGTCGAGGACGATAGCGTCGTCGGCCTGGCGCAGCGGCGAGACTTCGCGGTGGCTGTCCATATAGTCGCGGTCCTGGACGTTCTTCAGGATGCTCTCGTAGTCGGCGGGCTGGCCCTTGGCCTGCAACTCCTTGTAGCGCCGCTCAGCGCGCACCTCGGCCGAAGCGGTGACGAAGATCTTGAGCTCGGCCTTCGGGAAGACGACGGTGCCGATATCGCGGCCATCCATCACGATGCCCTTGCCCTCACCCATGGCTTGCTGCTGGCGCACCAGCATTTCGCGGACGAAAGGCTGGGCCGCCACGATGCTCACACGGCTCGACACTTCGAGGCCACGTATCTTCTGTTCCACGTTCTCCCCATTCAGGCAGGCGTCGGCATGGCCCGTCTCGGGGTTGAGGCGGAAGTCGATGCGTACCTGGGGCAGCAGTGCGCTCAGGCGATCGGCGTCGAGCGTGTCCTCGGCGTCGAAAAGATGTTCGCGAAGGGCAAACAACGTGACGGACCGGTACATGGCACCTGTATCCACATAGACGTAGCCCAGTCGGTGGGCCAGTTCCTTGGCCATCGTGCTCTTTCCGCAGGAGCTGTAACCGTCGATGGCGATTATTATTTTCTTCATATCAAAATATACTACAAATGGTCAGATGTAAAACGAGTGGTATGGGGAAGGAGAAAATGCCTTCTGCTGGGATGGTAGGTCAGAAGGTGTAACCCACGTTGAGGATCAGCGAATGGCTGCTGACATGATATTTGCCGTAGGCCACATTGAGGCGGAAGCGCTCCAGGTTGAGTCCGGCGCCGAAACTCAGTCCGGCTCCGTGGGCGCTCTCCTCGTCGCCTTCGCCCATCTTCATCTCCTCGGCACGGCGGAAGTTGTAGCCCAAGCCCGCCCAGATGCTCTCCGAAAAGAGAATGTCGGCACCCAGACAGAGGTGGTTGGCGAAGCGGTAGTCGTAGTGGGTCATGTCGATCAGCGTGGCCGAGACGCGCACGGGCAGTCCCTGGAAGGTCTTGCTCACGCCCAGCTGGAGGTCGAAGGGCATCTTGCCAAAATCGTCGTTGTAGGCCTTCACCTCGCCACCAAGGTTCTTGGCGACGACGCTGATCGACCATTCGCGCTCCGGCATATACCAGTTGAGTCCGAGATCGACGGCCACACCCATGGAGCTATAGTCGGCGATGTGGGAATAGACATACTTGGCCGTGATGCCGCCCACGACATTGCGCGCCAACTGGTAGGCCAGCGTGCCCTCTATGGCAAACTCGTTGGCAGAGAACGTACCCACCTGCGTGCCCGTGGCGTCGGTCTCCTTCATCGAGCCGTAGTTGATATACTTGACGCCGCCCACCACCGTGGCCTTGGGCGCAAGCACCTTGGTGTAGGACGCGCTCGCATAGCTCACGCCGCTCATGTAGTTCATGTAGTTGAGCCCGGCCGTGCGGTCGCTCACAGAGGCTGCCAGGGCGGGGTTGGAGAAGACGAGCGAGGGGTCGTCCTCGATGATGGTGATATTCTCGCCACCCAACGCGGCAGCATGCGCACTCACGGGGAGGCGCAGGAAGTTGTATTCCGTTTGGCTCTCCTGTCCCCATGCCAGCGAGGGCAGAAATGCTAATAGGAGGGCATAAATGGCTTTTTTCATTTAACGTTTTCTAATTTCAGCACAAAGATACGGCTTTTTTCAAATATCTTCGCTATTTTTGCATGCGTAAAAGCGATACAGAGTCCGTCTTCACCTTAATATAACGGCAAAAGGCGGCATTTAGTGTTTAAGCGGTTTGGAAAACGAGAAAACAAAACGTGCGGATTTGGAGCGACATCACCTGACGGGGTTTCTGTTGGGGCTGGTGGTGGCCTCGTCGTTGGTCTATACGGCGCTGGAATATACCACGGGGGGCGACCTCCTCGACATTCCTACGAAGATGAATCTCGACAAACTGCATCGCGACACCACGATGATGGTGGCCATCGACCGCGAGGATGACGCCTCGGCACAGAAGCCGGACCGCCACCAGGACGTGAAGGACCGCCTCAACATCAAGGTGGGGGATCTCGACCGGGTGGATGGCGCCAGAAAAGGGGCGGACCATACCGACGCGAGCGAGGCGCCAAGTGGAGGCGAGACCGTGCTGGACGACGTCATCCCCGTGGAGAAACCCGTCGAGGAGCAGCCCACGCTCATGCCGCCACTGCCTCTGGCCATCAAGGAGCCGCCTCCCGTCCCCGTCTCGGAGCCACAGGACAAGAAGACGCTGCACGTGCTGGCCGACACGCCGACACCGCCTGGAGGCTGGGTGGAGTTTATGAAGTGGATCACAAAGACGCTGGTCTATCCCAAGCAGGCTGCGGCCAGCAAGAAGGAGGGCATGGTCGGTGTGACCTTCATGGTGGAGGCCGACGGTACGGTCACGAATATCCGCATCAAGACGTCTGCGGGCAAACCGCTGGACAACGAGGTGATGCGCGTGATGCGGATGATGGGGAAGTGGAAACCGGGCATAGACCACGGCAAACCCTGCCGGTCGATGGTGGAGCTACCCGTGGTCTTCCGACTATAGAGAGAAAGAACTATCCCCCAAATACAAGGAATAGTATTTCCTCCCAATACAAGAAATAGTACCCCCCCAAAAAAAACAAGAAATAATATTCCTCCCAATACAAGAAATAATAATCCAAAAATATTAGAAGCAATGCTTACTGCCGATGAAATTCTGAAACTGGTCAACGAGCGACTGACCGTGGTCGCCACGGGACGCACTCCCGAGGGACTGTACGAGCCCATACGCTATGTACTCTCTCTGGGTGGCAAGCGCATCCGCCCGACGCTGATGCTGCTGGCCTACAACCTCTTCTGCGAGGATCCGGAGCGCATACTGACTCCTGCCTGCGCACTGGAGACCTATCACAACTACACCTTGCTCCACGACGACTTGATGGACAATGCTGACAAGCGTCGCGGCAAACCGACGGTGCACGTGCAGTGGAACGACAACCAGGCCATCCTCTCGGGCGACACGATGCTGGTACTGGCCTATCAGATGATGGCGGAGAGTCCGGCAGAAAGGCTGAAACCCGTGCTCGACCTCTTCACGGAGACGGCGCTGGAGATAGGCGACGGTCAGCAGTTGGACATGGAGTTTGAGAAGCGCACGGACGTGACCGAGGACGAGTATATCGAGATGATCCGTCTGAAGACCAGCGTGCTGCTGGCTTGTGCGTTGAAGATCGGTGCCATCCTCGCAGGGGCCTCGGAGGAGGACGCCGACAATCTCTATCGCTTTGGCGAAAAGATAGGACTGGCCTTCCAGTTGCAGGACGACTATCTCGACGTCTATGGCGACGAGAAGGTGTTTGGCAAGGCCATCGGCGGCGACATCACCTCCAACAAGAAAACCTACATGCTCATCAACGCCTTCCTCCGTGCCGATGCGTCGCAGCGCCAGGAACTGGAGCGCTGGATGGAGATGGAGGACTTTGACCGCCAGGAGAAGGTCAGCGCCGTCACAAGTCTCTACGACGCGCTCCATATCGACGAACTGGCCAAGGAGAAGATCAACCAGTATTTCAAGGAGAGCAAGGCTTATCTCGACGCAGTGAGTGTGGCGGAGGATCGCAAGAAGGAACTGCAGGCCTATGCGGACCGGATGATGCGGAGAAACAAATGACGTTTATTGACACACATGCCCATTTGGACGGCGAGGAGTTTCGCGAAGACCTCCCCGCCGTCATTGACCGGGCCCGCGAGGCTGGGGTGGGGAAGATCATCGTGCCGGCCATCAACCTGGACAACGTGCCGGCCGTGCTGGCGCTCTGCCGTCAATATCCTGGCTACTGCTACCCGTTGGTAGGGCTGCAGCCCGAGGAGGTGGACGCCAGTTGGGAGGAGGCGTTGCGCCGGATGAGAGACTATTTGTCGCCGGAGGTGATCGGTATCGGCGAGTGTGGACTCGACTTCTATTGGTCGCGGGAGCACGAGCAGGAACAACTGAAGGCGTTTGAGGAGCAGGTGAGGTGGAGCGTGGAGACGCGCCTCCCACTGATGATCCACTGCCGGAAGGCGCAGCAGGAGATGATCTCTATCTTGCGAAAATACGAAGAGGACTTGCCTGGCGGCGTATTCCATTGCTTCACAGGCAACCAGCAAGAGGCGGAGGCCTTCCTCCGCTTCCCGCGTTTCGTACTGGGCGTGGGCGGCGTCTCGACGTTCAAGAGTAGCCATCTGCGCGAAGACCTGCCTGCCGCCGTCCCCCTGGACCGTATCGTCCTGGAGACCGACTGCCCGTACATGGCGCCCGTGCCTCATCGGGGCAAACGCAACGAGAGTGCCTTCGTGGCCCAGGTGCTCACCACGCTGGCTGCGGCCTATGGCGTGAGCGAGGAGGAGATGGCGCGGCGGACCAATGAGAATGTAGCCCGCGTCTTCGGCATATAGCAAATTGTCAAGTTAGCAAATTGCTAACTTGCTAAGTTGGCAAGTTACAAAAAAAGTCCATTTCCCCATGGCTCGTGAACTGCCTTTGCGTTCGAAGAGCATGTGGAAATGGACTAAACTATATGATCTTGTACTTAATGATTTTGCTCTAAATCATCTTGTAGTCAAAATCAACCCTGTGCCTGCATCTGGCGGACCAAGTTCTCTTGCTCAGACGTCAGATGGTCTGGCAACTTGATATTGTAGGTGATGATCAGATCGCCCATCGTGCCGTCGGATCGGCGGTTGCCCTTGCCACGAAGTCTTACCTTCGTGCCATTCTGCGTGACGGGTTTCAACCTCAGACGGAGTTTGCTGCCCGACGGCAAACGGATGATGATGTCGCCGCCCAGCAAGGCCGTGTAGAGGTCGATGTTCACCGTGGAGGAAACTTGTCCCTCGTCAGGGCGTGGCGCCGCGCTGCCCCAATGCATGGTGCGACCCTGCGATCTGCCACCAAACAAATCCTGAAAGAAACTACTGAAACCTCCGCCACCACTACCGCTAAACTGGCTAAAGTCGAAGCCGCCAAAGGGGTTGCCGCCACCGGCACCGCCTCCGCCGAAGCCACCAGCGCCCCCTTGGAACGCATCGGCCTCACGCCACTTCTCGCCATACTGGTCATATTTGGCCCGCTTGTCGGGGTCGCCTATGACTTCGTATGCCTCGTTGAGCGCCTGAAACTTTGCTTTGGCCTTCGGATCGTTGGGGTGAAGGTCGGGGTGGAAGAGCTTGGCCCGTTTCCTGTAAGCCGCACGCACATCCTTCTGCGGAATATTGCGATCGACACCTAAAATCTTATAATAATCTATGAAAGCCATAATCTTATCCTCCTTGTTTTATCTCATGAGGAGGACAACAAAATGTATGCCAAACTGTCACACGACGCAACGCCTACTTGAGTTTTTTCTCCACTTTCCCCTTGGAATTGATGCGAAGGGCTATGACGTAGGTCGTGGAAGCGTCGGGAATGCCAATACTGACATCATAGTAGAGCGCGTCGCCAGCGGCATGGCTGAACGTGATGCCACGCAGAATACATTTCTCCAGAAAGTCGGCAGGCACCAGCTCCGAAAACTCCGCCTTGCGGAAGTCGTGGCTATAGACCAGTTTGCCATGATTGTAGGTCGTGATGCGTGCCACATTGTCAAGGTACATGTTGTCTACCTCGATGCCCTGTCCGTTGTAGGAAGACCGTATCACCTGGTCGGAGGTGGTCTCCACATGGATGCGCGTGTCGAAGAAGCCCATGTCGTTGCTCACAACGGTGTCGGAGTCGAACGTCCTGAAGGTGTTGAGCGCATAGGGCCTTGCTTGCAGAAAATCGGCACGAAGTGCGTTGTTGCTGGTCTTCGTCACCTTGATCTCGTCGCCCGAGGGGTTGGCTATCTTGAAAAGATGGGCCGCCTGGGCCGTGATCTTGTAGTGGCAGACATGGTTGCCCTTCAGATAGATGGAGTCGTTGGCTATCCAAAACTGGACGGGCAGGCTGGTCGTGTCGGGGAAGAAGATGCTGTCGCCGTTGGCCATAAAAGCCGTCTCGCCATCCTCATAGAGCCAAATGCCCTGCAAGAGTTTCTTGGCCTCTTGGTCCTCTTGCTTTCGCGTAGCCTCTCCGCCCTGGTTCTTGCAGGCAGCGAGTGAGAGGATGGCAAGCAACAAAAGAAAGAAACTTGATTTCTGCATGATAGAAGATACTTAGAAAGTCGCGTTTTAGTCGAAGAGCTCAGCTTCCTGCAGACTCTTGCCGTGGAGATCCTTCTCCGACGTGAGGACGTCCTTGGGGTCGATGGGCCATTGGATGGCGATGGTGGGATCGTCCCAACGGATGCTGGCCTCCTGCTGGGGGGCGTAGCCGTTGTCCACCTTGTAGGTGAAGACGGCCTCCTCGCTCAGGACAACGAATCCATGGGCGAATCCGCGCGGGATGAACAGTTGGCGCTTGTTGTCCTCGCTCAGTTCTACCGCCACATACTGTCCGAAGGTGGGCGAGCTGCGACGGATGTCCACGGCCACATCTACCACCGTGCCGCGTATGACGCGCACGAGCTTCGCCTGGCTATAGTCGCCCTTCTGATAGTGGAGACCACGCAGCACGCCATAGCTCGACTTCGACTCGTTGTCCTGCACAAATTCCACATGGTGGCCGACATGATCGTCAAACTCCTGCTGCTTCCATGCTTCGAAGAAGTAGCCGCGCGCGTCTTTGAACACTTTCGGCTCTATAATCCATACGCCCTCAATGGCCGTTTTGATGTATTCCATAACAATTGGATGCTTTTTATTTATTTGGCACAAAGGTAGTCATTTTCCCGCAAAGAATAGGTTAAAAACTTGGAAAACCTAAGGTCATTGCACAAAAAACCGTCGGACTCGTGAGGAGTCCGACGGTCAATCTCTCTTTTTAGTTCGAGCGATTACTTCACAGCGGGAGTGTCAACCGTGTTGGTGTCAACCGTGTTGGTGTCAACCGTGTTGGTGTCAACCG
>OQWM01001369.1_pt1 | contig 16732 bp, 15 predicted proteins | sample 1691531 | NCBI WGS metagenome assembly OQWM01 (sample SAMN03418257, study PRJEB22391) | human gut metagenome | biome: human-gut; feature: organic feature; material: feces | host: Homo sapiens | place: Tanzania | collected 2013-01
GTTGTATCGGCGGTAAGGCCGCCGGTATGCTGCTTGCGCGAAATATCCTGCGCGACGAAGCGCCGGAGCTTTACAGCACGTGCATTGAGCCGCATGACTCGTATTATATAGGAGCAGATCTTTTTTACACCTACGGCGTTCAAAACGGGCTGTGGTCATCCCGTATTCGTATGATCGAGGCTCCGGATTATCTCGAGCAGTCAAAGACAATACGGGAGCTTCTGCTTAACGGCACCTTCATGCCGAGTATAAAGGAGCAGTTTATCTCCATGCTCGAATATTTCGGACAGTCGCCCATTATCGTGCGCTCAAGCTCGATCCTTGAGGACGGCTTCGGCAATGCCTTCGCCGGAAAATACGAGAGCGTTTTCTGTCCCAATCAGGGCAGTCTCAAGGAGCGCTATGAGGTGTTTGAGCGTGCGGTAAAGCAGGTATACGCCAGCACCGTAAATCCGGATGCGATAATGTACCGTGCCGAGCGCCATCTCCTGGATCGTGACGAGCAGATGGCGCTGCTGGTCATGCGCGTATGCGGCGACGTTCACGGTGACTATTACTATCCGCACATCGCCGGCGTCGGTCACTCGAAAAATCTGTATCTGAACAAACAGAACTCCTCGTCGGAAAACAAGGGCATGCTGCGTCTCGTTTTCGGCATGGGCACGCGAGCCGTAGACCGCGAGGCCGACGACTATGCGCGGCTTCTGAATATGGACGCTCCCACCGCGCCGCCTATGGTGGCATACGGCGACGAATATAAGTATTCGCAGCACAAAATGGATGTGATAAATCTCAAGAGCAACGAGTTTGAGACGATAAATGTCGCGAGCATCGATAAGCGTGATATAAAGGCCGACCCGTCTTTGTTTATGGAGCTTGACTATCCCACTGCGGCAAGACTGCGCGAGATGGGGCTGAGCGCGGCGGACGCTCCGGACATCCTCAATTTCCGCAAGCTGCTCGGCAAAACTGACTTTACGTCAGTTATGACCGAGGCGATGCGCATACTTGAAGAAAAGTACGATTATCCTGTTGATATAGAGTACGCCTGTAATTTTGATGAAGAGGGCAATTACCGCGTGAATCTCCTGCAGTGCAGGCCGCTTCAAACTCGCGGCATAGGCGCCGCCGGCGTAATGCCCAAGGTAAAGCAGCTGTATTTCCGCACGGAGGGCAACTTCATGGGCGGCAACGTATGCCTGCCGGTCCGCTATGCCGTCATGGTCAGGGTAGAGCAGTACCTCGCTCTGCCGGAGCAGCGCAAGTATCAGGTAGCCCGTAAGCTCGGCGAGCTCAACAGCCTTCTGCGCGATGAGCACACTATCCTGCTCGGCCCCGGCCGCTGGGGCACCACCACGCCCAGCCTCGGCGTACCGGTACATTTCATGGAGATAAACCGCTTTGACTGCATCGCCGAGCTTGCCTACAGCTCACACGGTCTTCGCCCTGAGCTCAGCTATGGCAGCCACTTCTTCCAGGATCTCGTTGAAGCAGGTACCTTCTATGTCGCGCTGTATCCAGGAGAGGACGGCTGTGTGCTCGACGAGGCGCTGTTTGAAGAATGCGAGAACGTCTATTCAAAGCTCATCCGCCTCGAGCCCGGCGACGCCATGTCAGAGGTCATCCGTGTTTTCGATCTTGGCAAAAACGGCGCCATACTGTATTCCGAGGTCGGAAGTCAGGAGTGCTTCCTGGCTAAGGTCTGATGATGAAAGTATATTGAAAAAGCAGACGCTCAGCTAAGCGTCTGCTTTTTTCAGCTTTCCATCTGCTTCCCTAGGAATGAGGCTACGGTCTGGGCGAGCTTGAACTCAATATCGTTGCCGGCAGTCGGAGCCGCGCTTACGAATATCACACAGCCGAGTATGTCGCCCTCGCTGATGATCGGCGCCGCTACCGAAACGTAATAGCGCTCGTCGCCGTCGAGGACGTGTATGGGCTCGGTGCCGTCGTATCTGACGCTGCCTCGCGATTCCATGATCCGCTCGAGAGAGGGCGACACGCGTTTTTCAAGAAAATCGCGCTTTGACGCGCCGGAGACAGCAATAACGCTGTCGCGATCGCACACGGCAGCCACTGCGTCGGTTGATCGATGCAGGCTGTCACATATTTGAGCCGCAAAGTCGCTCAGCTCGCCTATAGGCGAATACTTTTTGAATATTACCTCGCCGTCGCGGTCTGTGAATATCTCCAGCGGGTCGCCCTCGCGGATACGCATTGTGCGTCGTATCTCCTTGGGGATAACGACCCTGCCGAGATCGTCGATACGTCTGACTATCCCTGTTGCTTTCATATCTTTGATCCTCCGTATTTTTGTTGTGCATCTATATTCTCTGCAATCGTGCACAAAATATGTGGAAAACAGATATGTGTTTTTTCATTTCAATTCCGCTTCAAAAACATTCCGCCGACGCAGCCTTCACCTTCACAGACAGCGCGATCACCGCCACCGGCGAAGGCTCGGGATATGAAATAGACGGCACACACCTTACAATAGAAGCATCCGGCACATATCTTCTCTCCGGCGAGTACCCCGACAACGGGAGCGCGGAGAACGCGGTAATTAAATGTAAGGACGGCTCGCAGGTAACTATCTGCGGCACGGGCACACTGAGCATCACCGCGAACTGCAAAAACGGCATAAAGTCCGGCGCTACGACCGATGAGGAGGGCGAGGCATCCCTCATTATCAAGGAGCTCACGCTTAACATCTCCGCCCCCGTGAACGATGCAATAAACGCCCAACAGCTGCTGAGCATTGAAAGCGGCACGCTCAGCATCGCGGCAGGCGACGACGCCGTGCACAGCGATCTTGTTTTGAATATAGGCTCCGAAGGAACCGAAGGCCCGACGATAAGTATTGCTGGGTGCTGTGAGGGTCTTGAAGCATCCGAGCTCAATGTCCTCTCCGGCGATATCACGATCCTCTCCTCCGATGACTGTATGAACGCTGCAAACTCTGACCTCGGAAACTATGATTTTGTCATAAACAGCTCCGGCGGCACGATCGTCGTGTGGACGGCAAACAGAGCCGACAATCAGTCCCTTGACGCCGACGGCACATTGTCCGTGACCGGCGTAACGGTGCTCGCTGCGGGAGTCTCAAACGGCATGGGAGCCAGCATAAGCGCCAAGCAGCCGTATGTCACCTTCGGCTCCTCCGGCGGTACGCAGCCCGGTGCCCGGCCCGGCGGAAATATGGGCGATATGCAGCCTCCATCCGGTGAGCCCGGCGGTCAAAAGCCCGACGGTGAGCCCCCCGCAAAGCCGGAATAATGGCACTATAAGAGCAAAAAAATCCGGCAGAGTTTCCTCTGCCGGATCTTGATTTATCAAATTCAGGAATTACTTCTTGCCCATGTTCATCTGGGCTGCGACCTCTGCCGCGAAGTCCTCTTCCTTCTTCTCGATGCCCTCGCCGGTCTGGAAACGAACCGCGTCGACAAACTTAATGCTGCCGCCGAGCTTCTTTGCCGCGTCTGCAATGTACTTCTCAACGCTGCCCTGGAACAGGTCGCCGCGAACGAACTCCATCTGCATAAGGCAGTTTTCCTCATAGTACTTGTTCAGCTTGCCCATGACGATCTTTTCCTTGACCTGTGCGGGCTTGGAGGCCATCTTCGGGTCGTTGTCCATAAGCGCGAGTGCAACCTTTTTCTCCTCTGCGAGGACATCCTCGGTGACCTGAGTCTTATCCCAGAAGCGAGGATTGAGAGCTGCGATCTGCATTGCGATGTTCTTGCCGACCTCGGTAGCGTCGATGCCGCCTTCAACGGCGAGGTTTACGAGGACGCCGATCTTGCCGCCTGCGTGAACGTAAGCGACGGAGGTGTTCTCGCCGAAGCGTGCGAAGCGGCGGATCTGAAGATTCTCGCCGATGGACATGACCTTCTCGGGCATGGTCTCTGCTACGGTGAGCTCGCTGCCGGGGTACTTGCACTGCATAAGTGCGTCAACGTCTGCGGGGTTGTCCTTCAGGACGACCTTGCAGATATCCTTAACGAAAGAAACGAACAGATCGCTCTTTGCGCAGAAGTCGGTCTCGCAGTTTACTTCAACAACTGCGCCGACCCCGCACTCGGGGCAAACGGATGCATATGCCATGCCTTCCGCAGCGATGCGGCCGGCCTTCTTTGCTGCCTTTGCAAGACCCTTCTCACGAAGATACTCAACGGCCTTGTCCATATCGCCGTCGCACTCGGACAGTGCCTTCTTGCAGTCCATCATGCCAACGCCGGTCATCTCACGGAGAGTTTTTACGTCCTGTGCTGTAAATGCCATTACTTTTTCCTCCTACAGTATTTAAGAAAGGGAGCAGGGTATGCTCCCTTATTGCTTTTTATAGTTAAGCGACCTTCATAGGCTGTTCCAAGCAATTTGCCAAGAGTGCCTGCCGAGAGATTTTGAGTTGTAAAAAGGCTTTCTTTCGATGGAATACTTTGTGTATTTCGAGAAAGAATAACGCATTTACGGCTCAAAAGATCCGGCAGGAATCGCAGGCGCAATTGTTTGGAGCTGCCTTTATATATTATTCCTCGTCTACCTTTTCGGCTTCTGCCTCTGCCAGGGTCTCCTCGGCTTCGGCGTCGGCGCCCTGACGGCCTTCCTGAACGGCGTTTGCCATGGTGGAGGCGATCAGGCGGATGGCGCGGATAGCGTCATCGTTTGCGGGGATAACGTAATCGACCTCATCGGGGTCGCAGTTGGTGTCGACTATTGCGACGATGGGAATGTGCAGCTTGCGGGCCTCTGCGATAGCGTTGTGCTCCTTGCGGGGGTCAACGACGAACATTGCGCCGGGGAGCTTCTTCATTTCCTTGACGCCGCCAAGGTACTTCTCGAGCTTCTCCATCTCGCCCATGTGCTTCATGACTTCCTTCTTGGGAAGCATATCAAAGGTGCCGTCCTCCTGCATCTTCTTGAGCTGAGCAAGACGGTCGATACGGGTGCGCATGGTCTTGAAGTTGGTGAGCATGCCGCCGAGCCAACGTGCGTTGACATAGTACATACCTACGCGGGAAGCCTCTTCCTTGACTGCCTCCGCCGCCTGCTTCTTGGTGCCGACGAACAGGATGCTCTGACCGTTTGCCGCAACGTCGCGAACGAAGCTGTAAGCCTCTTCGAGCTTTTTGACGGTCTTCTGGAGATCGATGATGTAGATGCCGTTACGCTCCATGTAGATGTACTCGGCCATCTTGGGGTTCCAGCGGCGGGTCTGGTGACCGAAGTGGACACCGGCTTCCAGCAGCTGCTTCATTGATACTACTGACATTTGTTTTTCCTCCTGATTTGTTTTTTCCTCCGAGCACATCTTCCCTTCCCACAAACCGTAGTCACATGCGGAAAAGTCCGTGCCCGTGCGAAATGCCTTGATATAATATCAAAATTTCATCGGGTTTTCAATAGTTTTTTGCCATTTTGTCAAAAAATTTTTCTTTTTTTCTGCGCCGGCGCGGCTGATCGTCCGCGGTCTCGACAAGTATGATGTCTCCGCCGATGCGAACAATGCATTTCCACGGCAGGATATAGTCGTCCTCCCTGCCGAAAAGCCCGAAAAATTTTGCTTTCCCCGGCGTTATGAGCGAAATGAGCCGCCCCTCGGCTTCGTCAAGCTCCGCGTCGCACACATAGCCGAGGCGTCTGCCGGTGTGTACGTCGATGACCTCTTTGTATCTCAGTTCGGAAAAATAGCTTATCATTTCAGCGCCTCCGACATTTAAAATACCACCGTTATCATTCTACGGTGGTATATGTATGTCCTATTAGTCTTTATTTTTCGGGATAGATATGGTAAGTATCAGTTCATTGTCAGTTTCCTCACGCTTCATTCCGGCAGCAATGCCTCCCTGCTTCATGAGATTGAGCCCGTGCAGGATGGTGTTTACGAAAACGCGCACATCCTTCATGATAAACGTCCGCTTCGGGTCGGGCTTCTCCTCAGGTGCACGCAGAAGCGACTCGATATACGCATCGGCAGCGGCAACATTCAGATCATGCTCTATCATATATTCCAGCGCCATACGCTGAGCATTCTCGTCCGTCAGGCGCAGCAGAGCGCGGCCGTGACGCTCTGCAAGGCCGTTATCGCGCAGCGATTCGAGCACATCCTCGGGCAGCTTCAAAAGCCGCAGCTTGTTTGCCACCGCAGACTGCGATTTGCCTATTCTGCGCGCCGCCTCCTCCTGACTCATGCCGAAAAGCTTTATGAGCTGGCTTAAGCCATTTGCCTCCTCAATGAAATCAAGATCGCGCCGCTGCAAATTCTCAACGAGCGCGATGAGGCTCGCGTCCTCAAGGCTCACGTCGAGCAGGATGCACGGCACGTCGTACAGTCCGGCAAGGCGTGCGGCTCTCAGCCGCCGCTCGCCGGCGACGAGCTCATACCTGCTGTCGCGCAGTCTCACAGTCAGGGGATTTAAAATGCCGTACTGGGCTATGCTCTCGGAGAGCTCCTGAAGCTCTCCGTCGGGAAAGTTTTTTCGCGGCTGCACGGGGCTGGGCTCAAGCTCGTCCACCGGCAGCCAGATCACGCCGCCCCGCCGCGTTCCGGGGCGCAGCTTTGTCGCTTGCATAAGTGTACCTCCTATACACCGTAGTATGTGGTATATAGAGCTTACACTGTTTGTCTTGCAAAGTCTGCCGTATCGTGTGGTTTACATAAAAAAGTTTTGCAGGAGCATATCGGGCGATATGCTCCTGCGGGATTTGATTTTTTCTATCATTTTGTTAAGGCCGCTTCTTTGAACGCTAAAACACGCTTTACTTCTTTTTTACATTTGGACGGGTAAGAAACAACTAAAAACACCATCCACGGCTCACTTTCGTCAGTCGGCATTTCATGTGTCCAATTTATGCTCTGTTTATGTTGCAAAAACTCATCCTTCATATCAACGTTAGATAAACACAGTATCCGACGCTGTATAAGTTGTCTGTATGATGGGTATCCCTGTTCGATGCACACATTAACATACACTTCACTACTCCATGGAATAAAAATCGTTTTTTCCATATCGGAGAAGAATATATGAGCACCTTCACTGTCGATAGTGATAAATGTTTTGCAAGTTGGATCGCGTAACATGTAGTACACGCAAATCACGTCGAGAACCACAAAAACGGGCATCAAAATTAGCCAAAATGTTTCATAAGGCCACTTCAACAATCCATAAACCGAAACCACTGCGGGAATAGAATATCCTATGATATTTTGAACAAAGTCTCGTTTACCGGGATTATACGTGTTCGGCTTAAGGGAGTTTTTCACGTTGCTACCTCACACTTTCGTTCTGTGAATGGTACCCAAAAAGTATTTCAATGCCTATCAGTCACTGCACCGTCAGCTTATAAGCTCCGGGCAGAGCTCGGAGTTTATGGTTTCGGAACAGGCGGCGCACATGGCGGCGGCCTTCATTGCGGCCGACGCGCTTTCGACTATGCCGAGACCGTTGACACCGGCCCAGATTATCGCAGCCGTTGCCGCGTCGCCGCAGCCTGTGCAGTTTACGATCTCGGTCGTTTCGCAGGGAAGCTTTATTATCTCGCTGCCCTCCGCCGCGACGATACCGTCGCTGCCGAGGGAGACGAAGACCTTCTTCACGCCCTCGCGCAGCAGAGCCTCCGCCGCAAACAGCGAGGTCGTTTCGTTCGTCATGCTCTTTGCCTCGAACTCGTTGGGCTTGAAGGCGGTGAGCTTACTCAGAGCCGGTCTGAGACGCTCTGCCTTGGCGGCGGACACGGGGTCGGCGTACAGGGGCGCGGTAACATTTTCGGCTATCCATGCAACGGTCTCACGCGTGAGATTTGCGTCGATGACGACGGCATCGGCCGCGTTTATCTCCTTTATATGCGCCTTGAGATACTCGGGCGTAATGCTCGCGGATATGTCCGTATCGCTTACGCCGACGAGCATATCGCCGTTTTCGTCGGTGACGTAGAGATAGCTTGAGGTCCTGCCTCCGCTCATACGGCGGCTTAAGTGCATATCCATGCCGAGCCTTACACAGCTTTCATACACGCTGTCGCCGTAAACATCGTCGCCGATGGCGGCGATGAACTTAACGTCAATATCCAGCAGACACAGATTGTGCGCAATGTTCCTGCCCACGCCGCCGGGGCTGAAGCTGACCGTTCCGGGGTTTGAATCCTTCATGCGCGGCGCTTTGTCAGGCCGGCCGCATATATCCATGTTTACGGCGCCGATAACTACTACAGTCTTATTCCCCATATGCCCTCCGCATACTCTTTTATCGCGCGATCGGCGGCAAATATGCCGGCCTCGGCAGTATTTGTGATCGACAGTCGTGCACGCTCTGTCGGGTCGGATATGACCGAGTACATTCTGTCGTGAGTACTTACGTAATCGCGGTAGTCGGCGCAGAGCATATACGGGTCGCCGTTATACAAAAGGCCGGATACAAGATCCGAGTAGCTCTTGCCGTCGGCAAATCCGCGGCTTATCCTGTCAAGCACCGCGCCGAGCTCGGCGTCCTCGCGCGCATAGCGCTGCGGATCGTAGCCGGATGCCTTTAGTGCGGTGACCTCATCGGCCTTCAGACCGAACAGGAACATGTTCTTATCGCCGAGACGCTCATACATCTCGACGTTTGCGCCGTCTAGCGTACCTATGGTAACGGCTCCGTTGAGCATGAGCTTCATGTTGCCCGTACCGGAGGCCTCCTTGCCGGCTGTGGATATCTGCTCGGACACCTGCGCCGCCGGCATGAGTGCTTCGGCTGCCGATACGCGGTAGTTTTCCATGAAGCAGACCTGGAGCTTCCCCTTGCACAGCGGATCGCGGCCTATATCGTCTGCCAGCGAGCAGATAAGCTCGATGATACGCTTTGCGGTGTAGTAGCCCGCGGCGGCCTTTGCGCCGAACACAAAGCTTCGCGGCGTGAAGTCGGCGTTGGGATCCTCGTGTATCCGCATTTGCAGGCGCGTTATGAGCATCGCGCACATAAGCTGGCGCTTATACTCATGCAGGCGCTTAACCTGAACGTCGAGTATCGCGTCGGGATCGAGGGCAAAGCCGTCGTTTTTAGCTAAAAACTTTGCAAAATCGTACTTGTTGAGGCGCTTTATCTCGTTTACGCGGTGCTGCACCTCGCTTCTGCCGGCAAAATCCAGAAGTCCGATGAGCTTTTCGGGCTCGGTGAGATACTCATCGCCCTCCAGAAGCTCGCTGACAAGCCCGTGCAGGCGCGGATTTGCCTGAGCAAGCCAGCGGCGGTGGTCGATGCCGTTTGTGACGTAGGTGAATCTCTCCGGGCGAAGCCCGCAGATATCCTTAAAGAGGTCTTTTTTCAGTATCTCACCATGCAGACCGGAAACGCCGTTTATCTTATAGCAGGCCGCAAGGCAGAGGTTTGCCATGTGCACCTGTCCGTCGCGGATGATGAGGTTTTTGCCGACCTTTTCGCTACTGCCGAATTTGGATACGAGGTACTCGCACCAGCGGCGGTTAATCTCGCACAATATCTCCCAAACACGCGGCAGGAGCGTCTGCACGAGATCCTGCGGCCATTTTTCGAGCGCCTCGCTCATGACGGTATGGTTGGTATACGCTACCGATTCGCTTACCTGCTGCCATGCCTCGTCCCAGCCGAGGCCGTACTCATCCATCATGATGCGCATGAGCTCGGGGATGACGAGCGCCGGGTGCGTATCGTTTATCTGTATCGCGTGGTGCTTTGAAAAGCTTCTTATGTCGTTAAAGCGCCGCATATGTGTCTTTATGATAGACTGTGCGGTTGCCGAGAGAAAGAAATACTGCTGCTTAAGGCGTAGGGTCTTGCCCTCGATGTGATCGTCGGCAGGATACAGCACCTTTGTTATGACCTCGCTCATCGTGCGCTGCTCGAGGCTTTTTACATACTCGCCCTCGGAGAAGAGGTACATATCCAGTGCGCTTGTGCTCCTTGCGTCCCACAGGCGGAGGATATTGCCCTCGTTGCCGCCGTAGCCTGCGATGAGCATGTCACGCGGAACGGCGGTCACGGTCTGGTATCCGGTGTGCTCGGCGTGGTATCTCCCGAAGCTGTCCCAGCGCGGGGAGATCGTTCCGCCGAAGCGCACCTCGACGGCCTCGTCGTTATGCGCAACCAGCCAGCTTTCGGCCGCGCTGCGCCAGTCGTCGGCGACCTCGGTCTGCTTGCCGTCAACGATCTTCTGACGGAAGATGCCCAGCTCGTAGCACAGCGAGTAGCCCGTCGCCGGGATACCGAGCGTGGCCAGCGAATCCATATAGCAGGCGGCCAGTCTGCCGAGGCCGCCGTTGCCGAGACCGGCGTCGTTTTCCGACTCGAATATATCCGAGGCATCGCGGCCGAGATCGGTCAGCGCTCCGGTGAGTGCGTCGGCTATGCCGAGGTTGAATGCGTTTTTCATGAGGCTGCGACCCATGAGGAATTCCATGGACAGATAGTGCACCTCGCGGTCGGGGCATCTTGTCTCTTCAACGGCGAGCAGTCTGCTCATTATTTCGCGGATGACGATGGCGCTTGCCTGAAACACCTGATCGTCGGTCGCGGTTTTTGCTGTCACGGCAAAGTGCGCGCAGAGCTTATCCTCTATTGCGCTGCGCACCTCGTCGCGTGAAATCTGGCTTGTGAACATAGTTTAGCTTAACTCCTTAGATTTTGGTGCCCTTCGGGAGCACTACCGGCAGCTTCTCGCTGCCCATGATGGTTTGGAAGGGCGATACGCTCGACTGCTTATCGGCAATGACATTTTTCATGATAACGCCCTCGCCGAGCTCCGTTCCGCGCATGATGACGCAGCCGGAGAGCTTGGCGCCCTTGTGTATGCGCACATCGGAGGAGATGATGCAGTTTTCTATCTTGCCCTCTATTATGCAGCCGTCGGCAACGAGGCTGTTATGTGCGCTCGAGCCCTCGGCGTAATATGTGCTGACATCCTCGTGCGTTTTCGTGCGAACGGGACGGTCTGTCGGGAAGAGCTCGGCTCGGTTTGCCGATGAAAGCATATCCATATTTGCATTGAAAAACGCTTCGGTGCTCATGATGCGCTTGCCGTAGCCGCGGTGGAAATATACGTTTATCTTTCCGCCGTCTGCGAGGTAGTCGGCTATCGCGTCACGGTGGAAGTGATACCGGTTTGCCGCGGCGCAGGCCTTCATCATGTCAAGCAGAAGCTGCTTGGATATTATATACGCTTCAAGCGATGCCGCGCCCTCTCCGTCGGCGATCTGATTGAATATCATGCGCCGCGCAAAGCCGTCGGCATCGACGATGTAGCGATGATGCTTATAATCGAGCACGGTGTCGGTGCAGATCGCGGTTATCTCGGCGCCGGAGTCAAGATGCCCGCGTATCGCCTCGCGCAGATCGATATTGGCGGCCGTATTGCCGTGCATCATGACTATGTATTTCGCGCTGATGTCATTTATATAGGTAGACACGGCGTTTAATGCTTCGATCGTGCCGTTATAATTGCCCTGATGGTACTCAGGCAGGCCGAAGGGCGGCAGCATGCGCAGTCCGCCTATCCTGCGGCCCATATCCCAGTCCTTGCCGCTGGCCAGATGGTCTAAAAGTGACTGATAGTCGCGGCGCATGATGACGCCGACGTCGTGTATTCCGGCGTTCATGAGCGACGACAGGGGAAAGTCTATCAGTCTGTATCTTCCACAGAACGGAAGTGAGGATGCGGTGCGGCGGCGCACGAGCTCACCTAATTCGGGAACTGCGCCGTAAGCAAAGATTATTCCGTGAAAATCGCTCATTTTCAGACCTCCTCGCTCTTATATATCATTGCACCCGGCTTAACGCAGGCGTTTTCTCTTATGCTGAGCCTCGGGCCGCAGGTCGCAACTCCCCAGCCCTCACTGCCGTCGGGAGCCGCGCCGACGTGCGCGCCGCTGTGTATTACGGTCTGCTCTCCGATGATGGCGTATTCCACCGTTGCGCCGGCCTCGACCTTTGCACCGGGCATGAGCACCGAATAGAGTACCCTCGCCCCTTTTTCGACAACTGCCGACGATGAGAGAACGGAGTTTTCAACATGCCCCTCGATCTCGCAGCCCTCGGTAACGATCGAATGAACGACCGTGGCGTCCGGGCCGACATAATGCGGCGGCTGCGCTACGCTTCTCGAGCGTATCGGCCAGCTCGGATCATAGAGGTTTATGAGCGTTGTCGACAGCATATCCATGTTCGCGTCCCACAGGCTCGTTATCGTGCCGACGTCGCGCCAGTAGCCGTCGAAGCGGTAAGGCCAGAGCTTTTCGCCGGCGTGAAGCATGTTTGGGATTATATTTTTACCGAAGTCCTTGCTTGAGTCGGGATCGTTCTCGTCCTCGATCAGATACTTGCGGAGCTTTTTCCAGTTAAATATGTATATGCCCATTGACGCAAGATCACTCTTGGGCTGCCTGGGCTTTTCCTCGAACTGCTCAACATAGCCGTCGGCGCCGAGGTTCATGATGCCGAAGCGCGTGGCCTCCTCCATGGATACCTGCAAAACGGCTATCGTGCAGGCGGCATCCTTTTCGATGTGCTCGCGCAGCATCCTTGAGTAGTCCATCTTATAGATATGGTCGCCCGAAAGGATGAGCACGTTATCGGGATCATACATCTCCATAAAGCCGATATTCTGATAAATTGCGTTTGCAGTGCCGGAGAACCACGAGCCCGTCTCTCCCGCCGTCTGATACGGCGGAAGTATAAATACGCCGCCGTCTGTAGAGTCGAGATCCCAGGGCTGTCCGCCGCCTATGTAGCTGTTGAGCTGCAGCGGACGGTACTGCGTGAGCACGCCGACCGTATCTATACCGGAGTTTGCACAGTTTGACAGAGGGAAGTCGATTATGCGGTATTTTCCGCCGAAGGGCATGTTGGGCTTTGCCACGTCCTGCGTGAGGGCGTAAAGCCTTGAGCCCTGACCTCCGGCAAGGAGCATTGCTATGCAGCTTTTCTTCATGTCGTCCGTCCTTTCTGACCGTTTATAATTGAATTGAAATAATGACGGCAAAGCGCCCGAGCCCCCTGCCGTCATTGCATAGGGGATAGACTAAGCTGACAGGATTTGAACGCCTGTCGATTTAACCCCTTGTGTTGAATTTATTCATCGCCTTATCCGCGCCCTCTGTGATATAGCACGCGACGGCGCCGGCCGCTTTTTCGGCAGCAGCCTCCATGTCGGCTGCGTCCTGCCCCTTGAAGGCGGCAAGCACCCAGTCGGCCATGTCATAGTCCGGGTGCGGCGGAGCGCCGACGCCCAGACGGATGCGCGGAAACTGATCCGTTCCGAGCCGGGCTATGATGCTCTTGAGCCCGTTGTGCCCTCCGGCGGAGCCGCCGCGGCGTATGCGAAGCTTGCCTATCGGCAGTGCCGTTTCGTCGGACACGACTATGACGCGCTCCGGCGGCACCTTATAAAACTTTGCCGCCTGAGCTATCGCGTCGCCGGACAGGTTCATATAGGTCTGCGGCTTCATTAGCAGCACCTTGTGCGAACCGATATCGACCGTCTGCGTAAGTGCTTTAAAGCGCATTTTGTTTATTCTCACGCCCAGCTTTTTTTCCATTGCGTCGGCCGCCATGAAGCCGGCGTTATGCCTTGTTCCGTTGTATTTAAGTCCGGGGTTTCCGAGGAACGCGACGATCCACTCCGCCCCGCCTTTGGAGAAAAACATTTTTACTCAAACAGATTGGAGATGGATATCTCCTCGTAAACGCGCTGGATAGCCTCGGCAAATACCGGAGCTACGGACATGTACTTTATCTTCTCGCAGGGCTGTGCATTCTCGGGATACGGGATCGTGTCGAGCAGCAGCAGCTCCTTGATGCAGCTGTTGTCAATGCGCTCGATCGCAGGGCCGGAGAGCACGCCGTGGCTTGCGCAGGCAAAAACCTCCTTGGCGCCGCCTATCTCGGCAATGGCCTGTGCCGCGCCCACGAGAGAACCTGCGGTATCTACCATATCGTCGAGCAGGATGCAGGTCTTGCCCTCGACATTGCCGATGATGTTCATGACCTCGGACTGATTTGCCTTCTCGCGCCGCTTATCGACAATGGCCATGTTGCAGCCGAGCTTCATGGAGAAGTTGCGCGCACGTGCGGTGCTGCCGACGTCAGGGGATACGACCATTATATCGTCATTATCCTTGCCGAAAACGTCGATGTAATGCTTTGCAAAGAGAGGAGCACCGAAAAGATTGTCAACGGGAATATCAAAGAAGCCCTGTATCTGAGCAGCGTGGAGATCCATGGTAAGTACGCGGTCGGCGCCCGCAGCGGTAATGAGGTTTGCAACGAGCTTTGCGGAGATGGGATCGCGGCTTTTTGCCTTACGGTCCTGACGGGCGTAGCCGAAATACGGGATAACAGCGGTTATTCTGCCTGCGGATGCTCTGCGCATCGCGTCTATCATGACGAGCATCTCCATGAGGTTATCGTTAACGGGCTTGCTGGTAGACTGAACGATGAAAACATCGGCGCCGCGAACGGGCTCGTGGACGGATATCGAGCACTCGCCGTCAGCGAAGTGCGCACAGGTGCAGTCGCCGAGGTTCTTGAAAAGCTGGTTGCAGATCTGATTTGCGAGCTTGGGATTGGAGTTGCCGGAGAATACCTTGATCTCTTTGCCGTGGGAAATCATTTTAAATCGTCCTCTCTGTATTTATTCGGGGTCTCACCCATTGTCTTTATCTATTGAATTATACCAAATGCACCTTCATTTGAAAAGAGGCTTAATGAACAATTTTGTAACCGGACTGACCCCTTTTCTGTGTAAAAGGGCAAGTGCGTCCCGCTTTGATCCAACCTTGATGTGCATGAGGTATTATGATCGCAGCCTTATCCTCAGCAAGCCGGTATTTCGGAACAGGCTTGTTTTTCGGTGTTTTTTGCAAAGAATAACGGTCACACAATCCAAAGGGACTGTGTGACCGTATTTATATCAGTTGTTTTGCCTACGCTGCTGCGTCAGCTTTTTATTGCTCCGTTTATGCTTATGTCCGCTTATGATCTTGATCGCCTTTCAGGAAAGGCGGAACTGTTTGGTATATCTTTTTGCGAAAAAACGGATTGTGAGTTTCTTGGTAAGCTCAAAGCTGCTTTATTAAATGCGGAGCAAAGCAAGCTCGACAATGATTTTCTCAAGCCCTAATTTCATAAAAATTTTCAAAAGCCCCTTGACAGGTAACCGCTCGGTTGCTATAATTGCAGTGACCGAACGGTTACTGCTATTTAAGGAGTGATATTATGGCCGGAGATACCAAAGAGCGCATTTTGGAAACCGCGCTTGAACTTTTTGCACAGAGCGGATATTTGGGAACTTCTATGAGCGACATTGCCAAGGAGCTGGGAATCACCAAGGGTGCCTTGTATAAGCACTATACGAGCAAGCAGGAGATACTTAACAGCATTGTGGAACGGATGAACAAAATGGATTATGAGCGCGCCGAAGAATATGAAATGCCGGAGACGGAACCGGACGGCTTTGCGGAGGCTTATCTGCAAACACCGATCGAAAAGATCCGCACATACAGCATTGCACAGTTTGACCATTGGACGAAAGAGCATTTTTCTTCCAACTTTCGGAAGATGCTGACGCTGGAGCAATACCGCGATCACAAGCTCGCGCAGCTTTATCACGATTATCTGGCGACCGGCCCGACTGAGTATATGGCGGCGATCTTCCGAAAGCTGACGGATTCCGATGAGGCCGCCATGCAGTTGGCACTGGAATTTTACGGCCCGATGTTCTTACTTTACAGTGTTTACGACGGTGCAGAAGAAAAAGAAAGTATTGCCCCACAGCTTCGCACACATATTGACCGCTTTATTGCCAAGATCGAATCCGGCTACAGAAAGTCAGGGAACCTCTGATTCAATTGCAAGAGCGGTCAGCTTCGCAAATGAAGTGCCGAGCGCTTTGAAAAACGCAAAAAACGCAGAAGGCTTTGTGAAACTTACCGGGCTGAAGGTCGGCGGTCGCACAAGCGTGGAAGCCTGCCGCTGTGATGTGTGCAGGATGATTCTGATTTCATACAGAGAGGAAGCGGCAAAAATATGAAACTCTATTTCGGCAACGGAGTCACTAAGGCGACAACGCTTATGATCCTTGCTATGCTCGGATTTATCGGTTACTCAGTCTTTCACCGTGCAAATATTGAGTATTGGGGATGCAGAAGTGCAATTCTGCTGGTTTTCGGGCTGGTGGTCTGCTGTTTTGCGGCGGCGCGGGACGGACTGGATAAGACGATCCAGCATACCATCGACGGCAGCTGCGCGCCGGGACTGTTCCCACTTGTCAGCGTGCCCACCATCGTCGGCTGCGCCGGCGCGCTGCTGATCGTCCTTGCCGCCATTGCCGCGCCCATCGCCAAAACGCAGCGTGCGCGGGAGGTCTGGTTCTATGTCATGTCCGGCGGCGCGGTGCTGAAGATCGTGACGATGGAGATCGCACGGATCATTCTCTGAAGCGAAAAGGTCGTGTTTTTATGCCGCAGATGAACAAGGGCGGAAAATTTATTTTCGGAAAATCCCTTCTTCGGGAAGACGGCTCCCTTCGACTTCCCCCGCAGGCCGTGGAGGAATATGAGATTGCCGCAGAAGGGCGAGTCTATCTTTTCACGGGTAGCCGAATCACAGGCGGCTTTTGCGTCACCCGCAAAGGGCTGCTGCTGCCGTCGAAGCTTGGGCACATTTTGACGGATATGCCCGTCCTGATGGATTATACCGCCGGGGAAGGCGCGTTTCTGCCTTAC
>OQWM01001372.1_pt1 | contig 16716 bp, 16 predicted proteins | sample 1691531 | NCBI WGS metagenome assembly OQWM01 (sample SAMN03418257, study PRJEB22391) | human gut metagenome | biome: human-gut; feature: organic feature; material: feces | host: Homo sapiens | place: Tanzania | collected 2013-01
CGCTGGAGATCGACCACCCCGGGCAGTACTGCGTCATCCAGTTCGAGGATACCATGCCCGAAGCCCTTGTGTATGTGGTCAAGCGGGAGATCAATTTCCACATTCCCTTCGGGGAGCAGGCCATCACCTACTCGCCCAAGAGCTTTGTGGGCAGCCGCCACGTCATCCGGGCACGGCTCGCGCTGCCGGAGGAGATCGCTGCCCGGCGGAATCTGGCCTTCAACTGCTATGACGAGCACGGCGACACCGGTTTTTATCCCCACGCCAGCGCCAACGTGGAAACGCGCGGCGAGGCAGTGTTTGCCGCCCGCAACGCCATCGACGGCATTTTTGAGAACAGTGCCCACGGCGAGTACCCCTACCAGAGCTGGGGCATCAACCGCGACCCGAACGCCGCCCTGACGCTGGATTTTGGCCGGGAGGTACTGCTTGACGAGCTGTGCATCACCGAGCGGGCAGATTTCCCCCACGACAACTACTGGGTCAAGGCCACAGTGGCGTTTTCTGACGGCAGCCAGCTGGACATCCCGCTGGTGAAAAGTGCCAAGCCCCAGAGCGTGACCTTTGAGCCCAAGCGGGTGCGCAGCCTTGTGCTGAAGGACCTGATCCAAGCCGAGAGCACCTCGCCCTTCCCTGCCCTGACCCAGATCGAAGCCTTTGGCACCGAGGTGAAGTAAAATGAGCATCTACAATGCCCTTTATGGGCGGGACGGCCATGGGGTAGACCCGGGTGCGCCGGAGAAAAAAGGCTTTGCACGCTTTTGTCAGATGGTCGGCCGCGACCTTGGCCAGCTGCTGGGCACGAACCTGATGGTCTGTGTGCTCTGCCTGCCCGCCGCGCTGGGCGTCTCGCTGGGTGTCACCCTGCTCTCCCTGCCGCTGACGATGGTGTGCAGCGCTGCGACCGGTCTGCTGGTCGGCCCTGCCATGGTGCTGCTGGCAGACTGCGCCCTGCGCAGCTTGCAGAACGACTCCTCCCAGTGGCTGCCCCGGGCAAAGCAGACCCTTGCCGCCCATTGGAAGGCCGCCTGCGGCTTTGGCTGTATTGGCACGCTGGTGCTGGGGCTGCTGTGTTTTGTATCGGCCTTTGTGTTTGAAGCCGCCGCGCAGCAGGGGTATTACCCCGGGCTTGCCATTCTCATTTTTCTGGCGCTGGACTTTCTGGTGCTGGCCGTGGGCGGTACGCTCTGTGCCGCTGCGTTGGGGCTGGAACCTGCGGAAACGCTCTCGCTGAGCAGTCTGCTGCACCGGGTCGGAAAGCTGCTGCTCACCGCACCGGGCCGCTGTGTGGTGGCTGGCGTCATCATGCTGGCGGGCATCGGCGGTATGATTTTGCTGTTCCCGGTCAGCGTGTTCTGGGCGGTGCTGTTCGGTTTCTGGCTGCCGGGGCTGGCAGCGATGCAGACCCTGTTCCCGGTTTTGCGGCAGGCGTACGGCGTGCAGGTGCGCACCATCCCGCGCCCGGCAGCACCGGAAAAGTCCCTGACCGCGCAGGAGCAGAAAAAGCGCTCCCGCGCCAACTGGTGGTACTACAACTGGGGCATCGTGGCGGTAGCGGCGATGGTCGTTGTGGGCGTGGCGTATGTGGCGCACGGCCTGCTGACCACCGTAGACCCGGACTACACCGTGGCGGTGGTCACGGCAGAAGCCCTACCGGACGAGGCCGTGCAGCGCCTGCAGACCGCACTGGCAGACTATGCGGAGGATGCCAACGGTGACGGGGCTGTGGTGGTACAGGTAAACAACTACACATGGAGTGCCGATGCCGCCCTGACCGAGCAGAACCAACAGATGGCGGGTGCCACCCAGATGAACACTGACCTTTCTAGCGGCGAGAGCAAAATTTGGATTCTGGACGACCCGGAGGGCTTTGAGCAGGCCTATGGGGCACTGAGCGAAAAGCTGGGTACGGACTGGCAGACAAAACTCATCCCGTGGAGCAGCCAGCCCGCCCTTTCCGGGCTGGAACTGGGCAGCTATAACACTGCCGCCGATGGCAGTCAGACCGTGGATGTCCAGAGCCGCTTTGCCGGGTATCGCATTGCGGTATTTGATCCGTCAGATGCGCTGTGGCAGGCACTAAACTCATAAACTGGAATGACAAAAGCCGCCGGGCGATTTTCTATAGCAATTTTCAATAATACAGCAAAGAGTACTTTAACTTTTGAGAAAAAGTGATATAACGGAGTCAAGGTAAAGGCTCTTTTGCGCAATTCAAAGCAAGGACGCTGGATACTCTTCCAAATGCGATTCAGAACGCTTTTCTCTCTGTTACTGTCTCTGATTGCTCCGGCTGGTTCCGCTTCTGCGAATATGCGCTTTAATTTTGAAAATTGCTATAAACTTGCAGGCTCTTTCATCGTACTTCATAATCGTGTCCCTTCTGCCTTACGACACCTTTACAGTTGTAACTTTCGTGATACGATTTTTCTGATAAGGTTTCAGACACACAGCCGTTTGGAACGAGCCAGAATTGTCATTCCCGAAGAACACAAAAAATCCGAACCCTTCTCCTATCGGAAAAAAGTTCGGATTTTGTTATTGTGGTGCACCTCCAGGGACTCGAACCCTGGGCCCACTGATTAAGAGCGCAAGCCACCGGTTCGTCTCAATTTCTGGAAGTTTCGAGTCATCGTTATTTTAAATCACAGGAACGTATTTTTTCACCCAGCAATTTCTGTACCCTTTGTCGGATTTTGCAACGAAAAGTACCCTCTGCACGTTTTGAAACCGTGCAGAAACCGTGCACTTACTCTCTGATAAATAAAAATCATCCTATCTCCCACCGACTTGACGGCATTGGTTTGAGTGGCCGCTCACCAAAATCAAGTCTTGGAGAAGCATTCCACATCACGCCGTGATCAGTGCCATGAGGTAGAACTCTGTGGGAGCTTCATCCTCTGTGGGCAGAATAGTAATCTCCACGGTATGGTTCTTCTGCTCGCCATGATGGAAAATGGGCTGCAAATACAGGCAGTCGCCCCAATCCTCATCAAAGTTGCCGTCCAGCACAGTGGCGTGGGCGGTATCGCCGTCCAGCACCAGCTGTGCCCGCAGCGCCGGGCGGTGGATAGTCTTGCGGTACTGCACCGCGATGCAGGAGGCATCCACTTCAAAGGTAATTTTGTCACCGGGCTTCTGGCCGATCCAGCCGTTTTTCCAGTGGTCCAGATGCCCCAGCTTTTCCTCCGGGTCTGCCCGGAAGCCCTCCAGCTTGGGGGAAATTTCCCGGATGGTCAGCCGCCGGGCGGCCGGACACGGCGTAGGCACTGGCAGTTTTGGGGTCAGCAGGCCAGTCCCATACGCCAAAGCCCATGACCCACGGACGCTTGGCGCAGGCGGAAAACATAGCGCTGTACCAGTCTGCCTGTTCCAAATCGTTCCGGCTGCCCTGCATTGCCCAATCGTTGGGCACGGCAGAAGAGCCGGTAATGTTCATGCAGCCCGCCTCGCTGAAGAGGACGGGCTTTTTGTATTTTTGGCTCACCGCCTCGATGCGGTCCAGCTGGTTTTCCCAGTCCTTCAGCGGGTAGTAGCCGCTGGAAGCGATGCAGTCCACGGCATCCCACCAATTTACATGATCCTCGCCGTATTTATCGCAGTTATAGCTCACCGGGCCGTGGTACTGCTGGCGCACGGCGGCAATGAGGGAACGCCACTCTGCTTCCCGGTGCTCGGTCATGGTCATTTCGCAGCCGGTCAGGAACAGTCCGCAGCCTTCGGCCTCGGCAAGGGCTGCGTAGTGGGTCTGAAAGGCGGTATAGCTGGCGAACCATCCGCTCCACTTCGTCTCGCAAGGCACATCGTGGTCAAAAAAGCTGATGCGTGCCCGCCACACGCCGTTGGCGCAGTTGACGGTGGGCTTCAGTGCTACCTGCAAGCCCAACTGCTTGGCAAAGCGGATAGCACCGCACAGTTCCTCGTCCGTTGGCGTGGCATCGGTGTGCCTCGATTTCCTCACTGTAAGGGTCAGACTGTATTCCAGAGGGCGACAGGATGACCCAGTTGGCGGCGGTGGCTTCCACCATGGCTGCCATGCTGCGGTGGGCGTCCTCGCTGCTCAGCACGCCCCGCCGGGGAAAGGGTGCAAAATTCACCCCATAAAAGTTGTGTTCCAGCTCCATGATACATTCCTCGTCTCTTCTCAAAAATCAACGTCAGATTGCACAATAAGTATAATGCAGTTTTGGCAATTCGGTCAATATGCGGTTTTATTTTCAGCGTATGGTATGCGCTGCTGATCTTTGCCGCCTTTGTGGCACTGGTGCCCATCGTGTCCTGTATCTTCACCGCCTTCAAGACGAAGGAAGAGTACGCCAACACCAACGTCATCACCCTGCCCAAGAGCTTTTTGTACTTCGACAACTTCGTCACGGCATGGAACAAGGCCAACATGGGCAAGGCATTCCTCAACAGCTTTATCATCCTGATCTGTGTGCTGGTGGGCAGCATTATGATCAGCGCCATGCTGGCCTATGTGCTGAACCGCTTCAAGTTCCCCGGCAACAAGCTGATCCGCAACCTGTTTACCATCGCCACCCTGATCCCCGGCATTGCCTCGCAGGTCACGGTGTATCAGATCATGACCGCCCTGCATCTGGTAAACTCCATGCCCGGCTATATCATCCTGATGATGGGTACGGACGTCATCACCATCTATATCTTTTTGCAGTTCTTTGAGAACCTTTCCCCCACGCTGGACGAAAGCGCCATTCTGGATGGCTGCACCTACTTTGGTGTGTTCTTCAAGATCCTGCTGCCCCTGCTCAAGCCCGCCATCGTCACCAGCGCCATCCTGAAAGGTGTGTCCACCTACAACGAATACTACATGGCAAACCTGTATTTGCAGGATAAGACCAAGTATCAGGTGGTGGCTACCTCCCTGTATGTGTTCTCTGGCCCCATGGGCAACCAGTACAACTACATCTGCGCCGGTGTCATCATCACCATCATCCCCGCCCTCATCGTGTTCCTGCTGTGTCAGGATCAGATCTACAGCGGCATGGCTGCCGGTGCGGTGAAGGGCTAAAATTGCGACCGCCGCCTGCGGCGGAAACAGGGAGCAATTTTTGGCGCCGCGGTCAGCAGGACACGAGGCCCGCCCAAGGGCCGAAGTGGACGCTGGGCACCGCAAGAGGAAAGCCGTTTTCGGCCAGTACAACCTTTTCAAGACATCCTCACATTTTCTCCTTCATCTGCTGCTTCTCCCGGTTTCTGTGCAGGAGACCGGGAGAACACGGCAGAAGGAAAACAAACAATCTTCTGGTATAGGAGTTTATCTTATGAGCAACGTAAAAATGTTCTGTGACGCACTGCCCAACATCCCCTGGCAGGAAAAGCCCTCTGATGTTACTGCCCCGGTGTGGCGGTACAGCGAGAACCCCGTCATCGACCGCAACCCCGTGGAAGGGGTAGCCCGCATCTTCAACAGCGCTGTGGTGCCCTACGAGGGCAAGTTCATCGGCGTGTTCCGTGGCGAGCAGGTCAACGGCATCCCCTACATCTATCTGGGACGCAGCGAGGACGGCATCCACTGGAACTTTGACAAGGACAAGATCCCCTTTGTCAACGAAAAGGGCGAGCCGTTTATGCCGGTGTACGCCTACGACCCCCGTCTGGTAAAGGTGGAGGACACCTACTACATCATCTGGTGTCAGGACTTCTACGGTGCGTCTATCGGCATCGCCAAGACCACCGACTTCAAGACCTTTGTCCGCATCGAGAACCCCTTCATTCCCTTCAACCGCAACGCTGTGCTCTTCCCCCGCAAAATCAACGGCATGTACACCCTGCTCAGCCGCCCCTCCGACAGCGGTCACACCCCCTTTGGTGACATCTTCCTGAGCCAGAGCCCGGATATGGAGTTCTGGGGCCGTCACCGTCATGTAATGAGCAAGGGCTCCAACTGGTGGGAGAGCGTGAAGATCGGCGGCGGCGCTGCCCCCATTGAGACCAGCGAGGGCTGGCTGCTGTTCTACCACGGCGTTACCGGTACCTGCAATGGCTTCGTCTACTCCATCGGCGGTGCCATTCTGGACAAGGACGAGCCCAGCAAGGTGCTGTACCGCTGCGGCAACTTCCTGCTGACCCCGGAAAAGTGGTATGAGGAGCGGGGCTTCGTGCCCAACGTCTGCTTCCCCTGCGCCACATTGCAGGATGCCGACACCGGCCGCATCGCCCTGTACTATGGCTGTGCCGACAGCTATGTAGGTCTGGCCTTCACCACCGTGGACGAGGTGGTGGATTACATCAAGGCCCACGATAATGCAGGCCCCACCGACCACGAGGTCGGCATCCGCTGATACAATGGAGCCTGTCCCGGTCCTCCGGGGCGGGCTCGTTTTGGTAAAACAGGGAGGGGGATTTTCCCATGCCAAAGATCAAACAGGCAGCAGAAGAAATGCTGCTGCAAACCATCATCCCATTCTGGAAAGGGATGCGGGACGAGGAAAACGGCGGCTTTTACGGCTACATGGATTTTGACCTGAAGCTGGACAAACAGGCCGAAAAGGGCTGCATCCTCAACAGCCGCATTTTGTGGTTCTTCTCCGAGGCTGCCATGCTGACCGGCCGCGCCGACCTTGCCGAGGATGCCCGCCACGCCTACCAGTTCTTTTTGAAACACTGTTACGATGAGACAAACGGCGGCGTGTACTGGAGCTGCGATTGCACCGGCAAGCCGCTGGACACCACCAAGCACACCTACAATCAGGGCTTTGCCATCTACGCCCTTTCTGCCTACTACCGGCTCACCAAAGACCCCGTTGCACTGGCCTATGCCGGAAAGATCTTCTACCTCATTGAGAAGCACTGCACCGACAGCGAGGGCTATCTGGAGGCCTTTACCATCGACTGGAAGCCGGAGAGCAACGAAAAGCTCTCCGAAAACGGCGTCATGGCAGCAAAAACCATGAACACCCTGCTCCATGTGTTCGAGGGCTACGCCGGGCTTTATCAGGCCTGCCATGCCCCGGAGGTGGAAAAGGCACTGCGCCGCATCCTCGACATCTACGAGCACAAAATTTACAGCCCGGAGCTGCACCGGCAGCTAGTGTTCTTTGACCAGCACTACAACTCCATCATCGACCTGTACAGCTACGGTCACGATATCGAGTCCAGCTGGCTCATCGACTGGGGCTGCGATTTGCTGGGAGATGCAGCGCTTTCCAAGCGCATCCACGCTATCAACTCCGACCTTGCTGCCCACATCTACAAGGAAGCCTACATTGACCACTCGGTGGTCAACGAGTGCGAGCGCGGCAAGGTGAACACCAGCCGTGTGTGGTGGGTGCAGGCAGAAAGCGTGCTGGGCTTCGTGAACGAATACAACAAGAACGGCGACGCCAAATACCGCGATGCCGCTGCCGATATTTACCACTACATCTGCAACGTGCTGGTGGACAAGCGCCCCGGCAGTGAATGGTTCTGGGAGGTGGATGCAGACGGAAAACCGTCCAGCCGCAAACCCATCTTAGAGCCGTGGAAATGCCCCTACCACAACGGCAGAATGTGCATGGAACTGATAAGGAGGGACCCCGATGTCACAGTCTAAACTCCACCCCGAATACCTGCGCCAGAAGGCTTTGCAGGATGCCTACCTCGCCCGCAAAAACAAAAAGACCGATTTTTATAACGGCATCTATGACCGGTGGGAAAACCCGGTGCTGACCCGTGAGAGCATTCCCCTTTCGTGGCGGTTCGATCTCGACCCGGAGACGAACCCCCACTTTATGGAGCGTCTGGGCGTGAACGCCGTGTTCAACTCCGGTGCCATCAAGCTGAACGGCAAGTATTACCTTGTGGCGCGCATCGAGGGCAACGACCGCAAGAGCTTCTTCGGCGTAGCAGAGAGTGACAGCCCGGTGGAGGGCTTCCACTTCTGGGAAAAGCCCATCCTGCTGCCGGACACCTGCCCGGAGGAGACCAACGTCTACGATATGCGGCTGACCCAGCACGAGGATGGCTGGATCTACGGCGTGTTCTGCTCTGAGAGCAAGGATACCTCGGTGAATGACCTGTCCGCTGCCGTGGCTGCCGCAGGCATCGTCCGCACCAAGGACCTGAAAACGTGGGAGCGTCTGCCGAACCTTGTCACCAAGCGCAGCCCCCAGCAGCGCAATGTAGATCTGCTGCCGGAGTTCGTCAACGGCAAGTACGCCTTCTACACCCGCCCCATGGATGATTTCATCGACACCGGTTCCGGCGGCGGCGTAGGCTTTGGTCTGTGTGAGGACATCACCCACGCCGTCATTGACGAGGAGATCATCACCAGCCCCCGCCGCTACCACACCATCACCGAGGCAAAGAACGGCGAGGGTGCCACCCCCATCAAGACCGAAAAGGGCTGGCTGCACATTGCCCACGGCGTGCGGAACACCGCCGCCGGGCTGCGGTACGTCATCTATGTGTTCGTCACCGCACTGGACGACCCCAGCAAGGTGATCTCAGAACCCTCCGGCTTCCTGATCGCTCCCCGGGATTGGGAACGTGTGGGTGATGTTTCCAACGTAGTGTTCACCAACGGTGCCATTGCCGACGAAGACGGCAGCGTGTATATCTATTATGCAGCCAGCGATACCCGTCTCCATGTGGCTTCCACCACCATCGACAAGCTGCTGGACTTCGCCTTCAACACCCCCGCCGACCCGCTGCGCAGTGTGGACTGCGTGAAGCAGCGGTGCGAGCTCATCGACAAAAATCTGGAGTACCTCAAGAGCATCGGCGAGTAAACCGCCCCTCTGAACGCTCCACCCGAAAGGAAACGCCATGAAAAAGACCAACATCGACAGCACCTTCTACCGCACCATGGGGAAGATCGGCGATCTGCTTTTTGCAAACCTTCTGTGGCTGGTGTGCTGTTTGCCCATCGTCACCGCCGGGGCCTCCACGCTGGGGCTGTTCACGGTGGTGAACAAGATGGCGGCAAAGGAGGACTACACCGTCCGCACCGACTTTTTCAAGGCGTTCAAGCGGGATTTCAAGCAATCCACCGCCCTGTGGCTGCTGCTTTTGCTGGCAGGCTTTGCCGCCCTCACCGGGCTGCACACCGCCACCGCACAGGACAACACCCCCAGTACCGGCATTCTGGCGGCAGCGTCCTTTCTGCTGCTGGTGCTGGCGGGCTGCTGCGGCAGCTGGGGCTTTGCCCTGCTGGCACGGTTCACCTATCCCGGCGTTCTGCCGGTGCTGGCAGACAGCGGCCGCATGACCCTTGCCAATCTGCTGCCCACTGTGGGGAGCCTGGCCTTTCTGGCATGGTTTCCCCTGCTGGCAAAAGCCGCCCCGGCGTGGTTCGTCTATCTGCTGCCCCTGTGGCTGCTGATCGGCGGTGCAGGCTCCGCCCTTGGCATGGAAAGCCTGATGCGCCCCGCCTTTGCCCAGCTGGAAAAAGCCGGGCGCAAGGAAGAGGAACCGGAAGAAGAAACCGACACGGAGGACAGTGCACAATAATTATCTACACCGAAACTGCCCTTATTGGAAGAAAGTGTGATTTTATGGAAGAACGAGTCAAACAGCAGTATGACCGCTGGCTTTCCCAGCCCGGGATGCCTGTCGACCTTGCCGATGAACTGAACAGCATCGCAGGGGACGAGGATGCCATCACCGACCGCTTTTACCGGGAACTGGAATTCGGCACCGGCGGTCTGCGGGGCGTCATCGGCGCAGGCACCAATCGGATGAACGTCTACAACATCCGCAAGGCAACGCAGGGTCTTGCCAACTACCTGAACGCCTCCGACCTGCCCAAGAAAGTCGCCATCGGCTACGACAGCCGCATCAAGAGTGATGTATTTGCAAAAGAAACAGCGGCAGTTCTGGCTGCTAACGGCATCAAGGCGTACATCTACCCCCGTCTGGAGCCTACCCCGGCGCTGAGTTGGGCGGTGCGGTACTACGGCTGCGGCGCAGGCGTGTGCGTCACCGCCAGCCACAACCCCGCCAAGTACAACGGCTATAAGATCTATGGTGCGGACGGCTGCCAGATCACCCTTGAGGTTGCCGCAAAAATTCTTGCCGCCATTGAAGCAGTAGACTGCTTCGCCGTGCAGCCTGCGGACTTTGACGCAGCCCTTGCCGAGGGCAAGATCGAATACAGCAGCGAGAAATGCTTGGACGACTTTGTGGATGCCGTCTATGCACAGCGGGTGGGCGATGGTGCAGGCACCGCCGACCTGAAGTTGGTGTACACCCCGCTGAACGGCTCCGGTCTGGAATGCGTGAAAAAGCTGCTGGCAAAGCTGGGCGTCACTCATGTGACCGTGGTGCCGGAGCAGGAAAAGCCGGACGGAAACTTCCCCACCTGCCCCTACCCGAACCCGGAAATTCGGGAAGCCATGCAGAAGGGTCTGGAGCTGTGCGACAAAGTCCACCCGGACCTGCTGCTGGGCACCGACCCGGATTGTGACCGCTGCGGCACCGCTGTGCCGGACGGCAAGGGCGGCTATCGGCTGATCACCGGCAACGAAATGGGCATCATCCTGCTGGACTACATCTGCCGCACCCGCAAGGCACTGGGCACCATGCCGGAGCATCCGGTGGCTGTGGCCACCATCGTCTCCACCGATATGGCCACCCCGGTGGCGGCAAAGTACGGCGTGGAGCTGCGCCGCACCCTGACCGGTTTCAAGTTCATCGGCGAGCAGATCGGTCTGCTGGAAGCTGCGGGTGAAGCCGACCGCTACATCTTTGGCTTTGAGGAGAGCTACGACTACCTGTCCGGTGCCCATGTCCGGGATAAGGATGCCGTCAACGCCACCCTGCTGGTGTGCGAAGCCGCCGCATGGTACGCAAAGCAGGGCATGACCCTGCTGGATGCCATCAATAAGCTGTACGCCGAGTTCGGCTGCTACCGCAACGCCCTGCACAGCTTCGCCTTTGAGGGCGAAAGCGGAATGCACACCATGGACGCCATCATGAAGCAGCTGCGCCAGACCCCGCCCACCGCCATCGGCGGCATTGCCGTGGAGAGCGTGGTGGACTACAACGCCGCCGGCACCGGACTGCCCAAGGCAAACGTGCTGGAGTTCCGTCTGGCGGGTGGTGCCAAGCTGATGGTGCGCCCCTCCGGCACTGAGCCGAAGATCAAGGTGTATCTCTCTGCTGTTGCCCCCACCGAAGCAGCAGCGGATGCCATCAATGACACCCTTGGCAAAGCTGCCGCTGCCCTGTTGAAAGCATAATCCCCTCGCAAACTGGCTGCCTCGTTCCTGCCGAAAAATGGACGGGGCAGCTTTTTTGCACCCTTTTTTCGGGAAAATCGCCTTTTTGTGTTCAATTTTAGGCATATTCGAGGTATAATAAAATGGAAACCATTCAACTTACTCCCAGCTGCAAAGACTACCTCTGGGGCGGCGAAAAGCTGCGTACCGAGTACGGCATCCAGAGCGAATTACACCCCCTGAGCGAGGCATGGATGCTGTCCTGCCACCCGGACGGCCCCAGCTACCTGCCGGACGGCTCCACCTTCCAGCAGTACATCGACGCCCACCCCGGCTGCCTTGGCACCCACTGCGAAAAGTTCAGCGAGTTCCCCATTCTGGCAAAGCTCATTGATGCTAAAAAAGACCTGTCCATTCAGGTGCATCCCTCCAATGAATACGCCCTGGAGCACGAGCACCAGTACGGCAAGACCGAGATGTGGTATGTGCTGGAAGCAGAACCGGGTGCCACCCTCTACTACGGCTTCACCCATGAAATCAGCAAAGAGGAGTTTGAACGCCGCATTCAGGACAACACCCTGACCGACGTGCTGAACGCTGTGCCGGTGCACAAGGGCGACTGCTTCTTCATCCCCTCCGGCACACTGCACGCCATCCGCAAGGGCATCGTGGTGGCGGAGATCCAGCAGAATTCCAACGTCACCTACCGCATCTACGACTACGGTCGTCTGGGCGCAGACGGCAAGCCCTGGCAGCTGCACATCCCGCAGGCACTGGATGTTACCCTCCGGGAGCCGCCGAAAGAGCAGGATTTCCACGGTCATCTGGCGCAGTGCGATTACTTCACGGTGGATGCCATAAAGGGTGAGTTTGAGGATGTCTGCGATGACACTTCCTTCACCTCCCTGCTGGTGCTGGAAGGCAAAGGCACCCTGACCGAAACCGCCACCGGCGAGAGCCTGCCCATCCAAAAGGGTGAAAGTTTATTTGTCCCCACAGGCACGGGGGAGTATACTATAAGCGGAGCAAACCTGAAATGCCTGCGTACACGAGTTTGAATGACAGAAAGGAAAACCATTATGGCTGAATTTCCAAAAGAATTTGTCTGGGGTGCTGCAACGGCGGCCTATCAGATCGAAGGCGGTGCCACAGAAGGCGGCAAGGGGCTGAGCATCTGGGATGTTTTTTCCCACACACCGGGCTGTACCTACCGGGGCGAGACCGGCGACGTTGCCTGCGACAGCTACCACCGCTGGAAAGAGGATCTTGCGCTGTTGCAGTCCATGCACCTGAAGGCCTACCGCTTTTCCGTAGCGTGGACCCGCATTGCCCCTAACGGCGGCGCAGACTGGAACGAGGAAGGCTTTGCCTATTACGATGCCCTTGTAGATGCTTTACTGGAAGCCGGGATCGAGCCCTATGTGACTTTGTACCACTGGGACCTACCCCAGGCTCTGGAAGAAAAGGGCGGCTGGCGCAGCGAAGACACCGCCCACGCCTTTGCCCTGTATGCTGCAAAAATGGCAGAGCACTTCAAGGGGCGGGTGCACCAGTGGTTCACCTTCAATGAGCCTGCCTGCATCGTAAAGATGGGCTACGGCACCGGAGAGCACGCCCCGGGTCTGAAGCTGTCGCTGGAAGGTCAGTTTACTTGTTGGCGGAACGTTATCTACGCCCACTGCCTTGCCGCACAGGAGCTGCGCCGTGCAGACCCGGAAAACAAGGTAGGCTTTGTTTCTACCGGCCGCATCTGCTACCCGGTATCGGAGGCAAAAGCGGATGTGGATGCTGCCCGGTCTCTGACCTTTGCCTGTCCGGATGATGACTGGGCCTTCACCCACACCATGGCACTGGACCCGGTGTGTCTGGGTCGCTGGCCGGAGCCGGATATCTGCGGGCCGAGACTTGCCGCCAGCATCGCCTCTGTGCCGCAGCACATCAACGACGCCCTGCCTCTGGGCAAGCCGGACATGGTGGGGCTGAACATCTACAACGCTGCCCCGGCGCAGATGGGCAAAAATGGCCCCTGCTATGTGGAGCGCCCCGCTGGGTACGCCCATACTGCCATGAACTGGCCGGTGGAGCCGGAATGCCTGAACTGGGGTCCCCGCCAGATGCAGGAGCGGTACGGTCTGCCCATGTTCATCACCGAAAACGGTTTGTCCTGTACGGATAAGGTCTACCGGGACGGCAAAGTACACGATGCGGACCGCATCGATTTTCTGGCACGGTATCTGGAAAAGCTGTCGGAAGGCATCCAAGCCGGTGCAGATGTGCGGGGATATTTCCATTGGAGCCTGCTGGACAACTACGAGTGGCACAGCGGCTACCGGGAGCGGTTCGGTCTGGTGTATGTAGATTACGCCACCGGGCAGCGCATCCCGAAAGACAGCGCATTCTGGTATGGTGAAGCTGCCGCCACCAATGGACAGTCCATCTGAGCCATAAATGCAGAAATTCCCGGACAGTATTTCGCTGTCCGGGAATTGTGTTATAATAGAACCAACGTAAATTTTACCAGAGAAAAGAGGACACAGCTATGGCATCCTACCGCTACGAACGGGATATCAAACCTGAGGATCTGATCCAAGAAACGCCCCCTCCCCTGACCCCGGCGCAGCAGCGCGCCAACTGGTGGCACTACCACTGGTACTATGTAGTGCTGATTGCTGCCGCCGTGCTGGCGGTAGGGTATTTTGTCTGGAGCCGGGTCACCGAGGTGCAGCCGGACTACACGGTGGCATTGGTGAGCCGTACTGACCCGGACACCGCCTTTCTCAGCCAGTTGGAGACCCAGCTGGAAGCCCTTGCCGGGGACATGAACGGCGACGGCAAAGTAAAGGTAACGGTAAAGGGCATCTGGCTGGCACTGGACTATGAAACGCAGGATGCCTCCCTCCGCAAGCTGATGCAGTCCAGCGAGGACAAGCTGAACTCTGATTTTTATCTGTGCGAGAGCACCCTGTTTATCATAGACGACCCCGCCGCCATGGAGCAGCGGTACGGCTGCTTCCAGACGCTGGACGGCACTGACCCGGAAGAAGGAGACGTTCTGTCGGTGGCAAACTTTGCTCTGCCACTGCAAGACACCGCCCTTGCCGGGATGCAGAACGAAAGCTCTACCCTTTGGTACGCCGCCCGCCGCCTGAACGAGGGCATGGATGCGGATACTGCTGCCGCATTGAATGCCCTGTGGGAGAAACTCGGGTGAGGTTTGCGAGAGCATCTAGCCTGCATCGGCACGGTGCAGTTCAAGGGTTTGGGTGTTCCCAACAAGTATTTTGCAGAGCAAAAATGGTCTTTGTATATACGAAGACACTGCTTGTGGGTGCTATGAAACCTCTCAACGTGCTTTCCAAATTTGAGAATCGTTTTGCAATTGAGACCGTCCGTTTTTAAGTTCAAGTTCAACTTGAAGCGGACGGTTATTTTTCAGACGGATCCCGCCTTCCCTTCCAACCTGCTTTTATACCCTTCGCCCCATGCCCACATGGCATCCAGAACCGGTTTCAGGCTATACCCCAGTTCCGTCAGCGTATATTCCACCCGGGGCGGCACTTCAGCGTAGACCTTCCGGGTCAGCAGCCCGCTTTCCTCCATCTGCCGCAGCTGAGCGGTCAGAACCTTCTGAGTCACATGACCGATGGACTTTTTCAGCTCTCCAAAACGCTTTGTCCCCGACATCAGATCCCGGAGGATCAGCACCTTCCATTTATCACTGATGAGGGTCAGGGTAGTCTCCACCGGGCAGGCCGGGAGTTCTTTGAGAATCTCTTTTTCCATAATTACCTCCAAGGGATTTTTAAGTGGTCAAAGTGTCCGATGCACGGATGCCACAAACAGTTTTATGGCATCATTATAGCTTTTAACAGTAAAAAAAGCAAGCAGCATCGCAATGGTATCTTTCCGGTAACTACACCACAATATTGTGCGTACTTCCATAATCGACACAGGCGTGGTATCATGCAATCACAGGGACGGAACACTCCGGACCCCGGCAGTAAACCTCAGCATCACAAAGGAGATTCCCAACATGAAAAAACTGATTGCAGCAACCATCGCTACCCTTCTTACCACTGGCATCCTGACCGGCTGCGCCGGCGCAGCATCCGGCAGCACCGCACCCAGCAGCACGGCGGCTTCTTCTGCGGCTTCCGAGAGTGCTTCTGTTTCCGAAGCCGCTGCAGAGGAAACGCAGATCGACAAGGCGCTTGCCCTGATCAACACCTTCGCCACCGGCGATACTGAGACTGCTCGTTCTCTGCTGGCAGACGATTATATCCAGCACAACCTCGCTTATGGCACCGGCACAGATGCCTTTGTCGGCTCGGTAGAGTATCTGGCATCCGCAGAGGTCAAGACCACAGTGCAGAACATCCGTGCATTTGAGGATGGCGACAAGGTTTTCCTTCAGACCATCTACAATTTTGCAGGCGCAGGCGATCAGGTGGCTTTCGACATCTTCCGCTTTGATGAAAACGGCAAGATCGCAGAGCACTGGGACAACCTCGCTACCGTGACCGAAGCGAATCCTTCCGGTCATACCCAGACAGATGGCACCATGGAGGTGACCGATCTGGACAAGACCGAGGAGAACCGCGAACTGGTGAACAACTTCCTGTACGATGTCATGCAGGGACACAACCTTGACAAAATGGCCGATTACTTTGACGGCGACACCTACATTCAGCACAACTCCAACATTGCGGATGGCGTTTCCGGTCTGACGGACGCTCTGGCTGCTTTGGCAGAGCAGAACATCCAGATGGTCTATACCACCACCCATCAGGTGCTGGCTGATGGCAACTTCGTGCTGGCTGTCAGCGAGGGCACCTATGGCGATGTTCCCACCGCTTACTACGACCTGTGGCGGGTGGAGAACGGCAAGATCGCCGAGCATTGGGATGTGATGGAGACCATCGCCGACCAGTCCACTTGGCAGAATCAGAACGGCAAGTTCTGATGGTTACCGGCAGGTAACTATACCACAATCTTGTGCGTACTTCACAAGCCGCACGAAGCGCATTACAATAAAGCTATCAAAAAAAACAATGTATGGAGGTACATCTCATGAATAAAGTCGTAGAATTTCTGAACGCAAACCCGGTGCAGTATCTGGCCACCGTCGGTCGTGACGGCAAGGCAAAGTGCCGCCCCTTCATGTTTGCCGGTGAGCTGGATGGCAAGCTGTGGTTCTGCACCAACAACCAGAAGGATGTTTACAAGGATCTGCAGGCAAACCCCAACATCGAGATCTCCGTTTCCAGCCCGGAGTACGCATGGCTCCGCCTCCACGGCAAGGCTGTGTTTGAGAACAACATGGCTGCCAAGGAGATGTGCATCGCAAACCCCATCGTGAAGGGGCAGTACGGCGAGGCCACCAACCCCATCTTTGAGGTGTTCTATCTGGAGGATGCCCACGGCATCATTGCAGACTTCTCCGGCACCCCTCCCTATGAGTTCTGAGAATTTTTCTCGATTCTATATCTTTGGGGCAAGGTAAAATCCCTGACCGGCAGTAAAGTCTGCGAAGCGCAAAAGCGCCCGATGCGGTGAA
>OQWM01001376.1_pt1 | contig 16681 bp, 14 predicted proteins | sample 1691531 | NCBI WGS metagenome assembly OQWM01 (sample SAMN03418257, study PRJEB22391) | human gut metagenome | biome: human-gut; feature: organic feature; material: feces | host: Homo sapiens | place: Tanzania | collected 2013-01
TGGCAACTCTGCCGCCATGATTGCCGATGCCGTTCACTGACCTATCCTGCGATTTTTTTGCGTTAAGGGATAAAATAATAAAAGATGGATATTGCATGGCGGGGCAGAAAATATCAGAACAGTTAAAGCCAAAAATGTGCGGACTGCCGTATGATTTGCTTGATAAACTGATTAAAGACATGCCACAGGCGTTAGATTATGTTATAATCGAAGCAGATGGAGCAAAGCACCATTCTCTCAAATATCCGGCAGCGGATGAGCCTGTCATATATCCACTCACCACAGATGTTATCATAGTGCTTGGCACATGGGAAAAGGGCAGGCTGTGTAAGGACGTTGTATTTCGATATGAGCTTATGCAAAAGGAGCTTGGAACGGCAGAGGATGCAGTGGTTGATGATTCGGTTATAGACATGCTGCGCCAGGTTTATGTCAGAAAGCTTCGCGATAGCGGATTTGAAGGACGAGTAGCATGCGTTTTTGCGAATGTGCGTGGTGGTTTTGAATAGTTACAAGCATGGAAATAATAAGGTGACAGGGTAATTAATTAGATGAGCATGAATCAGAGCAATAATCAGATAATAAAGAATAATTTGTTAATCATATGCCGAGGTGCAGGAGACCTTGCGACCGGTATCATCCACAGACTGCACCGTGCAGGGCATCGGGTGATAGCACTTGAGACAGACTATCCGGCAGCCATACGGCGCCAGGTGTCCTTTTGCGAGGCAGTGTATGATGGGAGCGCAGCTGTAGAGGGTGTGACAGCCAGACTTGTTCCTGCCTTGGCTGATGCAGAGACTGATACAGAGACATATTCAGGGATAAATGACACACCGGCAGCTCATATTGCATCGGAAAAGTGGAGCCGTTCAGCTATCGAAGCTGTGCTTGAAGCCGGAGAGGTTCCGCTTCTCATAGACCCTAAGGGTGAGTCAATTGAGCTTCTGAAGCCCGATGTTGTGATAGATGCCATAATAGCAAAGAAAAATCTGGGTACCACAATCGATATGGCACCGCTTGTGATAGGAGTAGGTCCGGGCTTTACGGCAGGGAATGACGTGCATCTGGTGATTGAGTCCATGCGTGGGCACAATCTGGCGCGCATCATCACCGATGGCATGGCACAGCCAAACACAGGTGTTCCGGGAAATATCGCCGGCTTCACAAGTGAGCGTGTGATTCACGCTCCGGCAGCAGGATATATTCATGATGTCAGAAAAATCGGAGATATTGTGCAAAAGGGCGATGAGATAGCGCGGATATATCCGGATAAAAAAAGCTACGACAATGCATTGTCTGAATATGTCCCGGTAAATGCTACAATTACAGGCATCATACGAGGTCTTATCCGTGAGGGATATTACTTCAAGAAAGGCTTCAAGATAGCGGATATCGACCCGCGCGAGAGCGAGCTAACAAACTGCTTTACAATCTCTGACAAGGCAAGGAGTATAGCAGGCAGTGTGCTTGAGGCGGTATCAGCATTTGAGCACGGAGTGAAGCTTTATTAAATAATAAATGAGGAAATCTAGATTGACACGGGTAAACGAATTAGAGATCAATAATCAGGAACAAAATACAGAAAAGCTCACACATTTTAATGAGGCCGGGGAGGCTCACATGGTGGATGTGCACGCAAAGGAGGACACCTACCGCATGGCGAAGGCCTGCGGCACGATAAAGGTAAATGATGCTGTATACAGGGCAGTATCTATGGGTACAGCTAAAAAGGGTGATGTGCTTGGAGTGGCGAGAATTGCGGGAATCATGGGCGCAAAGAACAATTCCATGCTCATTCCGCTCTGTCATGCTATTGCCATGACGAAGTGTGATGTTGAGTTTGAGCTGGATGAAAAAACAAGCAGTATCACGGCAATCTGCACGACAGCCTGTGTGGGCAAAACCGGTGTAGAGATGGAGGCCATGACAGGGGTTAGTGTGGCACTTCTTACCATATATGATATGTGTAAGGCACTGGACCGTGGCATGGAAATCGGGCAGATACATCTGCTTGAAAAATCCGGCGGCAAGAGCGGTCAATACGTTGCTGAGTAGTAAAATATACAATTGATCAAGGATAACAGGGTGATGTAATGTATACTGTAGGGATTATAACGATAAGCGATAAAGGCGCAGCGGGTCAGCGCGAGGATAAAAGCGGCCCGAAAATAAGACAGCTGCTTCCCAAAGATAAGTATGAGGTGGTTTCATATAAAATCATACCGGATGAGAGGGAGCAGATTGCAGACGAGCTTGTCAGGCTGTGTGATGATGTGAAATGCAATCTGGTGCTTACAACCGGCGGCACCGGTTTTTCACCGAGAGATATCACACCGGAAGCTACAATGGATGTTGCAGAGCGCAATGCACCGGGTATCGCCGAGGCACTGAGAGCGTACAGCATGAGTCTTACACCGCGCGCCATGCTTGGCAGAGGCGTTTGCGTCATCAGGAAAAATACACTGATAGTCAATCTGCCCGGCAGTGTGAAGGCAGTGTCGGAGAGCATGGATTTTCTGATGGGAAATATAGAGCATGGGCTTGATATTTTACTGCAGTACGACAGTGAGTGCGGCCGGTGACGAAAAATGCACGTGGTGTGATTTAGGAATAGTTACTATTTATAAAAAATTGGAGTGTGGGATTATATGAAGCTTATGAAGACAACGGAGGCAGTCGGACAGGTGCTCTGCCACGATATCACACAGATTATTCCCGGCGTGAAAAAGGATGCGGTTTTTCGCAAGGGGCATATCATAACAAAAGAGGATATACCGGTGCTGCTTAGCGTCGGAAAAGACACCATATATATATGGGAAAATGATGAGACCATGATGCACGAAAATGAGGCAGCAGAGGTGCTTTATCGTATGAGCGCATGTGGCACAAATTGCAATGAGGCAGACGCAGAAGGTCATTGTGAGGCCGCAGAATCCGGCGTTTTTGGTGGCACCACAAGTAAAATGCATCCATCCATTGTAAAGGAAGGCAAGATAGAGGTGATTGCTGACTGTGACGGACTGCTTAAGGTGGACAGCGAAAAGCTGAAAAAGGTCAACTCCTTTGGTGAAATGATGATAGCAACGAGGCACGGCAATACCACTGTGAAAAAGGGTGATAAGCTCGCCGGAACAAGAATCATACCGCTTGTCATAAAAAAGGATAAGCTAGAGGCGGCTTCGCACATATGCGATGACGGACCGATTCTTGATATAAAGCCGTTCGTGGTCAGAAAAGCAGCGATAATCACAACCGGAAATGAAGTGTTCCACGGCAGGATACAGGATGCGTTTACCCCTGTCATCGAGAAAAAAATAGCAGAGTTTGGTGCACAGATGATGTTTCATGAGGTGTTTGATGATGATGACAAAAAAATAACAGACGGATGCTTACGTGCAATAGAGGCAGGAGCGGAGATTGTATTCTGCACAGGAGGAATGAGCGTGGATCCTGATGACAAAACACCGCTTGCCATCAAAAATACAGGCGCACGGATTGTGTCATACGGCTCTCCTGTGCTGCCGGGAGCTATGTTTTTGCTGTCGTACTATGATGCAGGTGACAGGCTTGTGCCGATATGCGGACTGCCGGGCTGCGCCATGTACAACAAGCGGACAATATTTGATATTGTGTTGCCTAGGCTTATGGCACGTGATATGATTTTAGCGGATGAGCTTGCCGGACTTGGAGAAGGCGGACTCTGCCTGAATTGTGATGTCTGCACGTTTCCTAACTGCGGTTTTGGAAAGGGCTTTTAATATGCGCGATGGATTTGGCAGAGAGATTGACTATATGCGCATATCGGTGATAGATAGCTGTAATTTAAACTGCTATTACTGTAATCCTTGTAACAATAATGAGCACTGTCATGCGGTAAATATGCTTAGCGTAAAAAAGGTGCTTTGCATAGTCCGCGCAGCCATAAGCCTTGGAATCACGCATTTTCGTCTGACGGGAGGAGAGCCTCTTTTGCATCCGCAGCTTGATGAAATGGTCTCACAAATCAAAAAGCTGCCTGGTGTCAGCAGTGTATCGCTTACTACAAACGCAGTACTGCTTGCGCAGCGCACAAAGCTGCTTAAGGAAGCGGGCATAGACAGCATAAATGTGAGTCTGGACACGATAGATGAGTCAGAATATGAATGCATCACACAAAAACCGCTGCTTAAGGAAGTGGAGAATGGAATCGATGCCGCCATAGAGTGTGGAATAAGAGTGAAAATCAATGCTGTGCTCACACCGCAGACAGATGTGGTGGCTCTCACACGATATGCCGCAAAAAAAGGCACAGATATCCGCTTTATAGAGATGATGCCGGTAGGCGAAGGACATACCAACGGAGTCGAGCCATATAAGAAGGTTATTGGTACACTTTCAAAACTGTATGGAGAACCTTGCCGTATAAATACTGAAAAAACAAAAGAAATTAATTCGGGAAATGACAAACGGAAAATTCCGGATAACGGCCCGGCAGAGTATTACATTTTTCCGGAACTTGGGATCAGAGTAGGTCTGATTCAGGCAATTCATGGGAAGTTCTGCGACACCTGCAATCGCATACGTGTTACGGCTGATGGCAGGCTAATGCCATGCCTTGGAAGCAGCGTGACGATGGATTTAGTACCTGATTCATGTGATTTTACAGATGATTTAACAGATGATCTGGAAAAAGATTCTGTGATAGCTAAGGCACTAAAAGCTGCCATAAAGGCAAAGCCAAAATGTCATCATTTTAGTGATGAAGAGGTGCTGCAGCCGGAGTCAGTGACGTATAATACAAACAAAAATAATGAATCAGAAAATGCAGTGACATATAAGAAAACGACAGAGATAAAGACTACCGAAATAAAAGCTGCGGATGTAAATGCAGCAAGAAATATGAGCCGGATAGGAGGCTGATAGAAAATCATGGGAAAGCTTCTTGCAATCAATATAAGCAAAGAGAGAGGAACTGAAAAGAGAGAGGTGCCACAGGCGGGGCTTGTTGCAGACTATGGTATCATGGGAGATGCACATGCCGGAAAGTGGCATAGACAGGTCAGCCTGCTTTCCGCGGAGAAAATAGATGCCTTCAGGGCAAGAGGGGCACAGATAGACAACGGCGCCTTTGGTGAAAATTTAATTATATCAGGATTTGATTTTAAGAATCTGCCGCTTGGAACACGCTTTTGCATAGGAGATGCCATTCTTGAGATGACACAGATAGGCAAGCAGTGCCACTCACATTGTGCCATCTACAAGAGGATGGGCGAGTGCATTATGCCAAAGGAGGGCGTGTTTGCAGTAGTTATAAGAGGCGGTCAGATTCATGCGGGTGACGAGGTGGAGCTGATTCCGGCCAACATATATGCTTCGATAAAGGACAGACCGGCGGACAGCCGCTGTGAGCTTTTGACAATCATAGAAGGAGCACATGCCGGGGAAAAGGCACTCTATATAGATGGCAGAATAAGAGTGGCATGTGGCAGTGTGTGGGCAGATGAAATAAATGACAATGATAATTCCCTTGTGATTTTTAAACAGCAGATAGGCAGCAGACCACGCCTCATAATCTGCGGAGGAGGGCATGTGTCGGCGGCACTTGTACGCATGGCGTCACTTTTGGCATTTGACATATGGGTGATAGAGGACCGACCACTGTTTGCCGACAATGCAAAGCGCGCGGGAGCAGACCATGTGATTTGCGGCGATTATAAAAAAACTCTCTCAGAGCTTGTGTCGCAGCCTGATGATTACTATGTATGCATGACAAGAGGCCATCGCTTTGATATGGAGTGTCTTACAGAGATATTCAGAAAGCCATATGCCTACGTGGGTATGATGGGCTCAAAGAAAAGAGCTGTGATAGTGAAAAAAGACCTTGAAGAATCTGGATTTTCACAGGAAATTATATCAGGATTACATTCTCCGATAGGCCTTGCAATAGGTGGACAGACACCGGAGGAAATAGCTCTTTCGGTGATAAGTGAGATAGTGAAGTGTAAAAATGAGCGCACAAGCTGCACTCAGGTGGATAACGAAGTGCTTGACGCACTTATTGAGGCGGCTAAGCAGCGTGCATCGGAAGCACAGAAGACAGAAGCGCAGACGACAGAAACACAGGAAGCAGACGCGCAGGAGTCAAATGAGAAGTACATGCTGTGTACCATCATAAAAAAGAATGGCAGTGCACCTCGCGGAGTCGGCACACAGATGCTTGTGAGCTCAGACAACCGTATTGTAGGAACAATAGGCGGCGGATGTGCGGAGGCTGAGGTTATAAGTCGCTGCAGGAGGCTCTTTCGTGAACAGGAATTCAAATGCTCTACGATTGATGTCAGCATGAACACTGATGATGCCGAGAAAGAGGGCATGGTGTGCGGAGGCAGTATTTCGGTGCTGCTGGAGTCTGTGAAATAAAGATGAATAGTTATACAGCAAAATATTATTTTTGCAGTTGTTCAGTACTTTGAAAGCTTCGAGTAGCAGCGATATTAAAAGAGAGGTTAAACGTATGAGTTTAAGAAGAACAAAATCCGGCACTGACGGATCAGGAAAGGAGCGCAAGGGCTTAAAGAGAAAATTTGCAGCATATGCAGGACTTGCGTTTGGACTTATTCTTACAGCAGGACTTTTTGCAGGCTGTGGAAAAAAGGATACAGCAGATGCAGAGGTGGATTTATCCATTTTTGCGGCAAAGAGCTTAAACGGTGTTATGGATGAAATTTGTGCAGCCTATACCAAGGCGCATCCAAATGTAAACTTCCGGAACAATTACGACAGCTCCGGAACTCTGATGGCACAGATTAAAGAGGGTGCGAAGTGCAACATCTTTTTCTCTGCAGGAGTGACACAGATGGATGAGCTTCAGAATGGCTACGACGGAGGAAGTGTAGTGAACGATACTCGTGTTGACCTTTTAAATAATCAGGTGTGCCTTGTTACCTATAAGAATAGTGGCACGGCAGTAACAAGCTTTGCAGACATCTCAAAGGCCAAAAATATGGCGCTTGCTGACGGAACGGTTCCTGTAGGACATTACACCAGAGCAGCGTTAGTAAATTCAAAAATGGTTGAAGGTGATGCTTCAAAGCCACAGGACATTTCAGATTCTGATATCTCAAAGGCGCTTGGCGGTCTGGAAATCAATAGCTGTGCCAATGTAGGCGCAGTCGCATCTGCCGTAGCTGAGGGCGCAAACGAGATAGGAACAGTTTACTACTCAGATACATTCGGATATGAGAACCAGCTTGATATTATAGAAAAGCTTCCAAACAGCTTAACAGGCGATGTTATCTATCCGATAGCAGCCTTAAAGGGTGACAACGCCACAGCAGACGAGCTTGAAGCCACAAAGGAATTCATTGCATATCTTCAGACAGATGAGGCAATGTCAGTATTTGAGAAATATCATTTTTCGGTAAATGAATAATGGGAACGATTGATTTTACACCGCTTTGGATAACACTAAAAACAGGAATAGTTGCATCGGTTTTTTCATTCTTTATAGGAATAGCCTTTGCTGAGCTTGTCATAAACACAAAGGGCAGAGTGAGGGCGTTCTGGGATGGACTGCTGACACTTCCGATGGTGCTGCCACCTACCGTGGCTGGATACATTTTGCTTAGGATTTTCAGCACAAGGCGTCCCCTTGGCCGCTTTTTGAGCCATAGCATGGATATACAGGTAGTACACACATGGCTTGGCTGTGTGGTGGCAGCGACCATCATTGCACTCCCGCTCATGTACAGAAATGCGAGAGCGGCATTTGAGCAGATAGACGAAAATGTCATATATGCGGCGCGCACTCTCGGCATAAGTGAGTGGAAGATTTTCTGGAGGATACGTCTGCCTATGGCAAAGCCCGGTATCATATCGGGTGTCACGCTGGCCTTTGCCAGAGCTATCGGTGAGTACGGCGCCACATCGATGCTTGCCGGAAATATAGCAGGAAAAACCTCGACCATATCACAGCAGATAGCAATGGTCGTCCAAAGCGGCGATTATGCCACAGCGGGCTTCTGGTGCATAGTAATCATAGCGATTTCATTTGCATGCCTTGTATCGATAAATATGATATGCGGCAAAAGCAAGGGCATAAAGAGAAAGAGAAAAAATAATGTCGCTCATAGTAAAAATAAAAAAACAGTTGGATAATTTCATGCTCTCGGTGGACATGGAGCTTACGGACGAGATTGTGTCCGTAATCGGTATGTCGGGCTCCGGAAAGAGCATGACACTCAAGTGCATAGCAGGGATTGAGACACCTGATTGCGGCTTTATATCATTAAACGGCAGAGTGCTGTACGACTCAAAAAATCGCATAAATCTGCACCCCGGTAAGCGCAGGGTAGGCTATCTGTTTCAGGACTATGCACTTTTTCCGACAATGACCGTGATGGAAAATATATGCATAGCAATGGGGCATCGCGATGAACAAAAGGTGAAGGGTATGCTGAAGCGGTATGGGCTTGATGGCATGGCGGACACATATCCGGACCATCTCTCAGGAGGCCAGAGGCAGCGCGTGGCAATGCTTCGCATGCTTGCGGCTAAGCCTGAGTGCATACTGCTCGATGAGCCGTTTTCAGCGCTGGATGAGCATGTGAAAAGAAGCATGGAATCAGAGCTTATGGAGATGCTCACCGATTTTCACAATCCTGTTATCTTTGTGTCACACAACCGCGATGAGGTGTATCGCCTTGCCGAGCGTATCGGCAGTATTGAGAGCGGTGTGCTGAGTACAGTCCGCGATAAAAAAGATTTCTTCATGCGTCCTCAGTCAGTGGAGCAGGCACTGCTTGTGGGCTGCAACAATATATCAGAGGTAAAATGGCAGGATAAGAATCATGTGCTTGCAGTGGAATGGGACAGCGTATTTGAGGTCACTGATGAGCAGCTTGAACAGACTGCAGTGAGTATTGACGACATATCACACATAGGTGTTTTCCCACAGGATATTATAATATCTGTAGGCAAAGCAAAACCGGCACTTGTATATAACAATAAAAATATAATCAGGATTAAAGATTATAAAATGATTGAAGAGTTGAAAAACTGGGAAGTATCGTGTAAATTAAATAACGATTCAATAATTTATGCGAGCCTTCCGAAGCATACAGAAGCAAATATGCTTAGCAAAAATATAAATGATGAGCTTTATATAAAGAATTTTTATCTGCTGGGATAAGAAGTAAATGAGGACATACTATGATTTACCTGGACAACGCTGCCACAACAATTAAAAAGCCGGATGCGGTATATGATGCTGTGCTTGATGCAATGAAGCACTGCGGCAATTCAGGGCGCGGAACATCGGATGCTTCGCTTGATGCGTCGAGGAAAATATATGAGGCCAGAATGTGCCTTACGGAATTTTTCGGCGGGGAGGATGCGGCCAGACTTGTTTTTACGGCAAATGCCACTGAGGCACTAAACATTGCAATCCACGGACTGTTTGAGCCGGGAGAGCATGTGATTACAACACAGCTCGAGCACAATTCTGTGCTCAGACCTCTTTATATGCAAAGGGAGAGGGGAGTGTGTGTGGATATTGTGCCATGTAGTGATGAAGGAATAAAAAGTGGGATAATTTCTCCACAGGATATAGAGGCTGCAATTTGTCCTGACACAAAAGCCATCGTCTGCACACATGCTTCAAACCTCACAGGCAATGTGATGGATATTAAGTCGATAGGGCAAATCGCACGAAAGCATGACCTTTTATTTATAGTCGATGCATCGCAGACAGCCGGTGTGCTTCCGATAAATGTAAAAGACATGAATATTGATGTGCTTTGCTTTACAGGGCACAAGGGGCTGATGGGTCCGCAGGGAACCGGAGGGCTTTATGTGGGAGAAAGAGCAGATATAAAGCCGTTTAAGAGCGGCGGCACCGGCGTGCTCAGCTTTCTTGAGAGCCAGCCTATGGAGCTTCCGACAAAACTTGAGGCCGGTACCTTAAATGGTCCGGGAATTGCGGGGCTTTTGGCAGGAGTAAAGGCTATAGAAGAAATTGGTTTGGATAACATATATGCCAAGGAGCATATGCTGATGAGGGCTTTTCTTGAGAAAATAAAGACTATCCCGGGAATCAGGATATACGGAGATTTCGATATGCTCTCCGATAGGAATCTGCACTGTGCGATTGTTTCAGTAAATATAGCGGATATGGACTCTGCGGAGGTATCGGATATACTTATGAATGAGTATGGTATTGCAACAAGAAGCGGCATACACTGCGCACCGCTGATGCATAAATTCTTTGGAACAGAAAAACAGGGTATGGTGAGATTTTCATTTTCATATTATAATACAATTGATGAGATAAATGAGGCCGCTGCAGCGCTTATGCAGATTGCGGCACTTTGATAAATAGTATTAAACAATTGAAAGGAGCAAAAATGCCACAGGAAATAGTGTTTTGCAAGGGCGGTGGCTGTACTGCAAAGCTTGGTCCGGATTTGTTAAGTCATGTTTTAGCAAAGCTGCCAAGGGGCGAAAAAGACAGCAATCTGCTTGTCGGATATGATAGCTGCGATGATGCGGCAGTGTACAGGATCTCAGATGACACGGCGATAGTCCAGACACTTGATTTTTTCCCGCCGATGGTTGATGATCCATATACGTTTGGACAGATAGCAGCCGTAAATGCGCTCAGTGATATTTATGCGATGGGAGGCACAGTTAAGATTGCATTGAACATAGTCTGTTTCCCTGAGAAAATGGATTTGAATATACTCGGTAAAATAATGCAGGGAGGCGCCGACAAGGTGATAGAGGCAGGCGGTACACTTGCAGGCGGTCATTCTATAGCAGACAGCGATGTGAAATACGGACTTTCAGTCATGGGTACGGTTCACCCTAAGCATATCTACAGCAACAATACAGGACAGCCGTCAGATGTGCTTATACTGACCAAGAAGCTCGGAGTGGGGCTGGTATGCAATGCAAACCGTGTCGGGGAAGCTCCGTTAGGTGCAATTGAGGATGCGGTAAGCTCCATGACCACACTGAATAAGGTCGCATCCGAAATCAGTCACAGCTTTGATATACATGCATGCACAGATGTCACGGGCTTTAGCTTTTTAGGACATCTGAGTGAGATGTTAAATGATGATATAACAGCACTTATCGACTCGATTTCCATACCGGTCATTACCGGAGCACTGCGATGTGCAGATGAGTTTTTTCTCACGGCAGCAGCGCAGCGCAACAGAAACCATGTGGGTGATAAGGTGTGCTTTGCAAAAAATATACCTTTCTCAATGGAGGAGGTGCTTTTTGATCCGCAGACTTCCGGGGGACTGCTGTTTGCAGTAAAAGCCTCTGAGGCAGATGCATTTTTGCAGGAGCTAAGAGCTGCAGGGCTTCCGGCTGCAAAGGTGGGACGATTTGTTGAGCGGCGCGATGTGCCGATATATGTGAACTGATTTTAAGCTGCCATAGCTTATGCAAATTTGCCGACAGGCTGCATGCCCGTTTTTTGAGGGCTGACGAGTTAAAATAATATAGTTAAAATAATATATGGAGGACGATAAATATGATAACAGTAAATGCAATAGGGGATACATGTCCAATCCCTGTAGTAAAGACAAAGAAGGCGATAGAGGCTCTCACACAGCCGGACACAGTGGAGACACTTGTGGACAATGAAATTGCAGTGGAAAATTTAAAGAAAATGGCTGCACAGAAGGGCTATAGCTGCGAAAGCAGTAAGCTCGACGACGGAAGCTACAGTGTAAAGCTGACAATTGAGGCTCTTAACACCGAAGCGCCTTCGGATACAGATGATGCTTCACAGTATACATGCACGCCGGCCGCAGATAACAGAGTTGTTGTAATCCGCTCTTCATATATGGGAGAGGGCAGCGAGGAGCTTGGAGGAGTGCTTATAAAGGGCTTTATCTATGCGCTTTCGCAGCAGGAAAATCCGCCTGAAACCATGCTTTTCTACAATGGAGGAGCGAAGCTGACCTGTGAGGGCTCAGAGTCGCTTGAGGATTTAAAGGAGCTTAAGAATCGTGGCGTGAAAATCCTTACCTGCGGAACCTGTCTGAATTACTATGAGCTGTCAGACAAGCTTGCAGTCGGAGAGGTGACGAACATGTATGATATCGCCGAGAAAATGGCTGGGGCATCTCTTATTGTAAGTCCTTAGAGTTATAAAAAGTGTAATGTAATGTAAAAAAAGTGTGATGTGATGGATAAGAATTTGGCAAGAGAAAAGAAAAAACGGCTCATCATCACCTTCGAGACGACCACAGCACCGTTAAAGCTGGACATCAAGGGCAAGGCATGTGGTATTCCGGGGCGCACGATTCCTCTTCCGTCTGTCATATCAGCAGGCTGTGGGCTGGCATGGCGTGCAGAGCTTTCAGACAGGGAGAGCCTCATAGCCTTTATGAAGGAGCAGGACATACGGTGGGAAGCTATGTATGAGCTTGAAATGTATTGATATAGGAGAAAAATATGTTTTATTACAATCAGTATGTAAGGGCGCAAAGCCTTGATGAAGCCTATGAGCTTTATCAGAAAAAACCGAATTTTGTGCTGGGCGGCATGCTCTGGCTCAAAATGAAAAATAAGACACTTGGCACGGCAATTGACCTGTGCGACCTCGGGCTTGACCAAATTGATGAGGATGAAAACGAGTTTAGAATCGGTGCATATGCAACCCTCAGGCAGATAGAGACACATGAAGCCCTGAATGCATATACACACGGTGCGATTGCAGAGTCGGTCAGACATATCGTCGGGGTGCAGTTTAGAAATGTGGCGACTGTTGGAGGAAGCATCTGGGGCAGATTCGGTTTTTCAGATGTCATGACGATTTTCAGGGCACTGGGAGCAAAGGTGCAGCTTCACAAGGCAGGGATTATGGATTTGGACGAGTTTGCGGCGCTTCCAAGAACCACGCGCGATGTACTTGTGTCGGTAATAGTACCGAAAAATGCAAAGGGCATAGTATACTTAAGCCAGAGAAACCAGTCAACGGATTTTCCGGTGCTCACATGTGCAGTGGCAAACAGAAGCGGCAGGTATGTGGCAGTTATCGGAGCATCACCATATATGGCAGAGCCTGTGTGGGATGAGGACGGCATACTCGATGGTTTAGCAGATGCAAAGACAGACGGTAATGCAGCCTTGACAGAGAACTCCGAAAGCAATGCCAAAATAGATAAATTTGCCGGATATGTTGCAGACCATATCCGATTTGGAAGCAATATAAGGGCAGGAGCCGAGTACAGAGAGATGATATGCAAGGTGCTTACACGCCGCGCTGTCACACAATCGCTTGAAATCTGCGATGATATTAAGCAGAGCATTATGTAGGAAGGAATTCATATATATGGATGTTAAAATAAAATTAAATGGAAAGTTAATAACCGACTCGGTAGACCAGGATATGGTTCTTTTAGACTTTTGCCGCAAGCACAATTGCTTTTCGGTGAAGAGAGGCTGTGAGTCAGGCAACTGCGGTCTTTGTACAGTACTTTTAGATGGAAAGCCTGTGCTGTCATGCAGCACGCCGATAGGCAGGGCAGACGGCAGAGCGGTGGACACCCTCGAGGGACTTGAGGAGGAAGCTAAGCAGTTTACAGGATTTTTTGCTGCACAGGGAGCTGATCAGTGCGGCTTCTGTAATCCGGGTTATATTGTAAATATTGTGGCGCTTCTGAGAGAAAATCCTGACCCGACTGACGAGGAAATTCTTGAATATCTTTCAGGAAATCTGTGCCGTTGTACAGGATATCAGAGTCAGCTGCGCTCAATCAGAAATTTCTTAAACAGTAAGAAGGAGGGCGCACCTCTTAATCTTGAGGCAGGCGTCTACGGAGAGGATATCGGAAAGGAGTGGCAGGATGAGCACAAATCAAACTAACGAAAACAGCTTCAACCGCGCCAGAAGGGATTACCACGCGGTTGGAAAGTGTATACCGAAGAAGGATTCGAGCCAGCTTTTACTCGGAAAGCCGGTATTTACCGATGATATCACACCGCGTGATGCGCTTGTCATAAAGCTTCTTAGAAGCCCGTATGCAAATGCAATTGTCGAGGATGTAAAGACAGATATCGCTCTTAAGGTGCCGGGCATGGTCGCAGTATACACCTGGGAGGATGTTCCGAAAAAGCGTTTTTCTATCGCAGGACAGACCTTCCCGGAGCCGTCACCGTATGACAGATTAATCCTTGACCGCCATGTGAGAAGCGTAGGTGACGCCGTCGCTATAGTGGTCGGAGAATCTGAAAAGGCGGTGGACAAGGCTCTTAATATGATAAAAGTAAAGTACACGGTGCTTGAGCCGGTGCTTGACTTCAGAAAGTCGCTGGACAACAAGGTGCTCGTGCATCCTGAGGATGACTGGTCATCCAGCATAGATACAGGTGATGTAAAGCGCAATCTCATTCATCACGAGGAGGATGAGCATGGAAATGTAGAGAAAATTCTGTCAGAGTGCGATGAGATTATTGAGCACACATATCGCATAAAGGCCGCGCAGCAGGCATATATGGAGACATGCAGGGCATACTGTGAGATAGACAGATACGGCAGACTTCACTGTATCAGCTCGACACAGATAGTTTTCCACCTGCGCCGAATACTGTCCAATGCACTCGATATTCCAAAGTCCATGGTGCGCGCTGAAAAGCCGCGTATCGGAGGAGGTTTTGGTGCCAAGCAGACAGCGGTCTGTGAGGTGTATCCGGCATTTGTTACCTGGAAGACAAAGCGTCCGAGCAAGATAATCTACAGCAGAAAAGAGTGTCAGACAATCGCGTCACCGCGTCATGAGATGGAAGTCACCGTGCGTCTCGGAGCGATGAAAGATGGTCATATAAGGGCAATCGATCTATATACGCTGTCAAATGGTGGAGCATACGGAGAGCATAGCACTACAACAGTAGGACTTTCCGGTCATAAATCGCTTCCGCTTTATACAGGAAGCTGCGAGGCAACCAGATTTTCGTGCGATGTTGTGTATACAAACGTGCAGGCGGCAGGAGCATACAGAGGCTATGGGGCCACACAGGGTATTTTTGCACTTGAATCAACTGTCAATGAGCTCGCTGAAAAGCTGCATATAGACCCGGTTGAGCTTCGTTTGAAAAATATTGTACGCGAGGGCATGTTTATGCCGGCATATTTTGGCGAGACAGCAAATGCATGTGCACTCGACAGATGCATAATGCACTGCGCGGACAATTTCCACTGGGCAGAAAAGTATCCTGTCCGCGATATGGGAAATGGCAAGGTTCGTGCAGCAGGCATGGCACTTGCAATGCAGGGCTCCTGCATATCCAATGTAGATGTCGGCTCGTGTACCTTAAAGCTTTCAGACTGTGGCACCTACAATATGATGATAGGCGCGGCAGACATGGGAACAGGCTGTGATACAATACTTGCGCAGATGGCGGCTGAGGTACTTGACTGCGAGCCGGATGATATAACAGTGTTTGGAGCGGATACAGATGCTTCTCCTTATGACTCGGGTTCATATGCCTCATCAACCACCTACATTACAGGAATGGCCACACAGAATGCAGCACTTGAGCTTCGTGAAAATATAAAGAAAATCGGTGCACAGCTGCTGGGCTGTGCTGCATCAGAGGTGGATTTCGACGGTAAAGAGGTGTATATCATAAATCCGGACGGTGCAGACAATGGGGTAGTTTCTGTAAGTCTTTCCGATATAGCAACAAAAGCACAGGTCAACAACACGATACCTGTAGATGTCACCGCCACATATTCATCACCTGTCTCACCGCCTCCATACATGGTAGGAATGGTCGAGATAGAGCTTGATAAGGAGACGGGAGCAGTTAAAATACTTGATTATCAGGCTGTCGTGGACTGTGGAATCCCGGTTAATCCAAACCTCGCGCGAGTGCAGACAGAGGGTGGCATAGGTCAGGGAATCGGCATGGCTCTTTATGAGAATGTCACCTACACTGCCGGCGGAAAAATCGCAGAAAATGACCTCATGCAGTACAAGATACCGACACGTCAGGACGTGGGCAATATCAATGTCGAATTTGAGACCAGCTATGAGCCGTCAGGCCCGTTCGGAGTCAAGTCAATCGGTGAGATAGTTATCAATACACCGGCTCCTGCACTGGCACATGCCATTTATCGCGCAACAGGTGTATGGCACAGGACAGTTCCGTTTACCCCTGAAAAAATACTTATGGGAATGGTAGACCCAAACTGGCACGAAAAGGACCTTAGAGTAAAATGATTCATATCATATACATGGCGGCTGGAAACAGCCGCCGTTTTGGAAGTAACAAGCTGTTTTATGAGCTGGATGGAAAACCCATGTACAGGCATCTGCTTGAACGTTTGATAGAAATTAAAGATATATATAATAATTCGGAAAACACCAGCGCTAATAAGCCTTTAGATTGTGATGAGATGGGCGTTGATACTGTTATTGATACTTATATTGGCACAGACATCGACTTATCAAAAAATGCTGAAAAAAATACAAAAAATGCAGAATCGAATAGCCCACTCATAGATATCACAGTCGTTACCCGTTACCGTGAAATACTGGACTACTGCGCAGGTATCCCCGATTGCCGTGTTGTCTTAAGTCCGGACAGCGAAAAAGGCATATCCTACACCATAAAGGCAGGAATTATGGCAGTGCAGGAGCAGAAAAAGAAAAATGAGAAGTTCTGGCGGATCGTGTTT
>OQWM01001378.1_pt1 | contig 16678 bp, 17 predicted proteins | sample 1691531 | NCBI WGS metagenome assembly OQWM01 (sample SAMN03418257, study PRJEB22391) | human gut metagenome | biome: human-gut; feature: organic feature; material: feces | host: Homo sapiens | place: Tanzania | collected 2013-01
AACAAGTACGGCAAATACGTGTTCATCGATACCGCCGGCATACGCCGCAAGAGCAGGGTGGACGAGAGAGTCGAGAAATTCTCAGTCATGCGCGCACAGATGGCGATAGAACGTGCGGACGTGTGCATAATCATGATCGACGCGCGCGAGGGCGTAACCGAGCAGGACACGAAAATAGCCGGCCTTGCGCACGAGGCGGGCAAGGCGAGCATCGTCGTCGTCAACAAGTGGGATCTTGTCGAGAAGGAGACCGGCACCATGGAGAAGATGCGCAAGGCCGTTATGCGCGACCTGAGCTTCATGAGCTATGCGCCGGTGCTGTTTATCTCCGCCAAGACAGGCCAGCGCACCGACAGGATATTCGAGCTTGTTAACTTCGTCAACGACCAGAGCAGCATGCGCATAAGCACCGGAATGCTCAACGACGTGCTCGCAGACGCGCAGGCGCGTGTCCAGCCGCCTACGGACAAGGGCAGAAGGCTCAAGATATATTACATGACGCAGACGGGCATAAAGCCGCCAAACTTCGTCGTTTTCTGCAACAGCCGCGAGCTGTTCCACTTCTCGTACCAGCGCTATATAGAAAATCAGATCCGCGCCGTGTTCGGGCTTGAGGGTACGCCGATACGCATGGTCATACGTCAAAAGGGGGATAAGCAATGACACCCTTACTGCTTGCCGTTACGGCACTGATCGCATACTCCTTCGGCAGCCTGAGCACGCCGATACTGTCCTCGCACATTTATTTTCACGAGAATATCCTTAATTACAGCCGCGATAACGCCGGTATAACGCGCTTTTTGAAGCGTCACGGATGGAAGGGCGCCGGCGTCATCGTGCTCATCGAGGCACTGAAGGTCATAATACCCGTGCTGCTGGGCAGCCTTCTGCTGCTCATCGTCGACCGATCCGCCGTCGGCAGCGCGTTTGCACTGTTCTGCGTAGTGCTGGGTACGAATTTTCCGATACTCTATCGCTTCCACGGAGAGCACAGCCTGCTCGCGGTGGCGATAGGAACGTTTTTTGTCAGCAGTGAGGTCGCCTTCGCGGGGATCATCGTGTTTGTCATCGTGTACCTGATAAGCCGCTATATTTCGCTTTCGTCGCTCACGGCGATGGCAGCAATGTGCCTTGTCTCCGTCATGAGCGTTGACGACACGATAGTCAGGAACATATACCTGCTCACGGGTCTGCTCGTCCTGATCGAGTACCGCGGAAGCATCTCGCGCCTTATAAAGCATAAGGAGAAAAAATTCCGATATAAAGAGGACGTGACCTATATGTTTGACGACGATTACGGCAGCGGACAGAATTAATTTAAATTTCCGGTTGACAATGTGCGCATGGTCTGCTAAAATAACCAATGCGCATGGGGGTATAGCTCAGCTGGGAGAGCGCTTGAATGGCATTCAAGAGGTCAGCGGTTCGATCCCGCTTATCTCCACCAAACAAATAAGGCTCGAAAGTGTAAACTTTCGGGTCTTTTTCTTTGGGGCGGTTGTTCGCGAATATTTGACAGCGCGGCGTGTGCGGTGTATAGTGAATAAAAGGAACGTTATTAACTTGCCGCACACTTTTTCTAGGAGCCCTATGAAAACGCAGACTATACACAGCTGTTTTCAATTAAGAATATTTATTACGATCATTGCAGATCCGGCGAACAACCAGCCGCTGGCGATGAAGTACAATAATACGTTGTACTATTATGTGCTCAACGCGCAGGGCGACGTTGTCCGTATAGTCAACAGCAGCCGAAGTGTTGTCGCAAGCTATACCTACGATCCCTGGGGCAAGATAATAAGCAGCAGCGGAACGCTCGCGGATATAAATCCTCTGCGTTATTGCGGTTATTATTACGATTCAGAGACAGGTTTTTACTATCTCCAGTCTCGCTACTACGACCCCGAGATCGGACGTTTCATAAACGCCGACAGCTACGCCTCGACCGACGCAACCGGCCTCCTGAGCACCAACATGTTCGCATACTGCGAAAATGACCCGGTGAACAGAAGTGATCCAAGCGGCGACGTATACTTGGAAGTGCTGCTAACAGGTGCAGCAATAGGCATTTTCAAACAGTTCGCGGCTGATGTGATTGGCAATGCAATAGCAGGCAGACCATTGGATCAGCTTAGCTCTGTTGGTACATATGCAGCTGCCGCAGTTTCAGGAATGACTGAGATGATGCCGGGCGGTGGGCTAATGGCGACAGCGGTCGATATTCTGTTTTCACCGATAATACAGGAAACCATTGACGTTGCTGTATATGGTAGGGAAGCGGACTATAAAGGAACTGCTATTGGCATTGGGAAGAATGGAATATCAAATGGTGCGTCTACATGGCTATCAAAGAGTGCCGACCAAATTGCTCAGGCTGCTAAAAAGCAAAGTGGAGTGAAAAAGAAACTTGGGCAGATTTCAGCGAAAGTGGTCAGAACTGTAGGAAAGCATATTTCAAGTATAATATCAGTGTTAGAAAAAGCGCTGCGATAATCATGGAGGTAGCGTCGATGAATTTCTATGAGTATACACAGATTTTGAGAACGGCCATGTATGCTAATGTGAGAGGCTATTTGATATTTGCAGCGCTAATACTCTTGGTGCCGATTATTGATTTTGTGATAGGCCGAACTTTGCTCAAGGCCGAAAAGCGCAGCAGCAAAAAGTGGCTTATAATTTGGGTCATTGTCGGTATTTCTTTTGAAACATTCATATATGCCGATAAAACACTGCCTATAATTAAGGATATCGATAGCGAGAGTTATGTTTGTGTGCACGGTGAGTATTATATGTATAACTTTACTTATAGTGCTGACAGGGACAGGGACATTCAAGTGAAGTTAGATAGCGGAGAGGTTATACAAATGCTGCTTCCAAAGAGACTTGAGTTTCCGAGAATAGACACAGAGCGCTTCCCAGTTGGGCGGTACACGGGCACGGTATGGTATGCGGAGAATTCGCACTATATCCTTGAATTTATCCCCGACGAACCCACTGACGGCAATTAGCAATTAAAATCAAATTCGCAGGAGCATATCGCCCGATATGCTCCTGCATTCCTTTTGCTCGCAAAATACCAGTACGAAAGCGGCGTGAACAACGGGCGCTTGCAGGAAATGACAAGCGGCGGCTGAATCGTTTCGTTAACAGTCCGGCTTGAAATGCGTCCAAAATGCGTCCAAAAATGTTGGATATAAAACTATCGTTTGCAGGCAGCGGTTTTTATTTTTTCGCAGTGCCTACATTGTTTAATGTGAAAAAACTTTGCTTGATAACTCTACAAAAATCAGACCTCCGAAAACGGAATGGCATTCAAGAGGTCAGCGGTTCGATCCCGCTTATCTCCACCAACAACGGAAACGACCAAGGACTTGTCCTTGGTCGTTTTTTATTAATTCAGCTTTTCTGCTTCTAACGTCACGCCGCCAAGACCTTACCCAGCACGCGCAGCGGCAGGGCGGGGGAGATGCGTATGTCCGGATACGCGGGGTTTAACGAGTGCAGCGCGAGATAACCGTCACCGGCGACGAGCTGCTTTAAGTACGCGCAGCCGTCGTAGAGGAAAATGCCGATCTCTCCGGTCATTAGGCTATGCTGCTGGCTGACCCAAACCGTCTGCCCGTCGTGAAAGCGCGGCTCCATACTGTCGCCCGCGACGCGCACACCGAAGTTCGCGCCGTCCGGGACCTCTGGGCCGACTTCGGTCATATCGTAATCCTCACTGTCGAGAAACTGCCCCGTACCGGCCGATACCGCCAGTGAATACAGCGGCAGGGTGCGCATTTTAACGGGCTCGGACTGCGTGGAATATCGCCCGCTGTCGCGCAGAAGCTCTATATAATCCATGGCTTTTCTCCGTCCGGCGGGGTTGAGCCCGGCGAGTATGCCGCCCTCGGGAGTCGAGCCGAAGGCGCCGGCTATGTCCTCTATCTCCAAAGCGCGGCACAGCGCGAGAAACTGCTTTGCGCTCGGCAGCGTGCTGCCGGTCTCCCATTTGGAGATGGCCTGATTTGTGACGTCGATGCCGTCCTTTGCAAGCGCGGCAGCAAGCTCCGACTGCGAAAAGCCCAGCTCGCGGCGCTTTGAATTTAAAATTTCTCCGATACTCTTTCGCATATCGTGTCTCCTTTTCTGTGTATGACTACAGTATATAGTATGACGATATAAAAATCAAGCATAATATCTGAAAAAGATAAAAACACCTGTTTACATATCCTGAACAGCGATGTATAATGGATGCATTATCTTAAACGGAGATGGCGCATGTGGACAGGGTAATACTTCATTCGGACATAAATTCGTGCTATGCAAGCGTCGAGCGGCTCTACAGGCCGTCTCTTGAGGGCAGACCGTTTGCCGTGTGCGGCTCGCAGGAGGCGCGGCACGGAATAGTGCTTGCAAAGGACGAGACGGCAAAACGCGCCGGGGTCAAGACCGGTATGGCGATATGGCAGGCGCGGCAGCTGTGCCCGGAGCTCCGGATCGTCGAGCCGCATTTTGATCGCTACGCAAAATATTCTGAGATGGTGCGCGAAATATACGCCGAGTACACCGACCTGTGCGAGCCGTTCGGTATAGATGAGAGCTGGCTGGACATAACGAACTGCCTTGCCTGTCCCGATCCGCGCAGGACCGCGGACGAGATACGCCGCAGAGTCAAAAACGAGACGGGGCTCACCGTCAGCGTCGGCGTATCGTGGAACAAGGTGCTGGCCAAGCTCGGCTCGGACTACAAAAAGCCCGACGCCGTGACGGTCATCGACAGAGAGCATTTCAGGAGCATGGTCTGGGGGCTTCCGGCCTCGGATATGCTCATGGTCGGACGCAGCACACGCCTTGAGCTTGCGCGCATGGGCATACAGACCATCGGCGAGCTCGCACGCACCGATCCCGAGCTTTTGCGCCTGCGCTTCGGAAAGGGCGGCACGGTGCTTTGGCGGTACGCAAACGGGCTGGATGATTCACGCGTGCGCAGAGCGGGCGAGGAGGAGCCGCCGCAGTCTGTCGGCAACAGCGTTACTCTTGCCCGAAACATCGAAACGGAGCGTCAGGCACGCGAGACGCTGCTGATGCTGGCCGAAAGCGTGTCAGCGCGCCTACGAAGGCAGAAGCTTCGCTGCCGTACGGTCGAGGTGGCGCTCAGATCCGAGGAGCTTAAATGGACGACGCACAGAATGCGCCTGAGATATGCGACCGATGTGACAGTGTCTCTTGCAACCTGCGGCCTTGAGCTCGTGCGTCATAGCCACGACTTTTCCTCTCCGCTGCACAGTATCGGACTGCGTGCGCTTGAGCTCGTGCACGCAGATGAGGATGAGCAAATTGACATATTTATAGATTATGTTAACTTGAATAAGCAGCGCAGCATCGATGCCGCCGTGGACGGCATCCGCGCAAAGTACGGCGCGGAGAGCATACAGCGCGCCTGCCTTCTGGGCGATCCCGCTGCGGCGAATTTGGCTTTTTGCTCATTGCCCGATTGAAAAAATGAGCTCCCGCCTGCCGAAGCATGCGGGAGCAAAATATTTTGATCATTTGCCGCTTTTGCCGTCACAGACGGAGGAAATGATGTATCTCGGCCGCCCCTGACATTCAACATAGATCTTTGAGATGTAAAGGCCGATGATGCCGAGGCTCATCATGATTATGCTGAAGCCGAACAGCAGTATTATTATGACCGTTGTAAAGCCGCTCAGGGCGTAGCCTGCGATCTTTTGATACAGTGCGATCACGCCGAGCACCACGGAAACAACGAACATGATGTAGCCCAGTATGGTAACGATCTGCATGGGAAAGCCCGAAAATGAGGTGATATTCGTTATGGCGTATTTGAAAAGCGCACGTGTGCTCCATTTCGACTCGCCGGCAACGCGCTCGCGCACGGAATACGATACGGTCGTTTTCTTAAAGCCGACCCAGAACGAAAGAGCCCGGAAGAAAACATTTCGCTCCTTCATCTGATTGAGCGTATCCACGACCTTGCGGTCAAGGAGCTTGAAGTCGGATGAATTGGACATGTCAAAGCCAGTGACCCTGCTTATGATGCCGTAAAATGCGTTTGAGAAGAAGCCGTGCAGCGCGCTTTCGCGGCCGCGATCCTCCTTTACGCCCTCGACTACCTCGTAGCCCTCCTGCCAGAGCCTGTACATTTCCACTATCTTTTCGGGAGGATGCTGAAGGTCGCAGTCGATTATAACGCAGCAGTCGCCGGAGGCCTTTTCAAGCCCTGCGAACATGGCGGACTCCTTACCGAAATTGCGGCTGAAGTTCACGCCGACCACATTGACGTTTTTCTCCGCAGCGGTGCATATCTCGCGCCAGGTGCCGTCTTTTGAGCCGTCGTTTACGAACATGAGCTCATAGGGTATGTTCTCCTTCTCCATCAGCTCGGAGATCGTGCGCTCTGTTATGGGGATCATCTGTTCTTCGTTGTATGCAGGAACTATAATTGAAAGCATGTTGCACCTCGTAAAAAATATCAGTCGGAGAATTTTACGACTATGACGCCGTCTATCGTCTTTATCGAGCCCTCGTTCGGGTAGCAGGGCATGCTCTTGAATTCCTCGCTTTGGGTTATTTGCTCGACAGTGTCGTCATCGGCATAGACATAGCTTGATGCCAGAAAATACGAGAGGAACTGGGGTCGAGTGTACATATTGGCTGCGCTGTTGCCGGTGAAAACTCCGGTCATTGACGACTGAGGTATGACGCTGCCCATGTCGGCCTTGCCGATAAGTGCAACGGGTGTGTCCTCGGTAAAGCCCTCCTGAAGCTCGATCTTTGCGGTGAGCTTTGTCATAAACGCGTAGGTGTTTTCATATGTCAGATCCATGTCGAAATATGCGCGGTTGTCTATAAGCAGGAACTCGTACGCACAGGCAAATTGGCTGAGCAGCAGCGCACAGGTAAGAGCGATTGTTCCGGCGCCTTTTGCTCCGGAAATGGAAAAATCAATATTAGAAGCTAAAACGGCTGGCAGTATAAGCGGCAGCACGCGCGGGAAGAGCATGACCAGGTGAACGGTGAACATGCCGGCCATAACGTAGACAAGGTCGCAGGCCAGCGGCAGCAGCACAAGGAGAATGACTGTTTCGGCGATCGCGGCGCCGCTTTTGTAAAGTCTGCGCTGCTTTATTATAAGAGCAAGGGCCATGATATCGAAAGCGAACGACGCGATAACGATGTATTTGAAAAAGCTGTGGAACACTGGCGAGCTGAAATAAAACTCGGGAAAGGAGATATATGCCGCCTTTATGCGCTCGATAAGCTCGCCGAGCGAGACCATGCCCATGGAGTTTATGCCCTGATAGTCGACGAGCTCTACGTTGTTTATCTTGAGGCATATCTTCAGAATGACAAAGTAGAGTATCATGCCTATTGCAAGACCGGTGCAGTATTTAAGCCCTGTGACTATGAAGTCCTTAAAGCCTGCAAAACGCGAATTTATCGCGTCGATGAGCATGTAAATGACGAGCAGGGAGGCTGCCAGAGGGAAATATGCCTGGTATATTCCCATCGAAAACGACATAACGACGCCGCCCAATATGATAAGCGGCACCTTTTCACGGCTTATCATATACGCTGCGGCTGCAGACAGCGCAAGCGCGAGAAGATACTGATCGGCGCAGAACATATATGCGTAGGTGGACGTTACGGTGGGGAAGGCCACAAGACAGGCGGCAGTCAGTACGGTGGGCACAAAGCGCCTTATGCGCAGCATGCGCAGAATGAGAACGGCAGCGACTGCAAGGTAAAAAGCGCCGAAGAGCGCACCGAGCCACGAGCTGCTGAAATTGCCGTTTATGCCGGTGGCAAAATGCAGGAACCAACGTCCCGAGGAGAGCAGATCTACGCCGGAGTAAAGACCGCCGATATCGTCATGATTCAAAAACTTGTGCGTAAACGTATACATGTGCACCAAAAACGTGAGCACAAACGCACTTGAGAAGACGATAGCATCAAAGCGGCTTATATATTTTCTGCATATATCGGAGATGCAGTCCAGGGGAGTATGACTTTTTTCGGAGCTGCTGTTATTCAAAAAGAGAACATCCTTTCGGTGTAAAATATAAACGCAAAGTAGCGGAAATTCAGCTACCCTAACATTTTAATTATATCTGCGGCCGATATGATGTCAAGCGTTTTGTAAAAATTGTACTGCCCGATTGAAAGATGCGCAAGAAAATGTTATTATCGTAAAAAAACAAAACGGAGCGAGTGAAATGACTGAAAAGCTTTACTATATCGACAGCCACATGAAGACCTTTACGGCAGCGGTGACCTCCTGCGAAAAGGACGGAGAGAGATACCTTGTGACCCTTGACCGGACGGCGTTTTTTCCGGAGGGCGGCGGCCAGCCTGGCGACAGCGGCATGATAGGTGATGTGCGTGTTTTCGATACGCACGAGAAAAACGGCGAAATCTTGCATTATGTAAACCGTGAGATTGAGCCCGGCCGTACTTACGATTGCGCCATCGACTGGGAGACGCGCTTCCGCAGAATGCAAAATCACTCCGGCGAGCATATTGTGTCGGGGCTCGTGCATAAGAAATACGGATACAACAATGTCGGCTTCCATATGGGCAGCGACGTTGTCACGATAGATTTCGACGGCGAGCTCAGCTGGGAGCAGCTCTCGGAGATAGAGCGCGATGCAAATTACGCTGTCGCTGCAAACTACAAGGTGACGGCGACGTTTCCGCCCGAAGAGGTGCTAAAAACACTTGAGTACCGCAGCAAGCTTGAGCTTACGGAAAACGTGCGCATCGTTGAGATAGAAAACACCGATATCTGCGCCTGCTGTGCACCGCACGTCAGCTCAACGGCCGAGGTCGGAACGGTGCGAATTCTTACGTCCGAGCGTCGCCGCCGCGGTGGGGAGGGCGTGCGCATAACCATGCTCTGCGGCCTTGACGCTTACGACAACGAAGTAGTCGTCAGCGAAAACAATACGGAGATATCCATGCTCCTGTCGGCAAAACGCAATGAGACCGCTGCCGCCGTGCGAAGGCTGATGGGCGAAAACGAAAAGCTGAAGACCCGATCGACAGAGCTGTGCCGCGAGCTTGCAAGGCAGAGAGCCGGCTCGATCGAGCCGACAGAGGGGAACATCTGCCTTTTTGACAGCATTTTGGACGAGCCGGCGCTCAGAGCCCTCGTGAATGAGGCGGTGAAAAAGTGCTCCGGTATCGCAGCGGTGTTTTCCGGAAGCGACGAGGGCGGCTATCGCTACATCATCGGAAGCAGGACTGCGGACCTGCGAAAGGCGGCAAAAAGCATAAACGAGGGCATATCCGGCCGAGGCGGCGGAAGCCCGGAGATGATACAGGGCAGCTGCACAGCGTGTTCATTAACTATTCAAAAATTTTTGACTAACTTCACGATTTAGACACGTTATATATAAATGTCTAACAAAAACGAGGCGGAATTTGCACTAAATGCTGATTTATCTGACAAATTGCAATTGACAATAATATGACGCTTTGTTAAAATAGATAGGTACATAAGGGGCAGAGTATGTCCTTATAGGCTCAGCAAAATATTTTTTATGGGGGGTTATTCGTGAGAGACCTTAAGCACCTGATTTACTTTGAGAACCTGCTTCAGGAGGCCAACAACGAGTTGGTTAAGCAGGCAAAGGCAGAGGGCAAATTCGCCATCGGCTATACCTGCTACTTCATGCCTGAAGTACTTCTCGACCTGCCCGGCTGCTTCTCGGTTCGTCTGAGAGCACCGCGCTGCAGCTCACCCGACATAGCGACCTACTATATGTCCGCTCGCGTATGTCACTACGGCCGCAGTCTTTTCGAGCGCGCACTCGAAGGCGGCTTCAACTTCCTCGACGCACAGATGGCGACCGAGACCTGCACCGTCACCTGCCGCTTCCAGGAGCACATTAAGCCCAAGCATCTTGACTCCGTCAAGGACATGAACGTCATCCAGAACGACAAGTTCTTCTGCGAGTTCACCGACGTTCCCTTCAAAAACACCGAAAACGACTATGAGTACTTCCGCGATCAGCTCAGGGCTCATGTTCTGACCACGCTGCATGACAATCTCGGAATCGATGTTTCCGATAAGGCGCTCAAGGAAGCCATCAAGCAGCACAATGAGGTCTGCAAGCTCATAAACGAGATAGGCGATTACCGCAAGCTCGATAATCCGACCATCACCGGCTATGAGTTCCATGTCATCCAGCTCGTATCGCTGGTATGCCCGAAGTATCTCATCCTTCCCTACCTGCGCGAGACCGCGAAGGAAATGAAGACACGTAAGCCCGACGAGAAGTGGCCGTTCCGCTGCAAGGTCGTGCTCGCGGGAAGCGAGAACGACGACCCCGACTTCACCAAGCTTATTGAAAGCTGCGGCGCAGAGGTCGTTTGCGACCGTTACTGCTACGGTGCAGTCGAGTCCCGTCAGCCGATAGTTGTAGAGAAGGGCGAAGATCCCCTCTATGCTATCGCAAAGCATTATCTTAAGACCTCCAACTGCCCGCGCTTCATGCCTCAGGATGAAATGCGTGCAAGAAAGCAGCGTCTGGCAGACCTCGTCAAGGAATACAACGCAGACGGCATCATTGTTTGCTCCAACAAGTTCTGCGAGTATTGGAGCTATGAGCGCGTTGTTGACACTGTCGTCCTCAAGCGCGACTTCGGTATCCCCGTATGCTCGATCGAGAAGGAGTACATAAACACCGCATCCGGTCAGCTCCGTACCCGCTTCCAGGCATTCGTTGAATCTGTCGAGATCAAGAAGATTCAGGAGGGCAAGTAATTATGGATTTTAAGAAAGCATTAAAAGATTTTTGGTATGGCAAGCCCCATACCGCAGAAGAAGGCGGTCGCCGCCTCGGTGAAAACTACCTCCCGAAGACCGGCCTTTACAAGCACAGAGAGTGGCGCGGCGTGAAGGATACCTTCTACTACTTCCATAACATTTGGATGTACAACTACCTGCACATGGTAATGGATGTCATGAAGTACGGCGGCCTTGTTAACTTCGCAAAGGGCGTATGGCGCTACCGTTGGGTAGGCCAGACCTATCTGCCCGTTCTTCACTGGTTCGATCGTGGCCTTGAGGGTATGCGCGGCGAGGCTCTGCGCGGCTCGGCATGGCACTACCGCGCAATGGTCAACGCGACCATCTATCAGTTCATGGCAATGTTCAATGCCGACACCAGACTCCACGGCGGCAAGAAGAATGATGCATGGTATCACACCATGGCAATGAAGGAAACCGTATGGGGCGGTATGTTCTACGGCTGGCGCGATAAGTTTAAGGCAGTTGCTCTGGAAATGATCCCGTACTTCGTAACCTGCCACGTTAACTCTCACACCGTCCACAACTACATTGACGCGGTTCAGTCCATCGGACTGCCCGGCGACCCCTGCCCGATGTGCCAGGCCGAGGCCGGCCTCTACGTCCTTGACGATGTTCCCGACTACAGCCCGTTCATGATCACCTGCAACGAGGCCTGCGACGGCTCCGTCGGCACGGCAATCCTTCAGGACTGGTTCAACGACAAGCCCCTGTTCGCACTGCAGATGCCCATGATCTTTGACGATCCTCTCGCCAACAAGTTTGTCCAGAAGGATATCGAGAAATGCTGGAAGTTCATCGAAGACCAGACCGGTGTTCCCATGAACTTTGACCTCATGTGCGAGTACCTTGAGCGTCAGAACGAGCTTCAGAAGTTCGAGTGGGAGAAGTGGGAGGTTGCGGCAAAGACCGATTCCTACCCCATCAACGGCGTTGCACAGGCACTGTACCGTATCTATCAGTCCCAGATGGGCGATCTTCCTATCTGGCACGAGGTAGACGGTCATGTCCGTAAAATTATGGAGCGCGCCGTCCGCAATAAGACAAATACCTTCCCCAACACCCGCCACAGAGTCATCGCATGGTCCTGCGCACCGCTGTACTACTCCAACTGGTGCACCTGGGCTTACAACACCTGGGGCCTGAATGTTATCATCAACATGGACTCTCTCATGTTCGATATGACCATCCGCACCGACAGCTACGAGAACATGCTCGAGGATATCGCACAGTACCACATGTGGGCTCCGATGCGCCGTATGGCAGTCGGCGGCATTAATCACATCTTTGAGCTGTGGGATTACATGGAGCGCTTTAACTGCGACATGGTCGCAATGTACGATCAGCTCCAGTGCAAGGGCATGCAGGGCGTACACGGCCTGTTCGAGGATGAGTTCCGTGACAGGAACATCCCCGCATTCTGGATTCCTCACGCACTGCCCGACAGCCGCACTGTTTCCCGTGCCGAGATCCGTCGTCTCATAAACGACTACATGACCACAGTTATGCACGAAGAGCCTCTGGATCCTTCTCTCCTCGAGCTCGACGACGACATGACTTGGTAATAGGGAGGAGCAGAGAATATGAAAAAGTTTGTTAAAAGAGCACTTGGCGTAGGCGCAGTTGCCTATGCAGCACTGTTTGCCGTATTTTTCTTTGATCTCGACGGTAAGTTCCTGTTCAACGTCTTTGAGCCGTTTGTTAAGAACCACTATGATAACATGGAGCGCAAGGATATGCTCAAGACGCCGTACGACATGGATAAGTTCCCCGACTACAAGTACGATGAAGTCTGATCCCGATATCAGAAACACAATTTAAACCTACTGCCAACTCTCCGGCAACGGAGAGTTGGCATAACAACGAATTTGTATAGTTAAATAATTATTTATTGGAGGCAACACTAATGAAATATTTTGGCGGTTGTGACGTAGGCTCGACCTACACAAAGGCAGTAATACTCGACGAGAACGGCAAGATGGTAGCAGATACCACGATAAAGAGCAAGATCAATTCCGAGGCATCCGCAGTAGCGGCAATGGCAGAGGTCTGCGAGAAGGCCGGCCTGAAGAGCTCTAAGGATCTTGAGTATCTTATCGGTACCGGCTACGGCCGCAACAAGGTTCCGTTCGCGGATGAGAACATCTCCGAGATCTCCTGCCACGCAATGGGCGTACACGTCACCGATCCTTCCGTCAAGGCGATCATCGACATCGGCGGCCAGGACGTCAAGGGCATCTCCGTTGACACCGACGGCACCGTAAAGAACTTTGCAATGAACGATAAGTGCGCAGCAGGCACCGGCCGCTTCTTCGAGGCAATGGCACGCTCCTTTGAGATGAGCCTTCCCGAGTTCTCGAAGCTGGCTCTGACCGCAAAGAACGTCATCCCCATCACCGCACAGTGCACCGTTTTCGCAGAGTCTGAGGTCATCACCCTCGTCGGCGAAGGCAAGCCCATGGACGAGATCGCGGCAGGCATCGAGATGGCAGTTGCAAAGCGCTGCTTCGTCATGGCCAAGAAGGCCGGCGCGACCGACAGCATCACGCTGACGGGCGGCTGCGCGAAGAACGACGGTCTGAAAGAGGCTATCGAGCACGTTCTCAAGCTCAAGGTCGTCAACCTCAAGACCGACCCCCAGCTCATGGGCGCTCTCGGCGCTGCCGAATATGCCCGTCAGAAGGGTCTCGCCAAGAAGTAATTCCTGCAATACTCCACGCATATGCCGGAACCTGCCGGCTCCGGCATATGCCCATATAACGAAAGGAGCATATTTCTAATATGTGCAAATTCTTCAAGAAACTGATAAAGGCGCTTTTCGTCACTGTCGGTGTCCTGTTTGTCGTATATTTCTGGAACCTTGACCAGAAGCTCCTCGGCTGGGCCTACAAGCAGGTCAACCTGATATTCGATCGCAAGAAGGTAGACCAGGTATTCTAAAGTATGGAGCTTTATAATTCTCTTATTAAGGATACCAAGGCTTTCTTTGACGGCAAAAATCCGCAGCGCTGGAGCTATAATGAGCGCGACTGCTGGACGGATCTCGGCTCCAGCGAGCTGGTTCTCCAGAAGGACGCGGCGTATGAGCTTGGCGCGATGGGCAAGGGTTCGGCAAACTATGTTCTCTTCACCTCCAACGCGGAGCTGGTGGAGCATGACGAGGTCGAGCTTTACGGCCCCGACCTCAAGGATATCAAGGGCGACTGCGACTTTGCCCGCATAGTTCTCCTCCGCGTCGGCATGCTGGACGAGGATGACGAGATCGTGTACCGCACGCTCAAGGATATTGAGTTTGCGAAGTACCATGTCTATCCCGAGGGCTACATGGTTCGCATGTCTCCGGAGAGCTACCGCGAACAGATTCGCGTCAGCAAGACCGCGCTCCGCAAGGGCGTCAGCTTCAAGCGCATCGGCATGAGCTATATCAAAGAGTATAGAAAGAACCCGAACGTGCTTGCGGCGAAGGTCATCTTTGTCACCGAGAAGGGCATGGACTATGCCGCCATGCAGAAGGAAGCCAAAAAGGCAAATGACGTCACCGGTACCCTGACCCATATTCTTGAGGGTCTGCCCACGGACTGCTCCGTGTGCGCGCTCAAGGATGTGTGCGAGGAAGTCGAGGGTATGAAGGAGCTGCATTTCGGTATTGGCTCCAAGGGCACAGACCATCATTGACAGCATAAATATCCAGAAAACGGCTGAGCTTAGGCTCGGCCGTTTTTTAGATATTTTCGGGACAAGACGCATATATTTTACTGATATGAAAAACATGGAGGTGGAGATATGCCGTATGAAAGTTTGCCGCCGAAAACCGAGCGCGCGCACAGCGTGAATATCGAGGGGCGGGAAAAAATGAAGATACAGGGCGTGGACGACGTGTCCGGCTTTGACGAGAATATGGTCGTGCTCTGCTCGTCGCAGGGTGACATCACCGTGCGCGGGCAGGGGCTGCATATAGAGCGCATAGACCTTGACGCGGGCTGCCTTGAGCTGCACGGGCACATTCAGGAGCTGAGCTACGACGAACCCGCGCCGAGCGGCGGCTTCTGGTCGAAGCTGTTCGGCTGAGGTGGAGGTGAACATAGGCGCGCAGGGCTGCGCGCTCCTGATTGCGCATGGCGGGGGCTGGCTTCTGGGGCTGCTGTACGATCTGCTGCGCCCGCCGCGGAGACGCATAGGGAGAGGACTTGCCGCACTGCTGGACATACTGTTCTGCGCTGCGGCGGGGTCGGCGGCTTTTCTGTTTGCGATGAGTGCCGGCAGCGGACGGCTCGGCTGCTGGGAGCTGATGGCGGCGCTGTGCGGATTTTTGCTGTATCAGTACACGCTAAGCCGCGTTTTTGAGCCGGTCGTTGACAAAATTTTCGGCTTTTTCTGTCGGATAGCGCGGCGTGGCAAAATTTTTACAAAAAAAGTTTTCAAAACCGCAAAATTTTACTTCCAAAAATCAAAAGAATGTTTTATTATAAAGGATGAAAAATGAACACAAAAGAGCGAATATTGCAGATAGTCGCGGTCGCGCTGCTGGCCTATACGCTGTGGAGCTTTGCGTCCGTGCAGTTGGAGCTGAAACGGGCGGATGCGCGCTCGGCGGAGCTGGACGCGCAGCTTGCGCGCGCGCCGAAACAGATTGCCGAGCAGGGCTGCGGGTATGTACTGGAGGTAGACGGTCCGGACGGCGCAGATGCGCTGACGCTGTTTTTGTCGAGCGGCGTGCGCTTCCGCCGGGTGTTCCGGCAGTTTGATAACGGCTTTGTGGAGGAGGCGGGGCATGATCTATTTTGACGCGGCAGCAACGACGCTGCAAAAGCCGCCGCAGGTGAAAAAGGCGCTGTTATACGCGATGGACCATTATGCAAGCCCCGGACGCGGCGGACATAGACCGGCAATGCTCGCTTCCGACGCGGTCTATGCCTGCCGGCAGGAGCTGGCAGCGCTTTTTGAGGCAAAGCCGGAGGACATCGTCTTCACCATGAACGCCACGCATGCGCTGAACCTTGCCATCCGGTCTCTGGTGTCAGCGGGCGATGAGGTCGTGATTTCGGGCTTTGAGCATAACGCGGTGTGGAGACCGCTCAATCAGATCGGCGCGGATGTCCGCATTGCCGGATGGCGGCTGTTTGCCCCGGACGATACGATCGAGGGCTTCCGCGCGGCAATCACAGAGAACACGAAGGCGGTTGTCTGCACGCACGTGTCGAACGTGTTCGGCTATGTTCTGCCGGTGGAGGAAATTGCGGCGCTGTGCCGCGAGCGGGAGGTGCCGCTGATTCTCGATTGCTCGCAGTCGGCAGGGATTCTGCCGGTGTCTCTGAGAAAGCTTCCTGCGGCGTTTTTGTGCATGCCGGGGCACAAGTCGCTCTATGGCCCGCAGGGGACGGGTGTGCTCGTCGCGTCGAGGCAAGTCCGGCCGCTTCTTTGCGGCGGCACGGGGAGCTTGTCCAAAAGCGGCGAAATGCCGGACTTTAACCCCGACGCAGCAGAAGCGGGGACGCACAATGTGCCGGGCATCTGCGCGCTGCACGAGGGTGTGCGGTTTGTCAGAAGCGTGGGGCTTTCGCAGATTGCCGCGCACGAAAAGATGCTCGCGCAGCTTTTGATTGCCGAGCTGGAAGCGATGCCGGGCGTGCGGGTCTTTCATGGAGCGGCGCAGACCGGCGTGGTGTCGTTTCTGCTCGAACGGGAGGATGTGGAGAAAACCGCTGCCAGACTTTCCCGGCAGGGCTTTGCGCTTCGCGCGGGGCTTCACTGCGCGCCGCTGGCGCACGAGTCGGCAGGGACGCTGCAATCCGGCACCGTTCGGGCCGGTTTCTCTGTTTTCAACACCGCGCGTGAGGTGCGCGAGCTTGCCCGCGTCCT
>OQWM01001379.1_pt1 | contig 16677 bp, 15 predicted proteins | sample 1691531 | NCBI WGS metagenome assembly OQWM01 (sample SAMN03418257, study PRJEB22391) | human gut metagenome | biome: human-gut; feature: organic feature; material: feces | host: Homo sapiens | place: Tanzania | collected 2013-01
GATACGGCGAGCGAGGTGCCGCAGCCGCCGGAGCGGTGCTTGAGCCGTTAGGCGGGAATTATGCGGTGTTGCCTTAAGAGCGATGCAAAACAACAAACGAATGTGAACGTGTTTGCGCATAGCGATTCTTTCATCTTCTGAAAGCTGCGCGGTATTTGCAATGAAGCCTTTTTGTGTCACAAAATCGGGTGATTCTCAATTTCCCCTGTGAAAGTAAACCATCCTGCATCGTACTCCATTGCGTACTCTCCGTTGTACTTATGCAAAAGTGTTTTTACGTTTTCCAGACCGAAACCATGCAGCTGCGGGTTGGGTTTTGTTGTTGGGATACTCTCTCCGATAATCTTGACAGGTTTGCTGGTATTCCGTATGGCAAAAAACAGTGTATCGCCAAGCAAAACCTTTACTTGAATTTGGCTGCCTTCCCCGTAAAGGACGCAGGCTTCCATGGCATTGTCAAGAAGATTTCCCAATATGGTGGTAACATCTACCGAATCCAACTGTAAGCCGGAAAGATCATTTATCTCAAAATGAATTTGAATGTTTTTGTCTTTGGCAATGTACGCTTTCTGGTTCAGTAAAGCGTCCACGATAGGATGGTGCGTGTTTACAAGCAGAGAACGCGTGGTTTGCTTTGCTTGAAGTGCCGTAACAAATTCTATGGCATCTTTGTTGTCGCCGTTTTTCAATAGGCATCCAATCGTTTCAAGCTGAGAATTAAAATCGTGTGTGATTTTTCGTTGTTCTGAATACGCTTTTCCCAGAGCCGACATATTTTGCGCCTGCAATTGAACGGTCTGTTCCAAAGCGAGTTTCTGCTTAATTGCCTCATCGCTGCTATCTACCCAATCAAGTAGTAAGAATACAGCGATATTTGCAACTACAAGAAAAATGCCGCAAAGAAGAAAAGCACTACTGTTATTAGGAAAATTCAGGCTCGTAAAAATCAATGTAAGAAGAACAACGAAACTGGCCAGTGGGAACAAAAATGTAAGAAATAGAAGTGACCAGCGTATCTGGCTTGCACGTTTAAACGGATGAATTTTTTTGACAATAGAGCAAATTAACAGTAACAGCAAGTAGTTTATGATACTACTCGCAATAAAGGGAAAATACGTCTGTCGCAGGATTTGTATACTAGTTTCAAGCAGATAGGATGTTGTTCCCATCACCACAAACGAGATGAAATAGGAAATAACACTATACAGCAGTACCACCAACACCAGAAGTGTAATACTTGTAACCTTAAAGAATAAATAGGACCAGATAAAAAACATAGCGTAAGCAATTAAAATATGCAAAACCGTAATACCACTGACAATAAAATTAAACAAATAGAAGGAAAAAGCCATGCTAATTGTAAAAGTCACCCAAAACTTCCAATCCTTATACCGGCGCTCCATAAATGCATCCATACACCAGATCAGTCCCAGTTCATCCATGGCTACATAGAGCAAGCTCAAACAATATTCCATCTGTTTTTGGCCCTCCATAAAGAATATCGCTGCTTGATTTCGGAATGGTTCTTTTCGCTTGATTTCAACACAATACCGCCCGTTAGTCTGACCTGACCATATTTAAGCGCTTCTATGTATTCCATATTGACAAGATAGCTTTTTTGAATCCTCAAAAAGCCCATAGGTTCCAGTTCGGCAGTCATTTGCGTCATACTTGCATAAAACCTATGGCAGAGTCGGTCGCCTTTGATCAGATGCATAATCATAATACGTTGTTCTGACTCAAGATAAAAAATATTTTGTACCGGCACTTCAATATGCTCTGCATCAACAGAAAATGATACGATTTGATGCCGTTTTTTGTATTCGTCCAGTGCATCCTCCAAAATCCGATCCAAACGATTTTCCATCTCAGATTTCAGCAAATATCGGAACGCATTTACTTCATACCCGGTGGGGGCATATTCAATATAATTGGTAACAAAAATGATGATGGCGTTGGGGTTTGTACTATGTAATTTTCTTGCCAGATCGATACCATTGAAAGGCTTCATGTCAACATCAAAAAAGGCAATGTCGCAACGCTCCAGGGAGCTTGCCATACATTTTTCAACATCCGTGAATTTTACAACAGAGGCGTTCAAATGCCTCTGCATAACAGAATTCCGTACCTTCTCCGCCAGTTTTTCTGCCGCAAGTGCTTCATCATCACATATGAAAATGTTCATATCCATTCTCCTGTCTGCCGGTTTCCATAGCTTGCTCATTTCATTTAACATGGCGCATCCTTTAAAGATACAACGCGGTTTCTGTAATGTCATATTCTAAGCAAATCATACTACGACATTATGGAAATTGCAAACGGTTGGTTCTTTTGCCGTTTTTATAGCAAGAAATCCGTCTTACAGTGCATATTTGTTGATTTTGCATTTTTTCAATGGTATTGTTATGGCAAAGCAGAATGGGTCTGCATTGAAAAAATCCCGATTGTAATTTGGCATACACCGAAAGCGGAGGATATACAGATGGCTGCAAGATTTCATTTTTTATCCAAGCCCACAGCATTGTTTTTTGCTCTTGTAACGCTGTTGACCGGATGTTACAGCCGTTCCGATTCGACAGTCGGCGGCAGCGAATCTCCTTCGTCCGCTGTGAATGAAGGCTTCGATGCTGAAACAATCACCCTGACTGTCGATTACAGCGTATATGATGGCGTTGATTTTGAAATTTCTCAACCGCCCACACTCTATGCATGTTCCTCACAAACAGACCCTTGTGAGCTGCTGTCCATAGACCGGCAAGGATCGACCGTCTGTTACGCATTTCATGTTCCGGACAACGCACAGGATTTTACCCTGCTGCCTGCTGTGATTCGGATACTGCAAAACGGAGATTTGCAAACCCTTCCCGCAGAAGAAGGCGCTGAAACTGCCGACTGCAAGGTCGAAAAAATAGAAATTGCGCAGGACGCCTCGTCTGCCGGATGCAAGATCACCGTTACAATGGATACAAAGCAAGGGTGGTTCCCCTATCAGCTTTTCTTACACAATAAGACAAACAGCCGTTCCGGTATTGCCTCCATAGTCTTTACAGACACACCGACAGGAAGTGTCTTAACGCAATGCGCCTTTGTTTATACACTGGATTGCAGCGAAGAACAGGCGCTGACCATTTTGCAGGATTCCACATTCCAATACAGCGTTTGTCAGCGGTACCAATACGCGGAAAACGCATCCTATTCTTTGCCTGAACCTTGCTCTCTGGAAATCGTAGAGGTCAACGGCACAATAGACAAATTTTGAAAACAATGGAGTTCGATGCCAAATTTTCTGAATAAAAATCAGCAGAGAAAGCCCTGCCGCACCATTTGACGACCCGAAGGGGGCATACTATGAAATCGGCGAAATCGCCTTTTCATCCACGGACAAAGGACTGGATGCTGCTGCCCAGCCTGTGCGGGATCGGGCTGTTTTACCTGATCCCGCTGGTTCAAAGCATCTTCTACGCCTTCTCGGACGGCTTGTACGATGCGCGGCTTGTGGGAGGGTATAACACTTCCGCACGCTTTGCGAGGACCCGCTTTTTCAAAGGGCTGTAACCAACACGCTGCTTTTTTCCTTGTCGGAATATCGGCGCTGCTGGCAGTTTCCCTGTATATCAGTCTGATTTGTGTAAGCGGAAAATTTGTCTGGCAGCCGTGGGCGCTTTTGCTGCCCATTGTGGTTCCTGTCCCCTGCTTTGCCTCAGGCTGGCAGCTTATGTGGGGAAACGGCGGGCTGGTTCATCGGCTTTTGGCATTTTTGCCCTGCAAAACCGTGGACTTTATGCAGGGTGTGCCGGCCTTTTGGCTGATGCTGCTCTTGTATATTATAAAAAATGCAGGGTATATCAGCATTTTGCTTTCGGGTGCCATTCGCGTTCTGCCAACGGAAATCCAAGACAGTTACAGGCTGGACGGAAACAGCGAGTGGGTCTATGTGACCCGCATTTTGCTTCCGCAGCTGCGCAGCACCCTGTTTTTCTGCGTAATAACCGCCATTATGAACTACTTTTTGCTGTTTCGGGATATGTATGCGCTGTACGGCAGTGCGCCGCCCGATACGCTGTATATGCTGCAGCACTATATGAACCGCAATTTCTATCGGTTGAATTTCCCCAAATTGAGCGCCGCCGCCCTGCTGACCTGCCTGGTGATCGGCGCGATATTGGCAGTCGGTTTTTATCTTAGCAGGAGGAAATACGATGTGCAATAAGGGAATCCGGTTTTTTGTAAAAAAAGCCATGCTGACGGCATTTTCCCTGCTGTGCCTGCTGCCGGTGGGCTTTGCGGTCGTGCAGGCGCTGCAATACGGCGGGCAATTTTCTTTTCGGCAATTTGAGGAGATCCTTTTATACCGCAAAGAGTTCTTTGCCTGGTTTTGGAACAGCGTTTTGTACGCGACCGCTATACTGGCAATTCAACTGCCGTTAAGCGCCTTGGCGGGCTATGCTTTTGCCCAAAGCCGCGGTCGGCTGATGGGCACGGTTTTTACCCTGTATATTTTTGTGATGATCCTGCCGTTTCAGGCTACGCTGGTTCCGCAGTATCTGGCGCTGCATCGCATGGGGTGCAGCAATACGCCGTGGGCGGTTATCCTGCCGAATGCCGTCGGTGCTTTCGGTCCGGTACTCATCGCCCAGTATATCCGCGGGATCGACCCGGATATTCTCAACGCCGCGCGCTCAGAGGGTGCCACCGAGTGGCAGATATTTTTGCGGTTCATTCTGCCGATGTGCCGCCCGGCGTTCACGGCGCTGGCGGTTCTATCCTTTTTTATGAACTGGTCCTGCATTGATCAGGTTCTGCTGTTTGTGCAGGACAGCCGCCTTTCGACGCTGGCGTTAGAGCTGAGCGGGCAGCATTTCGGTGCCGTGCGCTACGCAGCGGATGTTGTGTATGCCATTCTTCCGCTTTTGGTGTATTGCTCCTGCCGGGACGGGCTGGAACGCGGTATATGCCTGAGCAATATCCTATAAGGGGGCGCGGTCATGACAAAGCAACTTTGGGCGTTTTTGTGCGCCATGCTGCTGTGTACGCTGCTCAGCTGCAAGCTGTACGAGCTGCGCACCCCTGTGGTGGCGTGCGTCGCCATCCGCCCTGCTGTGTTGGAGGATACAGGCTACCCTTGTACGCTGCCGACAAACTGCCTGGTTTGGGAGGACGGGCAAGCCTACTGCTATATAGCGGACGACACTGCCCTTCGCAAAGCGGCTGTGTATCTGCTGGCAGAAAGCGATACCCTCTGTGCCGTGGAGGGGGATGTGTCCGGCGGAGAAGATGCCGTGCTGTATTCCACCTTAGCGCTTACCGCCGACACGGAAACCGTCCGACGGGACGACGGGCGCAGATTGGGCGGAATTGTGGAGCTGTATATCGACCCCGCCGTTGACCCGCGTCCCCTGCTGGCGGAATACCCCCTTGCCAAAGCCGATACCTGCTGGCAAATTGCGGACACCGGGCTTTTCAGCGCGCAGCAGATAACGCAAACCCTTTTGCAAAACGGCGTTGCGGCGGAGCAATTCACCCTGAGGGATTACAGCTGGGCAGCTGCGTTTGTCCGCCAATGCTATACGCTATGGCTGTTCCCTGCGCTGCTTGTCGTCTGGGCTTTGTTGTGCCGGGCGCTGCTCCTGCTGGGAAAAGCCGAGCTGTCGCAGGCAGAATTTGCTATGCAGAAGCTGTATTTTAAGCAGTATCTGACATCCCGTCGCCGGCAGCTGGCGGTTTCGCTCGTCAAGGCTGCCGCGCTGTTGTGCCTGCTGGCGGCGGGATCGGTTTGCCTTGTGCGTATGCCGTTGTTTGTTCCGCCGGGATTTCTGCCGCCGGAAAGTCTGTTCCGATTTGACCATTACCGCAGCTGGCTGCAGCAGGCATTCCCGGCAGATGGCAGCGCTTACAGCCGGGCGCTGTTCACAAAACTGCAGACGGGGCTGGTTTTGTCCGCCGCTGCAGCGGCAGCCGTGATTTTGGCATGGCTGGTTTTGAATGAGGCTATGAAAAGAAAGTCGGTGTTTGTATGCGAAAATTCTGTGCCGTTTTAGCTATGCTTTTCTGCCTGTCACTTTTATTGGCAGGCTGCAGCAGACCGGCGGAGTCCCCCTCCGGCGGGGAATCCTCCGGCGTGATTGACCCTTCGGTTATGCGCTATGCCTTTCGGGCGGATGCTGTCGAAAGCGAAGCCCTGACAGAACCGTATCGGTTTCAGCAGCAGTTCTTTCTGCAAGATGATGCGGTGGTAAAGCTCTCTTTCAGCGCGCAGGACGGGCGCATTTTGGATGTTACCGATGCAGCCAACGGCTCTGCCGTGGCTGTCCCGGACACATCCCTGATACAGGAGCAATTTGAATCCGGCAGCATTTTTTGCGGTGCCTACTGGCGGGACGGTCAATTATGGCTGCTTTTGCAAGACCCGGTTACAAACGAATACACGCTGTATCCGACCGAAAAAGATGCGCAGGCTCTGGGAAAATGTTCGTTTCAATACGCCCTTACAGACAAAATGGCAGTCTGGCAGAATTATGTCCTGCTGATGGGGCAGGATGAAGCCAACAGCTTGGCTGATACCCTGGTGTTGTATAACACGCAGGCGCAGACCGAGAAAAAAATCGCAAATGTGAGCGATTTTGCCTTGGACAGCGCGGGGAATCTCTATTATATTCAGTGTACCTCTGCCGCACCCCTGCTGGTAAAGTACAGCTTGGAGGAAAAGAAAACCCATTGGCAAAGAGAGAGCGACAGCGAGCTTGCCCCGCAGAAGGTATTCTGCAGCGGAAAAGATGAGCTGTTCGTCTGTTCGTCCACGATCGGTGCGCAGGGCAGCATTTACGCCTTGGACCCGACCAGCGGCGTGACGCTGTACAAATTGTTTGACTGGGGTGCAGAATCCCCGGACGATTATACCCAGAACAAGATGGCGAGGGCTGACTTTGCCGTGGGCGCAGACTATACCGTCTGGTTTGACAACCTTCGGCAAGCGGAAAAAACGCTGTGGCGGTTCACCCCTTATCTGCCGGATACCGCCGCTGCTGTCACGCTCACGATCACCGCGCCCTACAAAGAGGAATCCTTGGACGCTGCAGCCCGCAGATTTTCCAAAGCACATCCGGATGTTCAATTTTCGTGGGATACCGACTATAAATCTGCCGATGACTACCTGCATCACAGCGAACAATATGCCGAAAAAATCAACCTGCGTCTGATGACCGGGGATATCGGGGATCTGTTTTTGCTGCCGGGGAAATTGTCCGGTCAGTATTTGGATGGCAAAGGCATCCTGAACGCAGGTTCCCTGGCACCCTTGGATGATTGTCTTTCGGGCTGTCCTGACCTTGACGCGCTGGACACCGTTATGCTTGCGCCCCTGCGTGACGAAACCGGAACCCTGCGCGCGATTCCGTTGGGGGTAAACCCGCAATATCTGATTTACAACCAGACCTTGGGCGAACAGTTGGGTCTTACATGGGACACCGATTCGCTGACATGGACACAAATTTTTGACCTTGGTATGCGCTGGAAAGAGGAAAATGCACCGTACACGCTTTTTGCTTGTATGAGCGCTTACACGGTCAACGAAACCGTTGGGGCTTTCCTGCTGGACAGCACAAGAGATATAGCCGCCATGCAGCCCGATTTGGAGAAATTGAACACGCTCCTGTCAGAAAAAACGCACCTCTATCGTATTCCCGAAGATGCACCGTACTATTGGTCGAAGGGCTTTTTTGACAACGCGCTTTTCTGTTACGGGCAAGGTGCTTGCTACGAGGATACTTTTGAGCGCCTGAGCACCGCAGAGTCAGAAAACGGCATCACACTGAAGATCCTGCCCATGCCGACAGCAGGTAAATATCGGCAGTCTTATGCGGACTGTCTGGGGATAAGCACTGCTTCTGACCAAAAGGACTACGCGGAGCAGTTTGTGCAATATCTGTTAGGGACAGGCGCCTTTACACAGAACATTTACACAACGGAGTCTGCCCTGATGAACCGAGAGGCGGATTTTGCGCGGTTTTCGTCGGCCGAAATGCATACCTTCCCTTTGCAGGAACGCCATTATCAGCAGTACCGTGCGGTATGCACACTGCCGGCAGACGCCTATCTTGCCCCCTTTGGTTGGGATGACGCCATGTGGCCCGCCTTTCGGGCGTATCGCTCCGGCAATCTGACCTTGGAGGAATGTGTGGCGCAGATGCAGGCAAAATTCAAGATGGTTGAATAAAGGCGGCTGTGGGTTTGCATAGAAATTTCGCATGGATGTAAAATTTTTACATATACGCAAATTTTTGTAGAATTTTGCCAAAAAACGTGATACAATGGTACTAACATATTGTGCTGTTTATCCGTATTTCCGATACAGGATTCAGCAGCGGCGTGCAGAATTGTGCGGCGCTGCTTTATAGATTGCCCGAACATCTACCCTTTTGGATTGGAGGACTGAAAAATGAAACTGCATCGTGTAATAGCACTTGTCCTGACGCTTGGCGTGCTTGGCGTATTCTGCGTCACGGCACTGACTACCTCGTATGATCCCCAGACCAATATGTGCAGCTACATCGAGTGTACAGACAGCGGGGAAGAAGCCGCCGGTAACGCAACAAACGCTTTTTCCGGTGATCTTGCGGGAGAGTACGTTTGTTACGATATGAAACTTCAGGACCCCTACGGTTACTGGCGAATGACCGTCACCAATACCGGCAATACGGATTTGCAGGTGAACGTAGACGGACAGGTTTTTGCGGTACCTGCGCAGACGGCGGGCTGTATTTACTCGACAAGTCCGTGGGAAGCCGGAACCTATTCCATCGGGTTTTCTTCCAAGGTTTCCGGTGTTTCTATGGACGGCACAGTGTCCTGCACGCTGTATGCAGCCTTGGAGGAATCGCAGCCTTAAGGCAATACTGTTCCCCGCACGATAGAAAGGTACGTTGCGTATGAACTATTTGCATAGACGTCTTTTGGTTTTCTGCCTTTGTATTGCCTTGTTTTTTTCCTCCTGCGGAACCTCTGCCGCTGAAAGCGCCCGGCAGGAAGGCGTCTTGTCCGGGCAAAACGCCGAAGAAATGCAGGAAACGCCCCTTTCTGCCGGGGATGCCGCAGCTCTGCCGCAGATGCAAATCATATCCTCGCACAACGGGATCATTTTCTCCGGGATGGTCGGCAACCAGAACGGCTGTTATGAGGTTTTAGACCGACCTGTTGGGGACGGCAATATTCTTTATACGGATTACGCAACAAAAAGCCGCATCTATCTTTCCAGCCGTATAACCGGTGACCATACGGACGAATCCGATCCCAGCTGGCTCAAAAGCACCGTAGGGGGTTGCTATTTTTCGCTTACCCCCGAATATCTGATTCTGTTCAAATTAAATACCCCTGCTTTTGCCGATCGTGAAACCGAGATGCAGCAGGGATATATCGCAAGATATGATCTGGATGGCTCCAATCGTCAGGTTCTCACAAAAATCGCGCCCAACGAAACCATTGCAGACGGCTGCATTGCTTCGGACGCGGAAAATTTATACTATCTCAACTATTTTGTACAAGAAGATGGAAGCTCTTCTCCGCGCTCCTTAACACGGCTGAATCTGACTACCGGGGAAAAAAGTGAAATCTGTCAGTTTTCACAGGATGCACGGCATTTTATCGTAGGAACCTATCAGGATAAAATCGTGCTGAAAAACATTTTGAATCCCATCACAATAACGGAAGACCTCTCCGGTGAGGAGCTTGTGAATGCTTTTAAGCAGCAGGTACATGAAATTGTTCTGCTTTCCACAGATGGGCAGCAACAGCCGCTTTGTCAATGGCGGCAAGGGTCGCGCAGTGAAATGTATCTCGACAATACCATGTATTACTGGGATGCGGAACAGCCGGGTTTATACAAGTACGATTTGGGAAGCGGGTCCGCCGTCTGCCTGTATTCCGGTGCCGTTACCGATGAAAACGGGAACGCCTACACCAACCTGGCACTATCCGCAGACGCCTTTGATCACCATATCTTGTTAACGGCAATCCCCGATTCTGCGGATGCGGGCAAAGCCGCCCGCTTTGCCTTTGATTTGGAGAAGAATACCTTTCAGGCTCTGACCCTGTGCCGGAATGAACACGATGTCCATATTTTGCAGGAAGGACTCGACGATTTTCTTGTACAAGCCGGCGTAAAGGAATATGCTGTGCCGGATTTGGCGCCGGACGGGCAGGAAATCACCACAACGATGCTGCTGCCCAATGTCTTTTTGATGCTAAAAAGCGACTACTGGAATAACATTCCGAATTATGTAGCAATAAACGACGATGTACTGTAATTTTGCAAAGTGTTTCGTTGACGGCTGCTGTTACCCGCCAAAATCAACAAAGAGGAAACCAAACGATGTCCCACAAACTTTTTCCGTTTCTGATGGCAGGGCTTTTTCTGTTGTCAGGGTGCGCACCAAGCGCGAGCGTTACACAACCTGAACGTCCGCCTGTGTCGGATTTCTCCGACTCGTTTTCGGGCAATGACGCACCGCAGGAAGATTTGCCGGACGATACACAAATCTACGATTACACGGTGGCTGCATCCTTGGATATGGTTACCCGCGGCAGCGGAAACGAGAACGGTTTTTATCAGGTCATCCCCAACGAAAACGGCTATGCCAACCTTTTTTATACGGATTACGCAACCGCAAGCAGGGTGTATTTGTGCGGTGCGCCAAACTGCGCACACAATACAGGCACCTGCACCTCTTACATAGAAAGTGACGGGTTTTCGGTGTTCCCTGCCGTGTACAAGGACCGCCTTTTCTTAGTGTACAGCAGTTACAATTCGTGGTCCGCCGAGGCAGCCCCTTCCCGTGTGGAATGTATGGACGTAAACGGAGAAAACCGCCGCACACTGTATACATTCGGTTCCGGCATCACACTGAATGAAGGTGCCATTGTCGGCAGCAACGAAATCGTTTTGAGCGGCTATCAAATCGTGGAAAGCAACGGTTCCGTTCAATCGGTGCCCTTTATCGGGGCGATTGGCATGGATTCCGGCACCTACCGCGAGATTTATTCGCTGCCCGATACCGCCGGGCAAACGAATCTTTTCTTGCGCGGTGTTTCCGATACAGGGTTTATCTTAAAGACCATTTCTATGGACGATGCCGCATCGTCCGATTCCCAAAGCCGTATTTTTGAACTCTCCTTTGACGGAAAAGCAGAAACCGACCTGCTTACGTTTTCCGGAAACAGCTGCTTTGAGGAGCATAACGGGCGGGAGCTTGTCTATCTGCGGTATGATGCGCAAGGGGTATCTTTGTATAAGCGCAGCCGTCAGTCCGAGCAGGAGAAGCAAGTCGCAGAAAATGTATGCGACCTTGCCTGTGTGCGCAAAAGCGAACTGCCCTACGATTCGGACAATCTGTTTATAGTCGGCTTTGCAGGCAACTGTGTCCTTTTGAATCATCTGTACGATAACCGCTATGCGGAAAACGGAGATATTGCCCTGTACTACACGCAATATGCCGTTGACCTTACCGATGGTTCTGCCAGGGAAATCACTCTGTACAACAACGCAAGGGCAACGCAAACGCCCCTTGCGATTCTGGCAAAGTTGGGGGATTCCTTGCTGGTGGATGCGAAGGAGGAAGTTGTGGATGGCATTGCGTACAGACGCCCCGGTATTGTATCGGTGGCGGACTACCTGAATTCCAACCCCGCCTACACCATGATCCAGTCCCCCATTGACGAACCGCTTTGGTGATTCTTGCGGAGAGTTTTATCCCCTACCCATAAGGAGTATATTGCCATGAAGAAAACCACCCCGTTTATCCTGATGATCCCGTGTATGGTCCTTGCGGTGCTGATTCTGTTCGCTTGTTCTAAGCCGCAGCATAAAGACGACCCTGCGGCGGACTCTGCTATCAGCAATACTTTCACATCTGCCGGAGATGGTCTATATGTAACCACTGACTCTGGAATTTATGAACTCCAGACGGTTTTTCCTAATTCCGCAAGCATATTTTATACGGATGTTAATACAAAGGAACGTGTTTTTTTGTGCGCCAATCCGAACTGTACTCATGCAGATGAAAGCTGCTCCAGTTATATAGCCACTCCTTCAGCTATGTTTCCGCCTATGATTTTGCATATGGACAATCAACTTTTGATTGTGTTTACCGAAGTCACTGACTCCAGTAACCCGTATGGAATGTTGATGAATATGGACGGTTCTAATCGTCGAACCGTATTCAAACTTGCACCCAACCAATATATACAAGGCGGATTTTGCAGCTCTGGAAATGACCTTTATCTTGACCTTTATGAAATTGATAATAACACAAACATCACATACCAACTGTGGCATGCAAATTTCCAGAATGAAACTTTTGAAAAGGTGATGGACTTGGGATCTGGCGATAGCCATTATTCCTTGTGCGATGGTGTGGGCGATGAACTATGTTTTAATCATATTTCACCTAACGGAATTAGTTATTGCATGTATAATCCGCAAAGCAAAACAATGCCCGATCCATTTTTTGTTGACAGTAGTGCGAGCGGGAATTCGATGATTCAAGACGGTTACCTTTTTGTCCTCAATGAACAGGAAAATTCTGTCCAAAGAATACGCTTGTCAGATAAGAAACAGACAAGTGCTACTTATACTATAAAAGATGGTTTCGGTGCGCCAAGTATGCGGTATCTATTTGATGGGAATTTAATGATTACCGAAGCGCAAACGACGGGGACTGATGTACCAACCAATGGCTCCTATAATATATGTTCTTATATTCTGGATTTTGACACGGGTAATTGCACAGAATTTACCTTACAAACTCCATACAATAATCGTCCGGTATATGTGCTGACAACCATTGGTGACGCTTGTTATGTTGCCACAGATTATAAAACGTATACTCCCACCTCTGTCTCTGAAGACGGTACAGTTTCAAACTTCGATTACGTTGCTAACATATACGCCTTCATTACAAAGCAGGATTATATAAATTCAAATCGAAACGGTTACTCAATGGTTAAAGACGCATTCGAATAATTCCACCTATTGTTAAAACTTCATGGGTAAATTTGGATTATAATTATGAGCCATACATTTACACTTGATTCAATCCCCATTGACGAACCGCTTTGGTAATTTTTGCGGAGCGTTTTATCCCCTACGAATAAGGAGTGTATTGCCATGAAGAAAACCACCCCGTTTATCCTGATGATCCCGTGTGTGATCCTTGCGGTGCTGATTCTGTTCGCTTGTTCTAAGCCGCAGCATAAAGACGACTCTGCGGTACAGAACACGCCCACCGCCGAAATTCAGACGCCGGTTTTGATCGAAGGCAAAAAAGAACCGTTAGAATTGCTATACAACACCATAAACAATCCCGGCACACAGACGCAGAACGGTTTTTACCGTACCGTCGATACCGGAGAGAGCTTTTCCAATATTGTTTACATTGACTTTTCTTCTCAGAGAATGGTCTATTTGTGTGCGCAGCCGAACTGCTCGCACAGAACGCCCGATTGCACCAGCTATCTGGATTCGGAATTGTCCCGCGGGGGATTTACTGCGTGTGCGGATTCCTTGTATTTTTTCTCTCCCAACGGGGAAATCTGGAGAATGAATCTGGACGGCAGCGAACGAGAAAAAATCTTTACCGGTGCAGCTGCTGCAAATCTGAATACGAACCTGGCTTACGACGGCGACAATTTGTTCTGGATTCAAACGATTCCCAGCGGGGAGAAAACCACATCCCGTTTGGTATGCCTGAATTTGTCCGGCTATAACCTGCAGGAGTTGTGTACCTTTGACGAAACCGTAAGTATTGAGGCTGTGCAGGACAGAAGCATCGTATTGCAGCACAGGTTTACCGATGAAACGATGTCGGTCGGGAAATTTGACGTTGATACGCAGCAGGAAACCCGTATTTATACAGACGAAACCGCGTCCGCAAAATATGGGCTTGTGGATTTGACCCGGTATGTGTATATTGACTACACGGATAAATCGGTAAAGGAAATCATCTTCGGTGAGCAAAACCCCATTACCCTGTTGGAAAATCTTGATATGAATGAGAACACGCCCATTTATGTCAATGAACTGCGGGACAACCATTTTGCCTTTACCATCCATCGCCCCAACGGAGATAACCCGTACATGATCCATGACTATTATTCCATAGACCTGACAACCGGCAACATGGTAAATCAACTTCCCGTCATAGACAATATGGGGGAAGAAACCTCCGCCGAAATCGTGGCGGATATGCAGGACGCCTATCTGGTACGCTGCGGTATTCAGCGCGTAACCTATCACACCGTGATGGACGATGGTACGATTCAGCAAAGGGAAGGTCCCTTTGCACAATACGGAATTATCAGCAAGGAAAACTATTGGAAGGGCATCTCCGAATACACGGCCATTCAGTCCGATGTAAATCTGTAAGCAGAACCTGTTTTTGCGCAAGGTAGGATCGGTATGTATGAATTGAAAATTACAAATCTGAAAAAGACCTATCTGCTGCCCGGCAGGGGGCTTTCCGTTCGCAAGGCGCTGCCACAGAAAAAGCAGGCGCTGGCGAGGGTGTGAAAAGGCTTGCAACCCTTTTGCCGTTTTCATAGCAAAAAATCGGTCTTTTATTACACTTTCGTTGAATTTTTACGCTTGCAACGATATAATTGCTGCGAATTCAATGTATGTATACTCGAATTAAGTTTTTCTTATTTATTTAAGTGCCTGTGTACAGGCACTTAAAATTGTCCGAATAGCAACCCGATGAAACCCATCAGATGGGAGGCTTATCAAATGTCAACGATGAAGAAACGCATTCCTGTGTTCCTGCTTGCGCTTGCTATGTTGCTCTTATGCGCACTGTGCTTTTGTTCATGTAATTCGAATCCGCTAACAAGTGAAACACCAGATACATCAAGCGTTAAATATCACAATGATAGCGACGAACTCTTTTTAATTACTGATGTCGATGGCTTTATGAACAAAAGTCACACTTATAATTCCGATGGAATGTATGAAGTCGTTCGTGCGACGGACAGTTCATGGGCTAATATTTATTACACAGATTTCAATAGTTGCACTAGGCAAATCTTGTGTAGCGATCCTTCCTGTGTTCATAATAGTGATAGTTGCCGCAGCTACATTAAAGATGTCGGTATGCTATATGGACTATTTATTTTTAATGACAATTTGTTTATTTATACAAACGCATCGAACGAATACCCTGTCATTTTTCAAGCTGGTTTAGATGGTTCTGACCGAAAAACATTTTTTAACTTTTCACAGGCGGACTCACCAGACGGGGCTATTGCAGCTAATTCTACAAGCTGGTACTATCTCCATCAGGACATAGATAGCACAGGTGACGTGGTCGAAAGTATTCAATGTTTCGATACTATATCAAAGCGTGTTCAAACTTTATACACTTTGCCGCAAAGCAATGAGATTACATATTACCTTACAGGTGCTTATAACAATGAATTGATTATCAAAACGAATAGTTTTTCGCCGGAAACACCTACGGGTATTTATAGTTACAACATTGCGACGAATCATTTTACGCCGATTATTGAAGCCACTGGCAATATTGTATGTCGGGTAGCAGATGAGGCGTTGGTGTATTGGCAGTCCAATCAGCCACAAATAATTCGCCACGATCTGCGTTTAGGCACGGAAACAGTTTTATATGAGGATTCCTTGCTTAATTCCTACGCCTCGCTACTTGTAAGCGGCATATTTGATGAACATCTTGTTATGATAATCAGCAGTAGCACCCCATTAGAAGAGGCTGACTGGAATGCAGTTTCCCCCGAAGAAAAGCTACGTTGGAAAGCAACATTAGAAGATGCTTTAGGCTACGAAGTGGCAGATGACCTTCTCTATGATGAGTTGATACGTGTCAATCGTGAAAACAATGCAGGTGTAAATATATCCCAAAGCGAATATGTGGCGGTGGATTTACATGGCGGCGGGCAACAGATAACCTTAAAGGGTGGTGAATCCCATGCTTTGCCTGTTACGATTCTAGCAGAAACGCCGAATAAATTTTGTGTTTACTATGACTATGAGGACGTACCCATAACGCTATATAATAATGAAGGTACACCATATACATCTACATATCGTCAAATGAAAACAGCTATGATTGGCACAGACGATTTCTTTGCGAACAATCCAAATTACAGCTACATTCAAAACCGATAAGCAATAAAATAATTGTTCTTTGTTCCATATACTAATAACCGCAGGTTTATAATTATTATATGAATACTACATTTGTTATCGACTCCCTCTGCAAGACCTATGTTTCGCGTATCCCGACGCTACCATTCGGGAAAAATGCGCGTCCACAAATAAAAAGAGCGCTGTCGGGCGTGTCGCTCACCCTTACGCCCGGTCTTTACGGTCTGCTCGGTCCCAACGGTGCGGGCAAATCCACTTTAATCCACATTATCACAGGTACTCTTGCTCCGGATTCCGGCGAGGTGCTGTGGTGCGGCAAGCCCGCATCGGGCATCGCTTTCCGCCGCATTCTGGGCTATATGCCGCAGCAGCAGGGGCTGTACGACAGCTATACCGGGCGGCGCTTTCTGGCCTACATGGCCGCGCTGAAGGAAATCCCGCGCAAGACCGTTGCATCTGAGGTGGCCCGCGTGGCAGCCGCCGTAAACCTGACCGCGCAATCAACTCCGGCACGG
>OQWM01001383.1_pt1 | contig 16664 bp, 12 predicted proteins | sample 1691531 | NCBI WGS metagenome assembly OQWM01 (sample SAMN03418257, study PRJEB22391) | human gut metagenome | biome: human-gut; feature: organic feature; material: feces | host: Homo sapiens | place: Tanzania | collected 2013-01
AGAATACAGAGAGCCTCTTGAAATCTATCCAGAACCAATCAAAGCTTGTAGAGAAGTTATCGCTCACAAAGTTAACTTATTTGATTCTGCAGACAAAGTTAAATATTACTACGAATAAGATATTTAAAAACAACAACATAAAGAGGGGACAGCTTCGGTTGTCCCCCTTTTCGTTTATATAGGAGGGAAAGAAAATCATGAAATATGCAGTAGGAATTGATGTTGGGGGAACAAATACAAGAGTTGCGCTGATCAACGAGAAATATGAGATCAAAGAAAGAGTTCAGTTTGGATCAGATCCAAAAAACCCTATAAAAACATTAAACCAGATCAATGATGTGATCAAAGGGTTTGGAGAAAAAATCGAAGGGATTGGAATTTCTTGTCCAGGGCCATTAGACTTGATCAATGGGATTATTTTAACACCACCAAACCTTCCAGGATGGCATAATTTTGAACTGACAAAAGAACTAGAAAAGATCACAGGTATTTCTGTGCAGTTAGAAAATGATGCGAACCTTGCAGGACTTGCAGAAACTGTGATCGGGGCCGGAAAAGGAAAGAAGATCGTAGAATTTCTGACCATTTCAACAGGAGTTGGTGCAGGATTATGTATTGATGGACAAATCTATCGTGGAGCAAAAGGATTTGCACAAGAAGTAGCAAACTGCATCTTATGGAAAAATGGTCCATCACAGGGAGATTTAAAGAAAGGTTCCATTGAATCAATTGCCAGTGGAACAGCCATCACAAAGAGGGCAAATGATGCAGGATTAGAAGCTGCCCATGCAGGAGAAGTGTATCAACTTGCACAGGAAGGAAATGAAACTGCGGCAATGATCATGGAAGATGCGTATGAATATCTGTCAAGTTTCATTGCAACACTTTATGGTGTACTTGATCCAGAGCTATTTGTCCTAAGTGGAAGTGTTGCGTTAAAGATTCCTGGATTTATCGAAGAAATTGAAAAACGTGCAAAAGAGAAAGTATATGATGCGCTAAAAAGCAATGTGAAGATTGTGCCAGCGGCGTTGGGAGAAGACTGTGGGTTGATTGGGGCTGCATGTCTTGCATTTTTTGACCTAGATAAAAAGAAGAAATAATGTTCACTGAAAAATGGATGTTCTGAAAAGGCCTTAGAACTTAGGAGTTACCTAGGTTTTATGGCTTTTTTAGTTGAAAAAATATTGATAATTCTAAGAAAATTGATTATAATATATTTACTAAGGAAGTCGGCACGATAGACGAAACCTATCCGTTTCCGGCGAAAATATGGTTTACTGAAATAGCACCTTTACTTTGCCAGAGCTGAGGTGCTATTTCTTATGTGTATATGTCAATATTGCTACAATTAGTAAAGCTACGTTCACAATTAAAGTCAATTCTTCATATGTAGTCATAAGAAATTGTCTCCTTTCCGTTAGGCTCGGAAACGGAGACGTTTCGCACCCTGACAACTTCCTTAGTAAGTATATTATGTTTTCAATTAATAAACTTTCTAGATTATAACACAAACAACAAGACATGGACAATAAAAATATTACTTGCTATGATGTAAGTGTTAAAATAAACATTTCAAATAAAGGAAGTGGCATGTGCGCTGTAATACAAAAGAACGACAGAAAAGTAGAAATCTGAATAAAGTTATTATTGCAGGATTGGTGATCGTTGCAATAATATGTCGTATTTTAGGCAAGGTAAGTTCAAGATATATTTATATTATCGCTGGGGTTTTACGAACATTGATCTATATTGGACTATATATTGGATGGGGGATCAGTATTAATAAGCGAGTCGTTCAAAAAGCCGCAAAAAATACACTGCTTTTTATATCAGGATTAATGATCTTCTGGTTTATTGTGCGTAGTATAAAGTACTTTTTCGCGATGGATGTAAATGTAGAGCGTTACTCATGGTACAGTTATTATCTGCCGATGTTGTTCATTCCCCAGGCGGCGGTACAGATGGCAGTTCTTCTTGGACAGCCAGAAGAGTATACTTTACCGAAATGGTCAAAGTTGTTATATATTCCTACAACGCTATGCTCCTTGCTTGTTTTGACGAATGATTTTCATCAGCTCGTATTTTCTTTTTCTGCAGGTGAGGTATGGACGGATAAAGGTTACAGTTATGCGTGGGGATATTATATCGTACTGTTGTGGGATGTTATTTGTGCAGTATCGGCATTTGTTTTAATGGTTTATAAGTGCAGGTCATCTCGGAGAAAGAAGTATTTGCCGATCATAGGGATTTGTATTTCTATTATTTATGCCATTATTTATGCAAGTGGTGCAGAGTGGATGCAGGTTATTGGCGGAGATATCACAGCGGCGTTATGTCTGATGTTTATGTGCATATTTGAGAGCTGCCTTCACTGCGGGTTGATCCAGACAAATACAGGATATGAACAGCTATTTGAAGTATGTACAATGGGAGCGCAGATCACAGACCAGGATTATCATGTCATATATACTTCTGCTAATGCAATGAAGCTTTCGGAAATGGTGATGAGGGAAGCGGAGAAGGAAGAAGTTAGGATTGATAAGAAAACAATGATCAAAAACAGGCCGATTCAGGGCGGACATATTTTATGGCAGGAAGATATTGAAGATATCATGAGGTTGCTTGATCGATTGGAAGAAAATAGAAAGACGATCGAAGAGAGTAATTGTCTGGAACAGGAAAATTATCAGACAAAGGCAAAGATTTATATGTTGCGGGAAAAGAACCGCTTATATGACAAACTGCAGACACAGACTGCTGGACAGATCGGGTTGTTGAATGAATTGCTGATTCGATACGAAGAGGAAGAAGATCTTGCAGAGAGCCGCAGGCTGCTGGCTAAGATCAGTTTGATCGGAACATACATAAAAAGATATGGGAATTTGATCTTTATTGGAGAAAGAGAAGCAGTATCAGATGTTGCAGAGCTTGGAGCCTGTCTTGAGGAGTCTTTTAGCAGCTTGAGGCTGATGGGGATAGAATGTGCTCTTACAGCCCCAGCAGGGGAGCGTATTTATGTGAGGGATGCGGTTCGCATTTATAGCTTTTTTGAATCAATAATAGAAGCCTGTGTAGATTCCATTAAATTTATGTGGGTAAAGATTCGTCCGTGTGGAGAAGAGATGGTTTTTTGTATGGAAGTAGAAAGTGAAGACGATCTGAACTCATTTTTTAACAAGACAGATCAAGGTAAAAATGAAGACGGTATATGGAAATTTACATTTACCATAAAAAAGGCAGGTGAAAAGTAATGCAGACGTTGTTGATGACGATGGTGTTGCTCAGTCTGGCAGGTGCATTATTTTTGCTTATTATATTTTATGATATGCGCCTGGAGAAATGGAATTGGAATATTTTAGCTCTTTTATTTTTGTTTTTCCTGTTGAATCATCTGGTATATTCGTTCGGGCAGATCGATAAGGGAGCAAACTATTATGAAGTGCTGACTGTTCCGATATGGGGTATCTGGTGTATTGTAGGAGCCATTGATTTTTTGCTTATTTGGGAAGGCATCAGATTAAAAAGGATATCAAAAGAAAAAGTTAATCGGAATTCGATCAAAGAAGCAATGAATCTTCTTCCGACAGGTATCTGTTATTTTAATTCCGATGGAACAGTGAAGCTTGCCAATACGCAGATATATCAGCTTTTTAGGATTCTTGCGCATAAAGATCTGCAGGAACTCAGTGAGTTACGAGATGCACTTGATACAAGTATGCAAAACGGCGTGATCAGACTTACAGGTAAAAAAGACACTTATATTTTCCCAGATGGGAAGGTATGGGATTATCGGGAAAATGAAGTCAGAGACAGAGATGGTAAGATTTATATAGAAGCTGTTTTTATGGATGTTACAAAGCAATATCATGAGAAAATAACTTTGACAAAGCAGACGGAGAAGCTGAAAGAAATGTCAAGGGAACTTCGATATCTTTCGGATAATGTATTGATTTTGACAAGAGAAAGGGAAGTGCTTGCTGCCAAGACAAAACTGCATGATCAGATGGGTGCGGGATTGACAGCAATCCGGCAGAATTTACTGCAGGGAAGTGAGGATTACAGCGATGCGGTCAGATTACTTTGTCAGGCGGTCAATGCAATCTGGAATGACAATCAGCAGCCTTTTGGGGAAGGAGAATTTGAACAATTTCTGCAGGATGCAAAAACTCTTGGTGTGAAGATAGAATGCCGTGGCTCTTTGCCGAAGAACGAAGATTATGCCAATATATATATACTTGCGATGAGAGAGTGTCTGACGAATGGTGTATGTCATGCTGGCGCGACAGAACTTTTTATAACGATGCAGGAAAATAATGATTTTTATCGTATCCGCATTATAAATAATGGGGCAGCACCGGAGAAAGAAGTTGTCCCAAAAGGGGGACTATATAATCTTTCCCGGCATATATTTGACCATGGCGGGGAAATGCAGATACAGTCTATTCCGTATTTTGCATTGACAATAACATTTCAGAAGAAGGAGAGTAAAAATGAAGAAAGTATTGATCGTAGAGGATCAGAGGATGCCTCGTGAAAATATGGAAAGAATACTTTTAGATAGTGGCAAATACGCACTTTCTGCTAGTGTAAATGGAGCAGATGTTGCACTGGCCGTATGTAGACGGGAGCAGATCGACTTGATTTTGATGGATGTATGTACAGCGGGGAATAAAGACGGCATAGAAGCGGCAACAGAAATTAAAGCAGAATTCCCAGACATAAAAATAATCATCGTAACTTCAATGGTAGAAGTCGGATATTTAAAGAGAGCTAAGGAAGCGAAAGTGGACAGCTTCTGGTATAAAGATATCAGCCCGGAGAACCTGATCGATGTCATAGAACGAACAATGGCAGGAGAAAGTATTTTTCCGGATAAGACACCGAGTGTAAAGCTGGGGCTTGCTGATAGTTCAGAGCTTACCGCAAAAGAGATCGAAGTGCTGCGCTTTGTGTGTGAAGGATTGGAATATAGTGAAATTGCTGAACGTATGCATATATCCCAAAGAACGGTAAAGTTTCATATATCCAATATTTTATCCAAAACTGGATATGCCAATAAAACAAGGCTTGCGATTGCAGTCACGAATAAGAACTTTATTATTCCAAGCAGCCCAGAAAAATATATGTGATAGTTCAGTCTCTATATACAACAAAAACAAGAAACCTGTACTTAAGGACAGGGTAAAAATAGAACATATTTGTTATAATTTTCTTAGAAAACTTAATGGTTTTAGAACGGAAACCCACCCAACTTCGTTGGAGAATAAACAGGAGGGCGAATTATGAAAAAAGAGAGAAAAAGACGAATATGTAACTATTTTATGAAGGCATTGCTGCTATGTGCTTTGGTGTTTGGATTCGGATTTATAGCAGGTGTTGATGTTAACGCAGCGGAACATAGTTTTTATGTTGATGAATCAGGAAGTATAAAACCATCATCATCTATTACCGTGTCTAAATCATCAGGTTCTACGCATTCTTTTGAGATAACTAATAGAACAGCGAAACCAGTGAAAATAACATTGGATAATAATGTCACACCAAAGAGTAAGAATTATCGTATGCGGATAAAAGTGGGAGGTCATGAGTGTGTTAGCCGTGAAAATGCAGTGCCGGCTGATGCAAATGTACTTTATCTGTATCCGGGGCAGACAATGGAGAATGCATGTGAAGTTATTTTTGATTCTTCAACTTCAGCTACGATTACTATGAAATCAGAGTATCTCAATAAAGAAGTAAAGAGTAAAGACAAAGCCATTGGTCTTAATCAAGATGCAGCAATAGAAATTCCATTATCCGGTATGCAGTACAGTCTCTATGAAGGTGTTACAGCCCAGGTAGGAAAAGATGAGCGTTGGTATAAGTTTAATGTTAGTGATAGAGCAGTGATCAATCCAACGTTTGAGTTGGCTGAAAAAGAAAGAAGCGGTCATTTTGGTTCGAACAATACTTATATTCGAATGTATAATTCTCGTGGTGAAATGATATACAAAGAAGCTACAGCAAAAAGTGACTTGAGTAGTAAGGTAGAACAGTGGAATCCAGGTCCGATAACTTTAACAAAGGATACATATTATGTATGTATATCTGTTGATAAGTCAGCTTATTATCCAGCAACATTCATGTTCAACCTAAACGGTCACAACTGGATTTATGCGAATGGAGTTACTTGTTCACCAAGCGAGATCAATCTTGAGGATATAGGCAAGAAAAAAGTTATAGCACAGACGGTACCAGCGAATTCTGACGATAAGATCATCGAGGTATATGACCATCTTACTGGAAAGACATGGGATTGGTATAATTCCAACACAGTTGATTATGATGGAATCCCATCAAAAGCTACGACACCAGGAAGACATGCATGGATCACATTTAAGACAACGAATGGAAAGACCTTTACAACTTACGTGATCAGTCCGGCAGAGAAATTGAAAAAACCACGTGTGGCTACTGGTTATAATTCTGCGAAGTTCTGGATAGATTATCCGAATAAACGGAACACTTCTGTAAGGATTCAGGTTCTGAAAAATGGTAAATGGACGACAGCAAAAACAATAGGATACTACTCTTGCGGCACTAGTAATCCAGTGACGATAAAAGGATTAAAGCCTTTGACAAATTACAAGTTCCGTTTACAGTCTTACGCAAATGGTATGACAGGAGATCCATCTGACGTAGTAACGATGAAAACAGGATCCAGCAAGAAACCAGCCGTGAAGTCAATAAAAGTTGTAAAGAGGAAAAAAGTAACAGTGAGAGGATGGTGGCGAAAACACTGGATCGGTGGACGTGTTTCACGTTATGAATGGGTACCACCTTATACTTATACAAGATATAAAGTAAAAGTAACTTTAAAGAAAAAAGTACCAAAAGTTGGCGGTATGTGGGTTGCTGGCAACTGGGTAAAAGGAAGCAAGAAGAGTTATACCGTATGGGTTCCTAATGGGGCACGAAAAGGTAAAAAGCTGACGATCAGAATTAGTACAGCATTAGGAAAAGGATACGGAAACGGTCCAGAAGTCAAAAAAGTAATAAAAGTAAAATAAGTAGTAAAAGTAAAATAATAAGGAAAAAGGCATTCAGATTAGGAAAGAAAATCCTAAGTTTGAATGCTTTTTTCTTTCTAAAAATGTCAAAGCATGATGCCAAAGATGAATGGTTTGGAAGTGTTAAAGACCATCAGAGATAAGGAAAATCTGATTCCAATTCTGATGCTGCTGCTTTCAAAACGAGCAATCGAACCAGTAGCGGAAAGTTATGAAAAACAGACGAAAACAACGATGATCGAATTTCCATTTTCGGAAATAATATCAGAAGAAGCTCAGTCATTTCAAGGACTTGCCAAGGTTAAAGGAAAAAATATTATTTTATCTGTATACAATACTTCACGGCCACTGACCAAAGAAAATATCGATCAAAGATTTGATTCAAAACGATGAAAAATGTTGCAAATAGGTACATTTTTCATAAGAATTTATGAAAAAAATATTACGAAATGGTTTACATATGAAAAATGAGGTAGTAAACTAGAAGTAGTCGGTAAAAAATGGAACTAAAGGGAGGAAATATGAAGAGAAAGACTACTGGAATCCTCATTTCCTGTATAGTAAGTATATGTTGTATGGTGGTCTTATCCATGAGTTCACATACACATGATGTATATGCTTCCTATTCAAGATATGTAACAGCCAATAACGTAGTGGTTCGTAAAAAAGCATCAAATAAGGGGAAGATCGTTGGATCATACAAGAAAGCAGCAAAGGTTCGCTGCTACAAGAAGAAAGGATCTTATACGAAGATCAAATATGGAAGATATTATCGATATATCGCAACAAGATATCTGTCAAAGAAGAAACCAGTTGTTGTAACAGCACAGAAAGCAGCGAATATAACAACAGAGACATATACAAGATATGTAACAGCAAGTTCTTTGACGATCCGTAAGAAAGCATCGACAAGTGCAGCAAAGGCAGGATCGTACAAGAAAGGTACGCAGATCACCTGTTATGGAGAACGATCTGGATGGACAACGGTAAGATATAGTGGGGTTTATTGTTATGTAAGTTCACAGTATCTATCTGAGTCAAAACCAGAAGAAGATACATGGGGAACTTATGGAACGGCAACAGGACAAAGTGTTGTAGATTACGCAATGCAGTTTAGAGGCAATCCTTATGTATGGGGTGGAGAAAGCCTTACGAATGGAGTTGACTGTTCTGGATTCACGATGCAGGTATATAAACATTTTGGATATTCACTGCCACACAGTTCAACAGAACAGAGAAATAAAGGAACAGCAGTATCATGGAATGAGAAGCAGCCAGGAGATCTGATCTGCTATCAGGTAGTGAACGGTGTAGGACATGTAGCGATCTACATTGGAGATAACCAGATCATTCATGCAGGAAGCAAAGACACTGGAATCAGTGTGCGGAATGCTGATTACAGAGCTGTATGGGGTGTCAGAAGAATTGTCCAGTAGGACAAGCATTTTAATTTAATATGAGATAAGAATAAAACAGCCGTATCGATTGATGATACGGCTGTTTTTCTATACTTATAAAACGGCATATTTCAGGATGAATAATACTGCAAGTACGTACATTAAAGGAGTGATCTTCTTTGCTTTACCACAAACTACATTCAAGATCACATAAGAGATGATCCCGATAGAGATTCCCTCAGAGATACTGTAGAATAATGGCATTGCAATGATGCAAAGGTAAGCAGGTACGGCTTCTGTCATATTATCATCTGTAAATTTGATATCAGAGATCGCTCCGAACATTAAGAATCCAACCATGATCAGCGCAGGGGCTGTCGCAAATGATGGGATTGCTGTAAAGAGTGGTGCAAATAATGTTGAGATCAGGAATAAGAATCCTGAAACAACAGCTGTTAAACCAGTACGTCCACCCGCAGCAACACCAGAAGAAGATTCAACGAATGTTGTAACAGTAGAAGTACCAAGAACCGCACCAGCGGTTGTAGCAACGGCATCTGCCATTAATGCAGGTTTGATTCCAGGAAGTTTACCTTCCTCGTCAAGCATTCCGGCTTTTGTGCTGACACCGACTAAAGTTCCGAGTGTGTCAAACAGATCGACAAATAAGAAAGATAACACAACGGCGATAAAATTAAAGATTCCGACTTTGCCCAAGTCATACTGGAAACATTTACCGAAAGTCTCTCCTAATTTTGAAAAATCTGTCATTGCAAATGTAGGGAAAAGGCTGTAATAACCTGTTTTGAAATCTGGAACATAGATTCCTGTTACCTGGCAGAGCATTCCGATCACCCATGTAGCAAGGATTCCGATCAGGATAGATCCAGGTACTTTTTTGATATAAAGGATGACTGTGATCAATAATCCAACAACTGCAAGTAAAGAACAGATTCCAGCAGTATGGAAATCCTTTGTAAAGTTTGTGATAGATACTAATGTAGAGTCATTTCCAATAACAAGTTTTGCGTTCTGAAGACCGATAAAGGCAATAAAGATACCGATTCCGACAGAAACTCCCTTCTTAAGATTCAAAGGGATCGCATCAAAGATCGCTTCACGAACATTGGTCAAAGATAATACGATGAAGATGATACCTTCAACGAATACAGCAAGCAAAGCAACCTGCCAGTGATAACCCATCACACCAACAACGGTATAGGCAAGATAAGCATTTAATCCCATACCAGCGGAAAGTACGAATGGAAGATTTGCAGTAAGTCCCATACATAAAGTTCCGATAAAGGAAGCGATACATGTAGCTAATAAGACAGCAGTAGGGTCCATACCAGCTGCAGAAAGCACACTTGGGTTTACCGCAAGGATGTAAGCCATTGTCATAAATGTAGTAATACCAGCAATGACTTCAGTTTTTACGGAGGTATGATTCTCCTTTAATTTAAATAAGTTTTCCAACATAGTTTTTTTCCGTATGTAAAAACATACGTACCTCTCTTTCTTTATTGAAAATCCATAAAAAAGTAACAAACATCATTATATTATAGGCAAAAATGAAAAGCAAGGCGGGAAAATCTGACAAAAATAAAAGGAAACCATCTGGGGTGTGATGGTTTCCTTTTTGAAAAGAGAGGATTAAAAATATATATGAAAAAACTATACCTGTAGGATGTTTCCTGAAATTCTTTTTTTGTCTTATCTTTTAGGTCTTTCCTTGAGGTATGGTTATAGTATAATCATTTCCATTTTGAGATTCAATATACAGAATATAAACAAATATAAACGATTTATAAATTGTCATTAAGAAATTCTTATGAATTGGTAAGAAAATCCAAAGTTGAAATTATATGATTCTTTTTTACAAAAACTTCACAAAATGATTCCGATTTCACTGATTTTCTTATATAATAATAACAAAGTCTAAAGGAGGAATTATTTTTATGCCAAAAAGAACAGATATTAACAAAGTGTTGATCATTGGATCTGGTCCGATCATCATCGGTCAGGCATGCGAATTCGACTATTCGGGGACACAGGCGTGTAAGGCGCTTCGTAAACTTGGATATGAGATCGTATTGGTCAACTCCAATCCAGCAACGATCATGACAGATCCGGAGACAGCTGACGAAACTTACATTGAACCACTGAACGCAGAACGTTTAGAGGAGATCATTGCGAAGGAACGTCCAGATGCTTTACTTCCAAACTTAGGTGGGCAGTCCGGATTAAATTTATGTGAAGAGTTATATAAAAAGGGTATTTTAGATAAGTATAATGTCAAAGTAATTGGTGTACAGGTAGATAGTATTGAACGTGGAGAAGACCGTATCGAGTTCAAGAAGACAATGGACGAACTTGGAATCGAGATGGCTCGAAGCGAGGTTGCTTACAGCGTAGAAGATGGGTTGAAGATCGCTGATAAGCTTGGTTATCCAGTGGTACTTCGTCCAGCTTACACAATGGGTGGAGCCGGTGGAGGACTGGTATACAACAAAGAAGAATTAAAGACCGTTATGGCAAGAGGACTTCAGGCAAGTTTAGTTGGACAGGTACTTGTAGAAGAATCCATTCTTGGATGGGAAGAATTAGAGTTAGAAGTTGTCCGTGATGCAGAAGGAAATATGATCACAGTCTGCTTCATTGAGAATATCGATCCATTAGGAGTGCATACAGGAGACTCTTTCTGTTCCGCACCGATGCTCACGATCTCTGAAGAATGTCAGCAGAGATTACAGGAACAGGCATACAAGATCGTAGATTCTGTACAGGTAATCGGTGGAACAAACGTACAGTTTGCTCATGATCCAGTGACAGACCGTATTATTGTTATCGAGATCAATCCAAGAACATCAAGATCCTCAGCATTAGCATCCAAAGCGACAGGATTCCCGATCGCTTTAGTTTCTGCAATGCTTGCAGCAGGTTTAACATTAAAAGATATTCCATGTGGAAAATACGGAACATTAGATAAATATGTACCAGATGGTGACTATGTCGTTATCAAGTTTGCACGTTGGGCATTTGAGAAGTTCAAAGGTGTTGAAGACAAACTTGGAACACAGATGCGTGCCGTTGGTGAAGTTATGAGTATCGGTAAGACATACAAAGAAGCATTCCAGAAAGCGATCCGAAGCTTAGAGACAGGACGCTACGGACTTGGACATGCGAACAACTTTGATACTTTAACAAAAGAAGAATTATTAAAGAAATTAGTGACACCATCAAGCGAACGTCATTTCATCATGTACGAAGCATTAAGAAAAGGTGCAACTGTCGATGAGATCTTTGAACTGACAAAAGTAAAAACATACTTTATCGAGCAGATGAAAGAGTTAGTTGAGGAAGAAGAAAAGCTTCTTGCATGCAAAGGAAATATGCCATCTGATGAAATGTTAACATCTGCGAAGAAAGATGGTTTCTCTGACAAATATTTAAGTCAGTTATTAGAGATTCCAGAAGAAGATATCAGAAATAAACGTATTTCAATTGGTGTCGAAGAAGCATGGGAAGGGGTTCATGTAAGCGGAACACCAGACAGTGCATATTATTATTCAACATACAATGCAGAAGACAAGAACCCAGTATCCACAGATAAACAAAAGATCATGATCTTAGGTGGAGGTCCAAACCGTATCGGACAGGGTATCGAATTTGACTACTGCTGTGTACATGCATCTCAGGCATTGAAGAAAATGGGATTCGAGACGATCATCGTAAACTGTAACCCAGAGACAGTATCTACAGATTACGATACATCTGATAAATTATATTTCGAACCATTAACAGTGGAAGATGTATTAAGTATTTATAATAAAGAAAAACCATTAGGAGTGATCGCTCAGTTTGGTGGACAGACACCACTGAACATTGCTGCCGAACTTGAGAAAAATGGTGTGAAGATCCTTGGAACATCTCCATCTGTCATTGACCTTGCAGAAGACCGTGATCTGTTCCGTGAAATGATGGATAAATTAGAGATTCCAATGCCAGAATCAGGAATGGCAACAACGGTAGAAGAAGCATTAGAAATCGCAGGAAAGATCGGATATCCAGTGATGGTAAGACCTTCCTACGTTCTTGGTGGACGTGGAATGGAAGTTGTGTATGATGACGAAAGCATGGCAGGATATATGAAAGCAGCTGTCGGTGTAACACCAGACCGCCCAATTTTGATCGACCGTTTCTTAAATCATGCGATGGAATGCGAGGCAGATGCGATCAGTGACGGAACACACGCATTTGTACCAGCAGTGATGGAACATATCGAACTTGCAGGAGTTCATTCAGGAGACTCCGCTTGTATTCTTCCATCTGTTCATATTTCAGAAGAAAACCTGGAAACGATCAAAGAATACACAAGAAAGATCGCAGAAGAAATGCATGTCAAAGGACTGATGAATATGCAGTATGCGATCGAAGGTGACAAGGTTTATGTACTAGAAGCGAACCCACGTGCATCCCGTACAGTACCTTTGGTATCCAAAGTATGTAATGTGAGAATGGTTCCACTGGCAACACAGATCATCACATCTGAATTAACAGGAAAACCATCACCAGTACCAGAATTAAAAGAACAGGCAATTCCATATTATGGAGTTAAAGAAGCAGCCTTCCCATTCAATATGTTCCAGGAAGTAGACCCAGTTCTAGGACCAGAAATGCGTTCTACAGGAGAAGTTCTTGGATTATCCAAATCCTATGGAGAAGCTTTCTACAAAGCACAGGAAGGTGTTGGAGCGAAACTTCCATTAGGAGGAACGGTACTGATTTCTGTAAACCGCAAGGATAAAGAAGAAGTTGTAGAAGTAGCAAAAGCATTCGCAGACGACGGATTCAAGATCCTTGCAACAGAAAACACATGTAAACTGATCAAAGAAGCTGGAATTGAAGCTGAGAAAGTCAATAAATTAAGCGAAGGAAGACCAAACATCCTTGACCTTATCACAAATGGTAATATCGATATTATTGTAAACTCTCCAGTTGGAAAAGACAGCGTGAACGATGACAGTTACCTGAGAAAAGGTGCGATCAAAGCGAAGATTCCATATTATACAACGATCGCAGCAGCCAAAGCAGCAGCTGAAGGAATCGCTTATGTAAAAGCACATCAGGATCAGAATGAAGAAGTGAATTCATTACAGGGATTACATGCACAGATTTCTGATAAGTTTTAATTTGTAGTTGGCCAACTGTAGTCTTTCAGTATATGATAAAAATAAATAAGCAACCGAAAACGCAGCGGTGGAATTTTGCTCACATTTTGAACAAATCGCTTATCCGCCCAATTTCCTACGAGAACTCGCTCTGAAGTTTTGTTTCAGACAAAAGTCTTTGAAGCTCAGACACTCGTCCAATTGGGCTGCGAATTTGTTCAAAATATGGCAAAATTCCAATGCTGCGTTTTCGGTTGCTTATTTAATTTTTATCATATACCTGAAGTCTGGAGTGTGGACAATTACAAGATTGGACAATTTAAGTGAGTGTGTATGTTGAATGTTATCGGTTCTGTCGGAGTATAAGTATCAAGAAAAAACAATCCTCGACATAATATTACAAAAATAGACTAAATGTTACGAAAATATTACAAAATAATAATCGAAAGTATTGACATACTACATATAAGTGCTATAATACACACATACTCGAGTTAACAAAATTGTAACATTTACAGGAGGAACATTATGATAACGAGGAAAATGAGACTGTCGATGGCGATGCTTACGATTGCCGCGAGTGTGTTGACGACAGGAAATATAAAAGCAGATGAGAAAGATACAACAAAAGAAACAAATACAGCAACGGAAAGTAAATATGCGAATAAAGCAGTTGCAGATATTTATTCTACAACAACATTAAATATCCGAAAAAAGGGTAGTATAAATGCAAAGATCGTAGGAAAAATGAAAAAAGGTAACATTGCAACTGTGCTGAAGAAAGGATCTGAATGGTCAAAAGTAAGATCAGGAAATGTTACAGGATATGTAAAAAATCAGTATCTTGTATTTGGTGATGAGATTAAGAACTTTGCGAAACAAAATGTGAAAAAAGTGGCGAAAGTTCAGACAGAGACATTGAGAGTTCGTAAGAAAGCATCCACAGATTCTAAGATTGTAACACTGGTATCTGAAGATGATAAATTAAAAGTGAAGAAACAGACCGATGACTGGGCAAAAGTCAAGGTTGATGGCCAGACAGGATATGTGTCAAAAGATTATGCAAAAGTAACATACTCTTTTGGAAAAGCAAAATCCATGAAACAGATTCAGGCAGAACAGGCGGCAAAGAAAGCTTCCGTATCAATATCATCCAGTGGTTCATCAGCAACAGGAAGCAGGATCGCAAGTTATGCACAGCAGTTTGTTGGGAATCCTTATCGTTATGGTGGAAACAGCTTAACTGGCGGAATTGACTGTTCTGGATTTACGCAGCAGATTATGGCGAAGTTTGGATACAGTATCAGTCGTACGAGTAGTTCCCAGTCTGGTGATGGAAGAGCAGTATCTACGAGCAATTTAAGAGTCGGTGATCTGGTATTCTATGGAGATGGTGGAAGCATTGATCATGTAGCAATTTATATCGGTGGTGGTCAGGTAGTACATGCAAGTAATTCCGCACCATATCCGCGAGGAGGAATTAAGATTTCAAATGTAAATTATAGAACACCGATCTGTGCAAGACGTATCATAGGGTAGCTAGAAAAATTAGCAATACAGTATTTATATGGAAAGAGCGTAAAAGGAAGATTCATGCAGAATCATTCTCGTGCGCTCTTCCTTTTTTGATATACCAGACATGAAAATAAAAAATTATATTTCCTATATTGACAGAAGAACATCATGTTTATAGAATGTAAAAAGGTATATTTTGGTTAGGAAAATAAAGATAGAAAAGAGATGTAGAAAGAAAAAGATGAAACAAAGACGATTTACAAACAAAAAGCTGATCGCCCTCATGTTACCACTGGCCGTTGATCAGCTTTTAAATTCGTTTATGGGTACGGTAGATACCCTCGTAGTCAGTAATTTAGGATCAGCAGCGATTTCTGCGGTCAGTCTGGTAGATTCCATTAATATTCTGGTAGTTCAGGCATTTTTTGCACTGGCTTCAGGTGGTACGGTTGTTTGTTCTCATTATCTTGGATGTGAGAAGAAAGAGAGAGCAACGAATGCAGCCAGACAGTTAGTGTTTATTACATTCGCAATGTCATTGGTCATTGCGATCGCTTGTCATTTATTCAGTGATCAGCTTCTTGGAGTGATCTTTGGACAGGTGGAACCAGCGGTTATGGACAATGCGAAGAAGTATTTCTTCTTTTCGGCCATGTCTTATCCATTTATCGCATTGTATGATGATGGAGCCTGCATTTTAAGAGCACAGGAGAACAGCAAACTTCCGATGCAGATTTCTTTTGTTGCAAATGGCATTAATGTTGCATTGAATCTGATATTTGTATGGGTATTGCATTTGGGCGTAGCAGGTTCTTCTGCAGCGACGATGATCGCCAGAGCATTTGCAATGGTTGCGGTGCTTTATAAATTGAGAAATCCGAAGATGAAGATACAGCTTAGAGACTATTTTTCGATTCGACCAGAATGGGAAGAGATCAAACGAATCTTACATATCGGAGTTCCATCAGGAATTGAAAATGGAATGTTCCAGTTTGGAAAGCTTGCGATCCAGTCAACGGTATCTTTGATGGGAACGGCGGCGATCGCAGCACAAGGAATGACCAATATCATCGAGAAAATGTAAACGGAATGGCAGCAGTTGGAATAGGTATTGGATTAATGACAGTTGTTGGTCAAAGCATTGGTGCAGGACGGCAGGAAGAGGCAAAGTATTACATAGTGAAGCTTGCCGGTTATGCAGAGGTTGCGATGATTATAAGCTGTATTCTTGTGTATATTGCGGCGCGGCCGGTTACTGTGTTGGCAGGCATGAGTGAAGAGAGTACCGCGCTTTGTATGCAGATGATTCTTGCAATCACGATTGTAAAACCGATTCTTTGGGTACCTTCCTTTACACCGCCAAATGGTCTTCGCGCAGCAGGCGATGTGCGCTTTTCAATGATTACTGCGACATTGACGATGTGGCTGTGCCGTGTAGCACTTTCTATCTTTTTGATGCGTGTTGTAAAGACAGGTCCGATTGGTGTCTGGCCAGTTGACAAGAGATGACCTCGTCAGAATTTTTGGTG
>OQWM01001384.1_pt1 | contig 16660 bp, 18 predicted proteins | sample 1691531 | NCBI WGS metagenome assembly OQWM01 (sample SAMN03418257, study PRJEB22391) | human gut metagenome | biome: human-gut; feature: organic feature; material: feces | host: Homo sapiens | place: Tanzania | collected 2013-01
CGCTCAAAAATAGTCCGTGAAATTATCGAGAAATACTATATGTCGGAATGCCGTATCGGAGATGCGCTGGAGGTATCGGCGAACAAATCGCTCATAGGTGCTGTATACGGTCACAAAAAATCAAACAGGCTATACTTTTCCAAGGTCGGAATGAACGTTAAAATTTCGGAGGACAACTCGCTTGCCCCCGATACTTTATCCATAAATAAGGAAGTGCGGAATGTATTTAAAATCACTTGAATTACAGGGCTTCAAATCCTTTCCGGACAAGATAAAGCTTGAATTCGGACGGGGCGTTACGGCTGTCGTCGGACCGAACGACATCTCAAGAATGTCCTTCAGACGCACCTGCCTGCCGTTTATCATGTATTCGCTTTCGCCGCTTCTGTATATGCGGCGCGTAACGCATACTTCGTTAAAATCGGTTGCCAACTCATGGTCGTAGTTATCAAACGTGAGCGATACTTCGCCGTAAGAAAGCGGCTTTTTCGCCTCTGTCCCGTTGAATATAACGTCCTCCATCTTTTCGCCGCGCAGCGCCTTTGCGCTTTGCTCGCCCAGCACCCAGCGCACGGCATCCGCAATGTTGCTTTTCCCGCTGCCGTTGGGGCCTATAATGGCCGTTATACCATCGTCAAATACAATTTCTGTTTTACGGGCAAATGATTTGAACCCGTACATTTCCAGTTTGGTCAGCCTCAATCTTCGTTCCTTTCGGGCCGGGGAATAATGCCCATTTCCTCAAGCGCGGCCTTTGCCGCATGCTGGCCGGCCTCCTGCTTGGTTTTGCCCTCGCCGCTGCCTACCACCACGCCCGCAACCGTCACGTCCATATCGAAAACCTTGTTATGGTCCGGTCCGCTGCTGCCCGTAAGCACATATGCTATCTGACCCATATGCCGCTTTTGTACATATTCCTGAAGCATGGTCTTGTAATCCTTATGCGGCCCGCCGCTTACGGCGCTCTGCACCGCCGTGCCGATAAAGCCCATTATAAAGCCCTTTGCCGTATCCATGCCGCCGTCAATGTACAAAGCGCCTATCAGCGCCTCCACAGCGTCGCTCAATATGCTCGGCTTCTCTCTGCCGCCGGAATGATCCTCCCCGCGTCCAAGCAGAAGCGATTTGCCCAGTTCCAGCTTTTTTGCCACGTCATAGAGCGCGCCTTCGCACACCGTCTGCGCTCTAAGCCGCGTCATGTCGCCCTCGTTATATTCGGCAAAGCGGTTATATAGATACTCGCTTACGCAAAGCTCCAGCACCGCATCGCCCAAAAACTCCAGCCTTTCGTTATGCGCGCTTGCCCTGCCGTCCCCTTTAACGTAGGACGTATGCGTAAGCGCCATATCAAGCAGCCTTTTATCATTAAAGCTGTATCCAACGCGCCTTTCCAGCGATTCAAGCTTTTTTCGCCTATCCGCGTCCATTTTTCCTCCTGTGCGGAAAAAAGGGGCTGCCCGCATTGTTCAGGCGGCCCCTATGCTTTCCAGATGGGTTTATTTCTTGTTGATGTAGTTCACTATGTCGCCAACGGTATGGATGTTGGGCAGATCGTCATCGGGTATTTCAATACCGTACTGCTGCTCCAGATCCATTATAAGCTCAACAACGTCCAGTGAGTCGGCCTTGAGATCCTCAATAAGCCTAGATTCCATGGTTATGGACTCCTCGGGAATGTCAAGCTGCCTTGCTATATTCTTGCGTACATTTTCAAACTCCATTTTAAGCGTCCCCTTTCATGCTCTGCTATATTATTTAAGTTTAGCCCCAGCGGCATAATATGTCAATCCTTCAAAATGATATACTGCGCCGCAATATGCGTTTATTCCTCATCCGGAAGTGATGCAATGGCCTCGGCTATCTTGGGATTCACATTACCTTTCACAAACAGTTCCGCCTGTCTTATGGCTGAAGCGAACGCCTTTGCATCGGAGCTTCCGTGCGCCTTTATAACACAGCCGTTTATGCCAAGCAACGGCGCGCCGCCAACTTCTTTATAATCCATCTTCTTTTTGAAGCGGCGGAATGCACCCATTGAAAGCGCCGCACCGATTTTGGACTTAAAGTCGGCCGTAAGTTCCGTTTTGAGCATTGCCATCATTGAACTTGCAAGCCCTTCCGTATATTTAAGCACCACGTTGCCGACGAATCCGTCGCAAACCAGCGCATCAAATTCACCTGAAAGTACTTCCCTTGCCTCGCAATTTCCGGCAAAATTTATAGGCGCCGCACTCAGCAGCTTATATGCCGCTTTGGTCAGCTCGCAGCCCTTTTCAGCCTCCTCGCCATTGTTCAGCAGCGATATGCGCGGGTTATCCACACCCATAACACTTTGCATATATGCGCTTGCCATCACGCCGAACTGTTGCAAATACTGCGGCTTGCAGTCCGTATTCGCACCGCAGTCTATCAGCATTATCCAACCGCCCTTAACCGTTGGCAGCAGCGGAGAAAGCGCCGGACGCTTAACACCCTTTATGCGCTTTACTATAAGCGTTGCACCCGCAAGCAGCGCGCCCGTGCTGCCGGAGGACACAACCGCGTCCACTTCGCCTTTTGCCGCAAGGTTCAGCGCTTTTACCATGGATGCTTCTTTTTTTCTTATTGCAGCGGTTGGCTGCTCGTGGCAGTCTATCTCCTCCGCCGCGTCAAGTATTGTTATCCTGTCGCTGTTTGCATTCAGCTTAGCAAGTTCATCCTTTATCGCCTGCTCTTTACCAACAAGTGTTATAGCTATATCCCTGTCGGCTTCCGCGGCCCTTACCGCGCCTTCCACCGCCGCGCCGGGGCAATTATCCCCGCCCATAACGTCTAACGCTATGCGTATCATATAAGTGCAAATATCCTTCCGTGTTAAAAATATATGCTATTCTATCACATATTTCTGAATAACGCAAAAAGAGGATACGTGAAACGCATCCTCTATTTACTTTAAGGTCAAATAAATTATTTGGCTTCTTCAACCTTGACGACCTGCTTGCCGTCGTAATAGCCGCAATTCTTGCAAACCCTGTGGGCCAGCTTGGGCTCATGGCACTGCGGGCAAGCCACGATGCCGGGGATGGAAAGCTTCCAGTTGCTGCTCCTGCGTGAATCACGCCTCGCCTTGGATGTTTTTCTCTTGGGGACCGCCATTTGTCACACCTCCTTATCCTCGTTAAACAGCGCCTTGAGCTTAGCGAATGGGTTATCGTCCTCCGCTTCCTGCTCACAGGAACACTGTACTGTATTCAAATCGCACCCGCATACCGGGCACAGTCCGCGGCAATCATCTTTGCACAGAACATAGTTTTCCATGTTCAGCAATATGGTGTCGCGTACAAGGTCGCTTAGGTCAAGTTCTTCTCCGCTGAACGGATAGGCGTCGCCGTCTTCCGGCGCGTTTTTTTCAAACCGCTCCTCAAACTCATGCGCAAACGGAACCGTAAGTTCTTTCGCACAGCGGGCGCATTCGCCCTTCAGCGCCGTTCTGACGCTGCCTGAGGTTTCAAAGCCGCTCCCGTCGAAAACATAGTTTATCTCAACCGTTACATCATCCGCAAAGCGGATCCACCGGCCGGGATACTCAATGTCCTCTATCCTTTCGCAAAGAACCGCATGCCCTTCGCGCCCGGGAAGCTTAAGCTCCGTTGCCACGTTCAACTTCATAAAAAGTCAACCTCGTCTATTTTATCCGTTGCGATATCGTTTGTCAACAATATCTTGTATCAAAAGCACCGTTTTTTGCGGGTATTTTGCTTATTTGGCGGTAAGGGCAGCCGTATCGCGGGCAATCATCATCTCTTCGTCGGTCGGGATGACGAAAACCTTCACGCGGCTGGTGGGCTTGGAAATCTCCACTTCCTCGCCGCGGGGGCAGGAATTGTTGAAGTCGAAATCAACGTCAACGCCCAGATATTCAAGGCCGCTGAGAACCTTTTCGCGCACGCCGCGGTCGTTTTCGCCAACGCCTGCGGTGAATACTATCGCGTCAACTCCGCCAAGGGCGGCAGCGTATGCGCCGATGTACTTCTTTACCTTGTAGCAGAAGGTGTCAAGCGCAAGCTGGGCGCGCTCGTTACCGTTGTTGGCCGCTTCTTCCAAATCGCGGAAGTCGCTGGATACGCCGGAAATGCCAAGTACGCCGCTCTTCTTGTTCAGGTAGTTGTCTATGCCCTTCTTGTCAAGGTTCAGCCTTTCCATCAGGTAAGTAACAATAGCGGGGTCCATATCGCCGCAACGGGTGCCCATGGGTACGCCTTCAAGGGGAGTAAGACCCATGGAGGTATCCACGCACTTGCCGCCCTTTATGGCGGAAATGCTGGAACCGTTGCCCAGATGGCAGGTGATTATGCGGGTGTCTTCCTTGGGCATGTCCAGCTTGGTCAGTGCGCGCTGGGAAACATACATATGGGAAGTGCCGTGGAAACCGTAACGGCGAACCATGTGCTCCTTGTATGCTTCATAGGGCAGGCCGTAAAGGAATGCCTTGGGGGGCATTGTCTGATGGAAAGCGGTATCGAACACGCCAACCATGGGAGTGTTGGGCATTATAGCCTGGCAGGCGCGCACGCCCATCAAATTGGCGGGGTTGTGCAGCGGGGCCAGCGGGGTGAGAACTTCCATTTCCTTTATAAGTTCGTCTGTGATTATGACGGACTTATTGAACTTTTCGCCGCCGTGTACAAGGCGATGGCCAACGGCGTCTATCTCGTCCATGCTCTTCACAACGCCTATTTCGGGATCAACCAGCGCGTCCAGCACCATGCGGATGGCGTCGGTATGATCCTTCATGTCCTGCTTGAACTCGAACTTACCCTTGCCTTCGGGCTTATAGGTAAGCATGGAGCCTTCTATGCCGATGCGCTCGCAAAGGCCCTTGGCGATAACTTCGCCGTTGTCAACGTTGATAAGCTGATACTTGAGGGAAGAGCTTCCCGCGTTAATAACAAGAACTTTCATTTTAATCTCCATCCTTATATTACTTGATAGCCTGCGCCTGAACAGCGGTTATAGCGACCACGGAAACTATGTCCGCAATGCTGCATCCGCGGGACAGATCGTTGATGGGCTTTGTGAAGCCTTGGGACACGGGGCCTACAGCCTCGGCACCGGCAAGACGCTGCACCAGCTTATAGCCGATGTTACCCGCCTGCAGGTCGGGGAATATAAGCACGTTGGCATGGCCGGCAACCTTGCTGCCGGGAGCCTTGAGCGCGGCAACCTTGGGAACCATGGCGGCATCCGCCTGAAGCTCGCCGTCAACATCCAAATCGGGCGCAAGTTCCTTTACCTTGGCAAGCGCTGCGGTGACCTTGTCCACGTTCTCGTGCTTGGCGCTGCCCTTGGTAGAGAATGAAAGCATGGCTACCTTCGGATCCATACCGAGCAGAGTCTTTGCGGTGTTGGCGGTGGCAATGGCTATGGAGGCCAGCTCATCGGGATTGGGGTTGATGTTTATGGCGCAATCGCCGAACAGCATAAGGCCGTTATCGCCGTATTCCTTATTGGGTATTTCCATTATGAAGCAGCTGGAAATGGTGTTGATGCCCTTGGCCATCTTTATTATCTGAAGGCCCGGCCTAAGGGTATTGCCGGTGGTGTTTATGGCACCGGAGACCATGCCGTCCGCCTTGCCTTCTTTTATCATCATGCAGGCATAGAACAGCGTGTTCTTTATGGTCTCGCGGGCCTTTTCGGGGGTCATGCCCTTGGCCTTGCGCAGCTCGTAAAAGCCGTTGGCATAATGTTCAAAATCGGGATCGGTAAGAGGATTGATTATATCTATACCGCAGAGGCATACGTTGAATTTCTCCGCAACCTTCTTTATCTCTTCCTCATCGCCGAGCAGCGTGACCTTTGCGATCTTCTCATCGGTAATTATCCTTGCGGCCTGAACGGTGCGCTCCTCGCTGCCTTCAGGAAGCAGAATGTGCTTCACGTCCGCTTTAGCCTTCTCTTTAATGCTGTCCAACACTGACATTTTAGTTTGCTCCTTTCAAAAAAAGCGTATAACTTCTGGCCTCAGGCCACAACTATGTATTATAGCACCTTTTTTGCTTATATCATAGCCATTATTGGGATTTGTGGCGTTTTTTATTCAAAAAGCATACATTGCATGATATAATCTGGTTATAAACCGCTTGGGAGTCAATGTGTTATGACGCGCTGCACGGGCATAATTGCCGAATACAATCCATTCCATAACGGCCACCGCTTTCATATTGAGCGTACAAAGGCGCAAAACGGCGGCCGACCCGTTATAGTTGCCATGAGCGGCTGGTTTGTGCAGCGCGGCGACGTTGCGGCATACGATCCGTATATCCGCGCCAAATGGGCTCTCGAGAACGGAGCGGACATAGTGCTGATGCTGCCGGTCATGTTCTCCATGGCTCAGGCGGAAAGATTTGCTGTTGGCGGCGTAAGCCTGCTCAGCTCCACAGGAATAGTCGATTCGCTCTCCTTCGGTGCGGAATGCGGAGACGCGGCAGTTCTCGTCCGTATGGCCGAATCGTTAAAAGCTGAGTCCGCCGAATATAAGGCCGCGCTTGCATCCGTCCTATCCTCCGGCAAAAGCTTTCCCGCCGCACGCTCCGCAGCGTTATGCGCAACGCTCGGCGAAGAGAACGCCCGCCTTCTCTCCTGCGCAAATAACATACTGGGCATTGAATACATAAGCGCCATAGCCAAGCTGAATGCTCCCGTCACTCCTATGGCCGTAATGCGCACGGGTGCGCAGCACGATTCTGCCAAAATCGAAAGCGGCAGCATGAGCGCGTCCGCAATCCGCACAGCACTTTTGGGCGGCAATGCCGGCACCATACGCCACGCCGTTCCTCAAAGTGTATACAGCGCAGTCGCTGATTTGAGTGTAATGAACATTGAATCCATGTCTCAGGCCGCTATATATGCGCTGCGCCGGCTCAGCCCAAGCGATATTGCCGCCCTGCCCGATGTTGCGGAAGGGCTTGAGAATGCAATATGTTCCGCATGTCGTGAAAGCAGCGGCTTTGCCGAGCTCACCATGAATATAAAGAGCAAGCGATACACGCTTTCCCGCATACGCAGAATATGCATAAATGCGCTGCTTGGCATAACAAAAAGCGACTATGCGCGCCATCTGCTGCCGGAATATATTCGCGTGCTCGGCGCGCGCCGCGAAGCATTGCCGCTGATGGGTGAAATGGCAGAAAAAGCTTCTCTTCCCCTCGTTGCCTGCCGTGCGGAATACGATAAACTCAGCGAAAGCGCAAAAGCAGCCTTTGATAAGGATATTTTTGCTGCCGAAACCGCGCAGTTAAACGGCAAAGCAATAAGTGAATTCAAAAGAAAGTTTATAATTGTCTAAATACTTCCATCCATCTGCTCATACATTATAGCATGAGCAGAAAAATAATCTTTTCATTATGCCTGCTGCTTTGCGGCGCGCTTATAGCATTGAATGGCGAAGCGGCCGAGGCTGCACGCAGCGGCTTTGCCCTGTGGCAAAACAGCGTTATGCCTGCACTGCTGCCGTTTTTCGTATGCACGGGGCTTATGCGCAAGCTTGGGCTTATTAGTCTTGGCAATCCGGCGGCGCTTATGGCGCTTTCCTTCATTTCCGGCGCGCCGGGCGGGGCAAGGCTTTGTGCCGGAATATACGGCGACAGCACTCAGGATAATACAGTAATGGCCGCCTCTCTCAATGCACTCAGTCCCATGTTCATTACAGGCGCGTTTGCCTCATCCATGCTGCGCTGCCCTCAGGCCGCTATACCGATAGTTTCGGCACAGCTTATAGCCATGCTTGTTTTCTTTATAGTAGCATTAAGAACAACACCCATGCCTACGCGCATTGAAGCACGCGATGAGAAAGTAAACGCCGGCGTGCTATTCGCCGCCAGCGTTACGGAAGCCGCAGCCTCGCTCATATCGATATGCGGCATGATAGTATTCTTTTCCGTTTTGATGCGCATGCTGGAAATAACCGGCCTGTTGAGCATAATCGCTTGGCCGCTCAAGCAGCTTATACTGCTGCTCAATGGCCCCGGCCATGCAGCCGAAGTGATGATATGCGCCGCGGTTGAAGCCGCAACCGGCGCGAGCCGCATAGCTGATGCTGCGCTCAGCCTACGGGAAGCCACGGCGCTTGCCGCGTTCGCGTTCTCTTTCGGCGGGCTTTGCATAATGGCGCAGAGCATGATATTCATGCGTATAGATATAAAGAAGTATCTGATATGCAAGCTGGCGCAGGGCATGCTTGCCGCGCTGATAGCGTATCTGTTGTTCCCTCTCTGCTGCAATGGTGCGCAAAGCGTTACCGCAGAGCCGGAAATAATGGAAACATTAGGGCAAAACAGCCTTTCCGCCCTTGCTATACTTGCCTGCTCGATGGCGGCAATGGGCGCGGTAATGCTTATCTGCGCCGCAAAAGCAAGGCTGGAAAGGCTGAAAAACGCCGGTATTGAGCGGGATTAGAGCAGTATTACTCCTGCTTTCTCCGCTTCTTCCATGGTATGCTTATCCCATATGGAGGACTGCACTTCGCCGATGTGCGCCTTTTCAAGCATGAACATGCAAAGGCGGGACTGGCCTATACCTCCGCCTATAGTAAGCGGCAGTTCGCCGTTGAGCAGCGCCTTATGGAACGGCAGCTCCGCACGTTCCTCGCAATGCGCCGCGGCAAGCTGCTTTTTCATGGATTCCTCATCAACCCTTATGCCCATGCTGGATATTTCAAATTCGCTGTCCAGCACGCTGTTATAAAGTATTATGTCGCCGTTGAGTTCCCAATCGTCGTAGTCGGGTGCGCGGCCGTCGTGCGGTTCGCCGTTTGAAAGCACACCGCCTATTTTTTCAACGAATATGGTGCCGTGTTCCTTGGCAAAAAGGTATTCTCGCTCCTTGGCAGTCTTATCCGGATACATATCCAGCAGCTCTTGGCTGGTTACGAACGTTACTTCGCGGTTCATCTGCGCATTAAGCACAGGATACTTCGCCTGCACAACGGCCAGCGTATAGCCAACTGCTTCCACTATTGAACGTACCGTGCGCTCAAGATACGCCCTGTTCCTATCCTGTCTGGTTATCACCTTTTCCCAGTCCCACTGGTCAACGTATATTGAATGCAGATTATCCAGCCTTTCATCCCTGCGGATAGCGTTCATGTCCGTGTAAAGGCCGCGTCCCTCATGAAAATCATAACGCTTCAGCGCATAACGCTTCCATTTTGCCAGCGAATGCACAACCTCTGCATCCCTCCCTGTTGCGGGCGCATCAAAGCGTACAGGGCGTTCCACGCCGTTAAGGTTATCGTTCAGACCTGTATCCGGATATACGAACAGCGGCGCGGATACGCGCTTGAGGTTCAACACGCCCGAAAGCGCTTCCTGAAACGTGGCCTTTATCAGCGCAATAGCATTTTGCGTGTCATAAAGGTTCAACTTGGTTTTGTACCCTTCGGGTATGGTCGTTTGCAGCATTGCCATGGTACTTTATCTCCTTATAAAAAAATAAGCGGCGCTATTCGCGCCGCGGTTTATCATCGTTTATGCGAATTATTCTTCGTCGTCGAAATCATCGTCGTCGAAGTCGATATTCTTCTTTTTCTTTCCAAACAGTTTGCCAAAGAATCCGCCCTTTTCTTCTTCGTCGTCTTCCTCGTCCTCGTATTCGTCCTCTTCCTCGTCATCAATGGGCTTGGACTTCATCTTGGCCGTATGGGTATGCTTCTTGGGCTCTTCGGCTACGGTTTCTTTCTCTGCCGCGTTCGCATTGCCGTTTTCGTTTTCGGCTGCAGGCTCGGCAGAGGGCTGATTATTGGCGTTTGCAGTATTCCTTGCGTCAAGGTCCTTTCGATTTATAGCAACAAGCTGACGGTACTCATTAAGGAAGTTTTCAAGATCCTTAAGAACATCGTCCGCATAGCACTTAGCATTTTCAAATACAAGGCCGGCGTTTGCTTCCGCCTTCTGCGCAAGCAGCTTCGCTCTGCGCTGCGCTTCTTGATATATCTCGTCCTCTGATACAAGCCTTTCGTATTCGCTGCGCGCCTTTTCTATTATATCCGCCGCCTTCTGCTTAGCGTCGGCCACTATCTTTTCGCCGTCGGTCTCAGCCTGGCTCACAACGTCCCTTGCGTGCTCGTCAGCATTGTCTATCATGGACTGCGCATCGACTATAACGCTGTTGGCCCTGCGGATATCCTCCGGTATTGTGACCTTAAGATCGCCCAGCAGATCCATCATTTCTTCAACGTCTATCACGCGCTTGTTCGCTCCGCCTATTTTTGGACGGGGGCTGTTTTCAACCATGTCTTCTATCTGGCCTATAATGGTAAAAATCTGCATATTCTGGATGTTATTGCTCATTTCTTCTCAACCTTTCCAAGGATGTATTCAGATATTTCATTCGGCACCAGCGCGCCGATATCCGCACCGTATTTCATCAATTCGCGCACCGCGCTTGAGCTTATGTGCACATGCGCCGCATCGCACGCAAGATACACCGTCTGCACCTCCGGCGCAAGGCGCTTGTTAAAGTACTCCATATTGGTTTCAAACTCATAATCGTCATATGAGCGAAGCCCGCGTACCATAAACCTTGCATCATGCTTACGCGCACATTCAACGGTAAGCCCGCTGAAGCTGTCCGCCGCCGCGTTCTTTATCCCCTCCGCCTCTATCACGCGGTTTATCAGCATGACCCGTTCCTCATCGCCGAACAGATAATGCTTGGCGGGATTCGGTATAACGCACACGGTAACATGATCGAATATTTCGCATGCCCGCTTGAGTATATCAAGATGCCCAACCGTAAACGGATCGAAGCTTCCCGGAAAAACAGCGTTTTTCATTCTTCTCCTTCCAGCCTGTAAAAGGACAGCGCGGTGTCGCGGTATATTCGCCTGTCATAAAGCACAAGCGCCCCCGTATCCACCGGCGCAATATGCGCATCATGCTCGGCTATTACCATCGCGCCATCATTCAATATGCCCGCTGAGCTGAGTTCCCTCAGCGCCTTTTCCATAAGCCCGGACCTATACGGTGGATCAAGGAACACGATATCAAACCTCCTTGCCGAGAGCGAACGTATGGCCTGGGCAAAGTCTACGTTCATGACGACCGACTTCTGCTCAAAGCCAAGCTTTTCAATGTTTGCACGTATCACCTTTACCGCATCGCGGGACATATCGTTGAACGCCGCAAAGCTTGCCCCGCGGCTGAGCGCCTCAAGCCCCAGATTGCCGGATCCTGCAAAAAGGTCAAGCACGGTTTTACCGTAAAGCTGAAACTGTATTATGCCGAAAAGCGATTCCTTCACCCTATCTAGTGTAGGACGGGTATCCATTCCCTTCGGCGCGAGTATAGGCCGCCCCTTGCAGGAGCCTGCGATTATGCGCACATAAACCTCCAATAAGGACTTATCCTTAGTATTTTAGCATTATACCATACCAAGTTACAAGCATAAATCCTCTCCGAGGCCAATTTTTTACAAATAATACGCTATTGGGGCCAAAAGAGCAACCCCTTACAGCCCCAATTTTTATTTTATTATGCTGCTATAGGCTTTGTTAATGTTCCTCATGCGCCACTTTGCCGTTTACCAGCGTAAGCACGCAGCGGGAGCGGAAATCGAACGGGTGGCCGCTGAACACGGCTATGTCCGCGTCCTTGCCTACTTCTATGGAGCCTACCCTGTCCGCTATGCCGGTTATCTTGGCCGCGTTTATGGTTATGGCCTTGAGCGCGCCTTCCTCACTTGCACCTTCGCGCACGGCAACGGCCGTGCATATGGGCAGATACTGTTCCGGTGTAACGGGGTGATCTGTCATCATTGCATATTCTATGCCCGCTTGCTCCAGCACCTTAGGCGCCTTGAAGGAAAGGTTCTTCAGTTCTATCTTGCTGCGGTCGGTAAGCAGCGGCCCAACTATTATGCCTTCGCAGTCCTCGCTGAGTGCCTCTTTAAGCTTATCGGTTATAAGATATCCTTCCGTGCAATGGTCAAGCGTGTAGCGCAGCTTAAATTCGCGGCATATGCGTATAGCGGTAAGTATATCATCCGCACGGTGCGCATGTATCTTCATGGGCAGTTCGCGGCGTATCACGCGCGCCAGTATCTCCTTGCCAAGATTTCTTTCGGGCATCTTTTCGGGGTCCGCCTTGCCCCTTTCAAGCTTTTCGTTGTATTCCTGCGCCTCTATCAGCGCCTTGCGCATAAGGGCGGCTGTAGCCATTCTGGTAGACGGTGTCTGGTTCTTCCCATTATATACCCGCTTGGGGTTTTCGCCAAAGGCTGCCTTTACGGCCACGGGGAAGCGCAGTACCATGTCATCTACACTGTCGCCATATGTCTTTATCGCCACGAACTGTCCGCCTATAACATTCGCGCTGCCGGGGCCTGTCACGCAGGTGGTCACGCCGCCCGCAGCCGCTTCCTCAAAGCAGCGGTCGTATGGATTTATGGCATCTATCGCCCTAAGCTCGGGAGTTATGGGATTTGTGCATTCATTCCCGTCCGCGCCTTCAAAGCCCATCGCATCCTCCCACATGCCTATGTGGCAATGCGGGTCAACTATGCCGGGCATAACGGTCATGCCGGTAACGTCGCGCACTTCCGCATCGCTGTACGAAAGGCTCTGGCCCACGGCGACTATTTTGCCGTTTTCTATAGCCACGTCGCCCACGAACGCCGGGCCTGCCATAGTCATCACGTTTCCGTTTTTCAATAAGAGCATTTTTCTTTTCCTCCTTGAATTTGTTTGTTTATTCAAACAATTTGTTTACCGTTTGTTCAACCGCGTCCGTAACATCCCTCGCCATAAGCATGCGTTCCTTCAGCAGCGCCATCGCCTCTTCCGCGCACTTAGAGCCCTCACCATGCGGAAACACGAACTGGCACACGGAAACCCCGGTGTCTTCAAGGCTTTTCTGCACCGTTTCCCCGTATAAGGGCCACACGGAATCGTCCGACACGAGCATGACAGTTCCCGCGTTCGTCACGCTGCGAACCAGTTTGCCCGCGCGGTTCAGCAGTCCGCGCTCAATCAGAATGTCATACCGCCTTGAGGCGGCAACAGAGACTGCCTTCATCGTCCATCGACCTCCTCCTTGCGCCGTTTGCCGTCCTCCAGCAGCTGCGTCAGCGCAGCCGCGTCGTCTTCTGCAATCGCGGCGCGGTATTCCATCAGCCGGTCCATCAGGCAGTCCAGCTCGTGGAGCATATTGTCCCGGTTTTCCAGAAACAGCTCCGACCACATCGGCGCGTTCAGCCATGCCACGCGGGTCATATCCTTGTAGCTTCCGGCGGAAAAGCCCTTGTGCGTCTCTGCCGTCGGACTTTTGATATAGGCGTTCGAGACCAGATGCGCCATCTGCGACGTGAACGCAATCATTTCGTCGTGTTTTTCCGCCGTCGTGACGGAATAGCTGCCGAAGCCTGCCGGGCGCAGCAGCTCCTGCACGCGCGAGAGCAGCTCGATATTATCAAAATCCGGCGGCACGATGACCATCGGCGCGTTGTGGTACAGATTCGCGCGCGCGTGGCCGAACCCGGAATACTGCGTGCCCGCCATCGGGTGCCCGCCGAGGTAGGTGAAATGATATTGCTCCGCCAGCGGGAACGCTGCCGCGCAGACCACGCGCTTTGTGCCGCAGCAGTCGATCACAACGGGCTTCTTTCCGATGTGCGGCGCGGCTTCGCGCAGATACCCGATCGCGGCGAGCGGCCGCACGCACAGAAGCACCAGGTCACACGCGCTGATATTCTCCATCGTAAGCGGCGCGTTTACCGCGTCCGCCAGCTGTGCAAAGGCCAGCATGCTTTCGTCCACGTCATAGCCATAGACTGTCCATCCGGCGGCATGATACGCCTTTGCAAACGAGCCTCCGATGAGGCCCAGACCCACGATCCCGACCGTCATTCCGCCACCGCCTTGCGCACCGCGCGTACCTTCCGGGCGACCTCGGCAAACTGCTCGCAGGTCAGAGACTGCGCGCCGTCGCACAGGGCATGGATGGGGTCGTTGTGTACCTCGACAATGACGCCATCCGCCCCGCAGGCGGCAGCTGCCAGCGTCATGGGCGGCACGAGCCGGTTGATGCCCGTAGAGTGGCTGGGGTCGACGATAACCGGCAGATGCGACAGCTCGTGCAGCATCGGTACGGCGGCGAGGTCGAGCGTGTTGCGGGTGTAGTCGTCGAACGTGCGGATGCCGCGCTCGCAGAGGATGACGTTCTCGTTGCCGCTGGCCATGATGTACTCCGCGCTCATCAGCAGCTCCTTGAGCGTGTTGGCAAGCCCGCGCTTGAGAAGAATCGGCTTTTTGACAGAGCCCATCTCCTTCAGAAGATCGTAATTCTGCATGTTGCGCGCGCCGATCTGAATGACGTCAACGTTTTCAAACAGCGGCAGATGCTTGATGTTCATCAGCTCCGTCACGATAGGCAGCCCTGTTTCCTGCTTGGCGATCTCAAGCAGGCGAATGCCCTGCTCGTGCAGGCCCTGGAAGTCATACGGAGACGTGCGCGGCTTGAACGCGCCGCCGCGCAGCAGCTGCGCGCCCGCAGCCTTGACAGCCTTCGCAACATATACGATCTGCTCCTCCGATTCGACCGAGCACGGCCCCGCGATCATCGCGAAATGCCCGCCGCCGAACTTTGCATCGCCGACTGACACGACGGTGTCGTCCGGGTGGAACTTGCGGTTGCAGCATTTGAAGGGATCGGTGACCCGCTTGACGGAGTCGACGATCTCCAGACTTTCCAGCAGAGACATATCCAGACGGCTCGTATCGCCGACAAGGCCAAGGACCGTCTGGTATTCGCCCAGAGACGGATGCACGTCAAGACCCTGCGCCTTGAGCCAGTTGATGAGCTGATTTCTCTTTTCCTCGGGAACGTTGTGCTTCAGAACGACAATCATGTTGGTGACCTCCAATCAACAATAAAAAATGCGGCACAGTCAATTCTGTGCCGCATCAAAACTTACTCTCTTTTGCGCATCACAAATTGACCTTACTATCTGACGACAGTAAAGTAATAGTAGGATGCGAAAACAGTCGAGAACATAAGAATAAAACTCCTTTAACTTGCTGAAGACATCATAGCACGCGGCGGGATGCTTGTCAACCGGAAATCCTGGAAAAACCGCAGCAACTTACAGCTTTTCCGCTTCCTCCAGCCAGAGCCTGCTCGATGCGTCGGACGGCATGCGCCAGTCGCCGCGCGGCGAGAGCGTGACCGAGCCGACCTTCGGGCCGTCCGGGATGCACGAGCGCTTGAACTGCTGCTGGAAGAACCGGCGGCAGAACGTTTTCAGCCAATGCAGAATCACATCGTCCGGATATTTGCCGCCGTAGGCGTATTTTGCCATGCGGAACAGTTTACGCGGCCGCGAGCCAAAGCGCAGCAGATGGTACAGGAAGAAGTCGTGCAGCTCATACGGACCGACGAGATCCTCCGTCTTCTGCGCGATCTGTCCGTTTTCGTCTGCGGGCAGAAGCTCCGGCGAAACAGGCGTGTCGAGAATATCCAGCAGCACCTCCCGCAGCGCGGGCGCACTGCTCCCGGCCTCATACTGTACGATGTAGCGCACTAGCGTCTTGGGAACCGAGCAGTTGACCGCGTACATGGACATATGATCGCCGTTGTACGTCGCCCAGCCGAGCGCAAGTTCGGAAAGATCGCCTGTGCCGATGACCAGACCCCCGGACTGGTTCGCGATGTCCATCAGGACCTGCGTGCGCTCCCTTGCCTGGCAGTTTTCGTATGTGACGTCATGCACGGACTCGTCGTGGCCGATATCCGCGAAATGCTGCCGGACGGAGGCGGTAATATTGACCTCCCGCACGCTGACGCCAAGCTCCTCGCAGAGCTTGACCGCGTTGGACTTCGTCCGCTTCGTTGTGCCGAAGCACGGCATGGTGACGCATTGGATCTCATTCCGGCTGCGCCCGGCCAGATCAAACGCGCGCACGCACACCAGCAGCGCCAGCGTGCTGTCCAGCCCGCCGGAAATGCCGAGCACGACCGTTTTCGCGTGCGTATGCTCGATACGCTTTTTCAGTCCCTGCGACTGGATGCGCAAGATCGCCTCCGCGCGGGCGCGCAGCTGCTCGTCATACGGCGGAACGAACGGATTGGGCGCGATGTGCCGCGTCAGCGCCGTCTCGCGCAGCAGCTGGTCGAAAACGACCGTCTGAAGGCCGGGAACGGAATCATAGCTCGTCGTGCGGTGCCGCTCATGCATGAGCCGCTGCACGTCAATCTCAGAGATGGTCAGTGAAGCGCCTGCAAACGGCTCGTTTTCCGCCAGAATCGTCCCGTTTTCCGCGATCAGATGGTGCCGCGAGAAGACCATATCCTGTGTCGATTCCGTCGGCGACGCGCTGCAATAGACATAGCCGCAGGCCAGCCTTGCCGACGTCGCGCTGACCAGCGTCCGGCGGTACTCCGCCTTGCCAATCACCTCGTCGGAGGCGGAAAGATTCAGGATAATGGCCGCGCCGCCCGCGCAGAGCCGCGTTGACGGCGGGCAGGGAACCCACAGATCCTCGCAGAGCTCCACACCGAAGGTGTAGTCCTGCATGCCGGAGCAGCAGAACAGGAGATCCGTTCCAAACGGAACAGTCTGGCCGCAGAGCGTAATCGTATAGACCTTCCCATCCAGCGTTTTCGCGGAGGAAAACTGCCGCAGCTCG
>OQWM01001387.1_pt1 | contig 16650 bp, 18 predicted proteins | sample 1691531 | NCBI WGS metagenome assembly OQWM01 (sample SAMN03418257, study PRJEB22391) | human gut metagenome | biome: human-gut; feature: organic feature; material: feces | host: Homo sapiens | place: Tanzania | collected 2013-01
CTGCTCCCTCGATATGACCTGCCATGCGGGCGATAGAGCCTGCCTTGAGCATCGGAAGGGTTGCGGCTCCGGCAACAGGTATGCCGTTGATGGAATCTACAACTATCTGATGCATAGGCAGATTGAGCGCAAGAGCTGGGTCGCCCAAGAGGGAATAGTTGAGATGGTTCACGGTGACATCGGTGCCGGAGGTTGGTCCGGTTCCGGTTACCAGATCGTTCTGCGCCAGACGGTGTGCCTCGCCTATCGTGATTGGCTTGCCGTTAACCAGACTGAGCACTCTGTGGATGAAGGCGCGGTTGATATGTCTGTTATACTGGGCGTAAACGGTACGGGTGGTGCCATAGAAGGCTACTGCGCCACCTTTATCGTTGAGCAGCGCTGATTCGCCGATGTTGGCTTCGAGTCCGTCGAACGGCATGATATCGCAGGAGGCAGTTACCCAGAGCGACAGGTTGGTATTGCGGAAATTGGTAAAATCGTTCAGTTTCAGAACCGATTCGCTCGACATCTGGGTAGGATCGCCATGTCCGGCATAATCCATGATGAGGGCTCCCGCCGCCTGCTGCTGTTTTCCGCAGCCGTCGCGCAGTGCATGAGTAAAAAAGAGATTGCCGAGCGAGGTAGTTCCAGTTGCCGTTGCCCAGACCGTTGTTCGCATTGAGGCAAGACAGGCCGGCATTCCTGGAGCCGTTGTCCAGGTTGCCGAACGCCAGCGGAGAAGTGGAAAGCACCACGCAAAAGCACTGCGCGACCCATTTTTATTTTTTTAACCAAAACTTTCCGAGGGGCTATGCCCCTCTTTTCTGCCTGTTATGCAGAAAATTCACCCCGATTTCCGTTTGGAGAAAGCCGAGCGAGGGAGTTCCAGTAGCCAGCGCCCAGACCGGAGTTCGCAGTGAGGCAAGACAGGCCGGCAAGCCTGGAGCCGAGGTCCAGGGAGCCGAACGCCAGATATTCGCGCGTGCCGACAGCGTCTTTTTCCGTGTATAAACCGTCACGGGTGCCAGTCGAGCTTGATGCGGCATATCTGCGAGGAAAAAATGCACCATCGGCAAAAGACATGTGCGAGATATACTTCCATCCCGCAGAATCTGACGGCTGGTTAAACAGTAGATTGACCGGCTGTTTATAATTTTTCGTGATGTTTGTTGCCTGCTGTGCTGATTTTGACACGACACACGGACGGGTTATGTAGACACCGCTGTCCTCGTACAGTCTTAAAATCGTATCTGCGAGTACTTCATATCCGCCTACCATATATTCGATGCCTTGCAGCTTGGCAGGGTATTTTCCGTTTTTGCAGTCAGACGGGCTGCCGTCGTTGCCCATCACGCCGTCGCAGCTGCCGGACGGCCAGTGGAAAGTTGATAGGTAAGTTGTGCCTGTTGTGTCCGTGCCGTTTGCAACTGTGTCAAATGCGTTATCAATTTCGAGGTTCACCGCAGCGTAATCCGTTCCGGATACGCTGACGGTTTCGATGCTTGTAATTTTCGCGCCTGCATTTGTTGTGATTTTTTGCATATCACCGTTTCCGCGATCTTTGCTACCGTTGTAATTGCCGAGCAGCACGGACGATCCGACTGCGAGATTTGCAGCCTGTGCAGTTGTCAGTAGCACACGCTTAACACTGGTTTCAGACGCCGCAGCCGGGTACTGATAATTATAGTTACAGCACCCCTGCAAAATCCCGTCTAATGTCATCGACGCATATTTGACATATGTCATCAGAATCAGCCATGACAGATCTACGATTGTTCCGCCGGAATACTGGCTGCCGTTTTTGACCGACAGTGCGTGCAGGTTGTTATGTGATGTGTTGCAGGACGGGATCACCCCTGCACAACTCGTCATCTTGCCATTAATAGTTTTGGACATATACTTACCGTGTAGGACCCACGGCCGCACGGTGCCGTCCTGTCGCACCGATTCGGGCACCGGCGCAATGTTTGTATAGGTTGCCGCGTAGGTATCCGTGACGCCATGAGCAAAATTATGCGCGTCGTTGTCGTCATCAACCCAGTAATGCCATGGAGACATCTGTAAAACGCCGACGTAAACATCAGGATTATCACGCACAAAGTTGTCCGTGATACCGTCAATCGCAGTGACGACCGGCTCCAGCGTGTCTGCATCGACAATCCAGTTGCAATCCTTGATCGCAAAAAGCGGAAGGCCTTCAAAGTCATCTTTGTTTTTGACACTATCGGTCGACGGAGTGCACGCTAAGCCCTTCGCGTCGCCGACGCGGATACCGGTGCTGACCTGTGATGTGCTCCATCCGTAAAACTCCACACCGCCTGCCCAGCCCGTGCGCGTAATCGTGTACCATTTATCGCACAGCGCGGTCAGGTCTGCTGCCGTCCAGCCGTCCGAAAGTCGCTCTCGGAACCACTGCCGCATTGTCGCACGGTAAGTGTTGACATTTCCGGATGAGACAGCTGCAACAACTGTTAATGTATCATCACTGTCGGTTTTACCGCCGGAGCCTTTTCCAATATTTTCTGCAATATTGATAACGCTTCCATCTTCCGCAACGAATCTCCCGCCATAGATCGGGTATCTGTCAATATCAGCCTTCATCCCCGTGTTTTCTCCGCCGATCGCATCAGCGATATTTACGACGCTTCCGTCCTCCGCGACCATTCGGCCGCCGTAAATCGGATATCTGTTTATATCCATTTTATTTCCACCTTCCTTCCGCAACCATATACAATTCTCCCAACAGCGTTGTGTTTGTATTGTCCATGCATACTAAATATACGTCCGGCGGATTCTGATAAAAGTACTTGCCGCCAGATCCGCTTGATGTTTCGCTGTTCCCGCGCTGAATCGTTGCGTAAGCACTGACGTGCACGCGATCAGGAGACGGAACATATGTCGCCCTGAACTCCGGCTTTTCAACAAAAACATCCGGATATTTTCTATACGACGAGTTAAACAACTTGCCTGTGATATAAACGCCGTTGCTCGAATTTAGAGCTTTGTTTTGTACGTCAAGTCTCCATTTCAATACAGCTCTGCCATCCGGATATTTGTACCCTGACCAGTAACTGTTTTTTACTTTGACCGGCACCAAAACCGCATCTGCCAACTCTTCTATTGCAATTGACGCGATAACTTGTCCAACTGCGCCGCGAAGTACAAGCGCTCCGCCATCGGCATCATCAACCAGCAGGTGTACAGATCTAACAGCTAAATTGCCATCCTTGTTTACAACTGCAATTTTTCCCAGATCGTTTACTCCGTCATATCCCGCCGACGGTAAACCACCGTTTTCTGCAACAACTTTGTTAATCACATCCACTATTGTCTCCGGATCGTCTGCATAGCTTTCTGCCTGCGGATCTGCGCTACGCTGCACTTGCACATAACACGCAGCCGTCGGCAGCACTGCATCACCAATTTTTCCGGCCAGCACAAAAAGCACCGTGCCGTCCTGCATTAACTGTCTGCGTTTAATTGTTCCCTGTGCCATTCTGCCGCTGATCGTCAATACACTTCTCGCCGGTTTCGCATTCCGCGCTTCCGGTTGTGTAATCAAAGCAACGTCTGTAGCTTGCGCATAATCTGCATCTAAGTTGATTTCCACCGCAATTTCGTCCGAGTATTGTACCGGCGCGTCGGATGATAATCTGAGCGTCTGCCCTTCCAATATAAATGATATTGTTTTCGTCAATTCCCAACCACCTCTAGTGTTAATATTTCAAACTCCGGTTTTACTTCCCGTTCTGCTCCTGTCCCACTTATTTGCACAGATGTAACTCTCGCAGTTCCAGTGATGCCGATTTGTCTATGATTTGCAAACGACACAACGTCGCCCAGCTCGTAGTCTTCTCCGTATGTCAAATACGCTTCGTTTACTGACAATTCCAGCTTTGTTTGCACTTCTTTTTCCTTCAGTTTTTCCAGCCCGCGCGTTTGCAAGACTTTGATATAATCCGCACTAGACAGCGTTGTCTTATTTCCATCTGCATCTTCGCTCTCCGATTGTAGATCCCGTGCATCAACAAAAAGCTCTTTTCGCGCAAACCCAGTGTACTTTCCAGACGCAGTGCCCGAGATGTCAATACCTGCGTATTTTCTCGCTACACCTTCTCCTTCGCCCGCGACTATCGCTACAGTGCAATACGCGGATGTGTCGCGTGTGTATTCGCAGCCGTCCATCGTGCACAATACATCATCAAACAGCGCTGTTTTTGTGCGATCCGTCCCTCGGTAAAAGATCGGTGTAATCGTCTTTTCTGTCACATTTAACTCGCAGCGCCAGCCATACGCGTCTTGATCCAGCGTGTCGGTTAATGCAGTTAGTAGATTTTTGCCTGTCATCTGTTGATTTGTAACAGGCCCGATGTCATCTCCGACCGGCGTGCGATCTAAATCTTGCACAAACGGCAGTGCACGTTTGCTATCCGTCGGTGTAACCGCATGACGATGGATCATCCACCACATGCGGTTCGACATCGACCCATCCACCGTCATGTTTTGTATGATTCGCATTTCAAACACTGCGCGCAAATCTCGCCCCGCAACTTCTGACACGTTTGGAAAATCTTGCGACGGCTCGACCGTTTCAATTAAGTATCCCTCTTTCGCGTTGTCGGAAAACGTGATAATAAACCCTGACATCATCAAGCCAACATCATTCGCGGACGCCGGGAGCCTTATAGAGAATTTTCCTGGCTCTCGGTATTTGTGCGTTCGCACGATTTCCGAAATATTATCTAAATAGCCAATGTGATTTAGTTCCTTGTCGTAAACATTTGCGATAATCTCCATTCAAATCCCGCTCCATGTATCGTACCATACCGCCGTTCCCAGTGCTCCAATCGCGTTCATCGACGCCGTGATCGACGTTCCTTCTTTTCCTACTGGCACTGTCACCCAGTCGTTTATAATCCGTATGTCTTTTGTAGCTTTTAATCTCAAAAAACTGTGCAATCCCGGAGTTGTATCAATAAGTAAGGTATTACCCGCGTGCGTCGGCGTGTAAACAATATCAGCATTGTATCTAATTTCGTTCCCTTTGCCGTCAATGATCGTAAATGTCGTCAATTTTGCCTGTGTTGATAGATTTGCATAGATCTTAATTCCCGCGCGCACATCTCCGTTTTGTACCGTTCCAAACTCTTTTCCAAATGTAAAACTTTTGCTATGCGCCCTCAACGAGCGAAACCACGGATATGGACAATAAATCGGTATTTCAAATTCTGATCGGCGACTAGTTCCCTGCGTGCGCGGCATTCCTTTTGCGATTCCGTCGATAAAGTATGTGTCATAATCCGTCTCAAACACAAATCTGCGCTTTGTATTGTACGGAAACTGTCTATACAATTCGCGCGCGGCATATTCGTTCTGCGCATCGACGGATAGTGTAATCGTGCGGTTTTTAACCGTCTGTCCGCTGTATACTGACGCATCCGCGCCGACCAGCTCGGTTGTGTACATGTCCGCTTGCGGTCGGCCGACACCGTCAATTTCCCGAATGCCGAATCGGTCAATGTGTATCAAGTTCGGGCTACCGGCAGGGATCGCCGCAGATCCCGCCGGTATGGAATAAAACCCTTTAAGCATTTTTTACTAACCTTTCTATCCTTCGCGCGTCACGGCGGTTCATTGTTTCCCGCTGTGACAGCGTGATCGGTTCGTCAAATTTTTGTTCGGGCGCATATGTGATGTATACGATCTGCTGCCCGCTTGGTTCGCTCGGCTTATCCGATTTACCAGACAGTTTCGCAGTCATGTTCAAACTCTGTGCACTAACTGCAGCTTTCAATTTGTTGTTTAGTGCTGACACATTAGCTGCATCCGTTAATTTACTCGACATGCTTGCCACCGCATTCGCCGCCGTATTGCTGTACTTATCTACACCTTCCGCAATGCCAAGTGGGATGAATTTACCAACCATATCGCGGAATCTGCGCGACGGTGATTTAATACCCAGCGCGTTTTTCGCTGCATTCAGCGCATTTTTCGCAAGTCCAGCTAATGCATTAAACAAAGCCGACGCGGCACCTTTGATGCCATTAACAATACCGCTAATAATGTGCTTGCCGACACTGCCCCAGTTTACACTTTTAAAAGCGTTCATTCCAGCCGTCGCCGCCGCTCGCAGTGCACTTGCAACTAAACCTGCAGCACCAGTGATAGCCGACTTGATAAAATTGATTGCAGCACGTCCAACACTTGCCCAGTTAATTGACCGAAATGCACTCATAGCTTGTGTTCCGACTGAGCGCAGACCGCTAGAAACCAATCCTGCGGCGCCGGAAATTGCCGACTTAATGAAGTTGATCGCAGCTTGTCCGACCGATGCCCAGTTGATTGCCTTGAATGCATTTGCCGCAGCCGTGCCCGCTGACTTCAGCGCAGTACCAAGCAGCGCAACGCCGTTCTTGATGCCGTTAACAATTAGCTGGCCGAGTGAAATCCAGTTGAATGCGCTGAATACATTTACAATCGCCAGAATGATATTCGGCAGACTTGCGATCAAAGCCGGAAGCGCTTGTATAAGGCCAAGTGCCAGCGTTGTGATAACCTGAACACCTGTAGCAAGGATGGTAGGCGCATTGTCGTTGATGATACTCGCAATATTCGTGACGATTTGCGGGATATACTCAATCAGTGTTGGCAAGCTGTTCGCAATACCCTGCGCCAGCTGCAGAATCAAATTTAACCCGGCATCAATCAGTAGTCCGGCGTTCTCTCGCAGCGATTCTGTGAACTGCGTGAGCATCGGTAATGCCTGCGACAAAAAATTCGGGATGCCTTGCGCCAAACCAGATGCAAGGGAATTTATCATTTCCACAGCACTGCTTGTCAGAACCGGCAGCAGCGTCATAATGCTTTGTGCAAGGCTGGATACAATCGTGCCGCCAACACTGACCAATTGTGGGATAGCAGCCGTGAGTACCTGCGCAATCAGCGGAATCAATGTTGCCAGCGTGCTTGTGAGTGTAGACATCGCACTTGGTATGCCTTGAATTAAGCCGTTAGTGAATGATGTTATCATTTCGCTGGCAGCTTTTGCCATTGCAGGAGCTTGCGCACGCAGCTGGTGTGCACCAAGCTGTGCCAAATTCCCAATCTGGTCAAACATGCCTTCAAAGCCGCCGGTTTTCAAGCCCGATGTAATCTTTCCGATTGATTCGGCGACAACACCGACCACGTTTTTCAGCGGGTTTTCAAACGATTGATAAATTTCAATACCAAGATCTTCAAATCTCGATTTCAGGCTTTTGATTGCACCCGCCAGATTGTCGTTCATGGTATCGGCCATCTGTTCGGCAGTGCCGGCGGATTTCCGCAACTGTTCCTCAAAATCTGCCGCACTGTCTACGCCAGCGTTTAGTATCAGGTTCAATCCCTTAATACTGTCAGACGTAAATGTGCTTGATAATGCGGCAGCTTTTTCAGCGTCGCCCATACCGTTTGTCGCACTTTCGACATCCTGCAAAATATCCGTTAAATCACGATAATTGCCGTTTGCGTCCTGCACAGCAACAGATGTATCACCAATTTTAATTGCGCCATCCGACATTTTAGCAGTCAGATCGCGCATAACAGCTGCAAGGGCCGTACCAGCTTCGCTGCCCTTTAAGCCCTGATTTGCCATCATTGCCAGCAGGGACGTCGTGGTTTCAACGTCTTGTCCGGCGGCCGCCATGTTTGCCGCACAGTTTTTATACGATTCGCCCAGCAGTTCAGCCGTTGTATTTGCATTGCTTTGCGCATACGCCAGCATGTCTGCAAAATATCCGGATTGCTCGCACGACATTCCAAACGCCGACATGTAGTCTGTCACCATATCTGACGCAGATGCCAGCTCCATTCCGGACGCTGCAGCAAGGTTCAAAACGCCCGGCAACGCTGCTGCCGACTGGTTTGCATCCCAGCCCGCAAGTGCCATGTATGACAGCGCATTCGCAGCTTCCGTTGCAGAAAACTGCGTCGTTGCGCCCATTTCCTGCGCCGTATCTTTCAGCATTTGCAGATCATCGCCAGTCGCGCCACTGATCGCAGCAACGTTTGACATAGCGCTTTCAAAGTCGCTGCCGACCTTGATTGCATATCCACCTATTGCAACCATTGCGCCGCCGATGCCTACAGCTGCCGTTTTGACTGCACTTCCCAGCTTACTTACGCCAGATTCCGCAGTTTTTCCAAGACCGTTTATCTTGTCCTTAAAACTGGTATCGTCACCCTCGATTTTGATGATTACCGATCCGCTTTCTGATGCCATGTGTCGTGTTCCCTCCTCCGAAAATCACGGCACATTGGCACAGTTAGGTGATTATATGATTATTTGTTCGCCATCTATAATGATGATTTCAAAACTTTTCTTGCAATTTTTGTTTTTGCAAACCGTCCAGATCCCTGCGCAATTCGCATCGTTTTTATACTGCACAGTCGCAGTCTCCCGCCCGCAGCACGGGCAACGTATTTTCTTCAATTTGTTCTTCGTCATGCTTCCTCGTATGCCCTGCGCAGCTCCGCAATTCTGGCAGCTTCGTAATCTTCAACCGTCTGCGGCCGCGCATCTTCAAATTCTAACCTACATTGTTCGCGCGCTTTCATGATTGCCGCGCGCTGCTCCCTCGGCAGTTTTGACGCATCAATCGTTCGAATATATATCAACCGTTTAAAAGGCGTGTCGTCGCTTAGACCTGCGCACAATTTGCAAAACTGCCACCAGTGCAATTTTGCTGTGTTTAAGTCCATTCCGTAGTCGCGCATAAACGATTGATACAATTCCGTCTCGTCCTGTTTAAAATCATATCCGATTTGCTGTTCCGTCTTTGCTGCCGTTTTTTGATCTCGACTTTTGCCGCATTGGTAAAACCAGATCATTTTTTCCACCGCAGCGTCCACGTCCGTCGGAATGTTATCTTGATAAAAGCGCTTTAAGATTTTTACACAGTCAACCTTGTCCCTGTGCGCATCCGCTTCCATTTTTGCAAAGATGCGGAAATCCGGATTGATTCTGTATCGTTTGCCGTGTACTTGCAAACTTGTCGGCGGCTTCCGAAACATCAGCGATGATTGCCTTTATAGCGGTGTTTCTTACCGTTCTGCGGTCTATTCTGTTTTACCGCAGCTCTGCGCTGTTCTCTGTTTCTCCCCGTTCTTGTCACCGTGTCTACGATATATTGCAGCACATCAAACGCGTCGAATGCATCTGGTTCTTCTGCATTTTCAAAAATTTTGTCAGCGGCATCATCACCTAAAATGTCGTCAATGCAGTCGCAAGCAAACGCAAACTGATCTTCCAGCGTATCCGCTTCAACTGCTGGATCAGTTCCGTACGCCTTCATTTTCTTTCCAGTTTTTAGCACTCTTTGCATAAAGTCTGCGTTCAGCTTTACTTTAAAGATTGATCCCGCAATGTCCAGTGTCAGTTCTTTCTTCTCTCTAAATTCAAATCCCATGTTTTCTCCTTTTTATATTGCGCTATAGGTGTATTCTTCTGGGATGCCGACCGATGATGCTTCTACTGTAAACGCAGCCAGTGTATTTGCATCGCCATCGCCATCGGAAGTGACGTCAATCGTCAGTTGTCCTTTTTCGCCTGTACCAGTCAACGCATTAAAATACACGTAATTAACGATTACGTCCGATCCGGTGCCGTATTTAATCTTGTGATCGCACGCCCAGTCCTGGAACGCATCACCCGCCAGCCGCTTGCCCGAAATTTCAAACTTTCGCTGCGCGCTCGTGCGGCTTGTAGACTTACCTTCGTACATATAACTTGCATCTTCTGTCTCAGATTCAATGCTCTGTCCCAGCGCTTCTACATGCGGACCAGCGACCGTGTAATCCACTTCTTTTGTCTGCGTGGTTTCGGTCTGGATGCCCAAAATAAAATGATTTGTTTTTACTTCTCCGTCTTTCTTTGTGCCCGGCGTAAACCCTGCCGCCTCAATCAATTCACTTACTTTCATCAAAAAATCCTTTCTACATATTCGATTTGCAGCGTGATTCGATACGCTGCGCGGCCGTCTTCAACGACTGTCACGATCGCTCCGGCGCTGTTGTCAATCACGCTAACACAAGTGATTTTCTCCCCTAAATCCGGGTAATTTCCAGTCAGGTTGCACTGGTATACCCAGTGTGCAAAATCCTCGTACCAGTTCAGATTTTCCGTATTCTGCGCAATATCCTCGGCATTAAAAGGACAATCACGTACAAGGTAAAACGTTCGGCGGCGCTGGCGTGACCACATCATTTGCGTGATCTCCTCCGGTATATCATCAGCAACGACGGAAAAATCACCGATTCGCACCGGATTGCCATCGACATTTATACGACCGGTCATGCCGTCATATTGTTTTAGCCATGCTCGCAGTCCGGAAATCATTGTGTTCTTTTCGCTCACTTAATCTTCCCTCCTACTGTTTTCGCAAATCCGGACAGTATAAGTTTTCCATCTTCCTGCATCGTGCGTTCTACCCACTTCGCACCGCGCGTCGGTGCTCCGTGATAGGTTAGCGCTTTACCCGTATAGTGTTTCGGCGCGCGGCCGCCCATCGCTTCGCCCTCGTGCTGATAGTTTGCATACGGTCCTGGATATACAATATATCCATTGTGTCCGCTACTAACGACTATTTGTTTGCTATTTTTCAATGTGGCGGATTGCATCGGTACGCGCTTATCCGCATATCGAGCGACCATATTTCCCAGCTTGCGGATTGCTTTATCGCTGCTGCCTAATCCGTGCGCCTTTAAAATTGCGCCCGTATCAATATGTGCAATCACGCCGGTTATTTGTACATTCACTGCACTGTCACCTCCACGTGATCCAGTGACGATCCGTACAAATGCTTTGCTACACTTTCCACTTGCCGCCCGCCTGCATCCAGCAGCTTTGTTACACTGCCAGAAAAGGCGTCAATATCACATCCGCCGATAACAACATAATCACCCGGATCAACATTGCATTTGTCCCATGCGCCCGCTGGAAAGTCAATCAGTGTCGCAGGCGCACTTGCGGTTGTTGTGCTGCTTGTATTGATTGCCCGCACATCTTCCGCGTACACTCCGTCAACCGTAGTCGGTTCCCATTTTATCGTGTCATCCGTCAAGGACTTATGATAGATCGTCACTGTCTTGTTATAACCAATCACTTTTGACCCTCCTGCACAGCAGACCGGTATTCGCAAGATACATAACTGCTGCATCATACAGCTGTTTGTCCGCGCTTTTCCCCGACGTCACATACGTTTTTGACACGTTATGATTTGTTTCGCTTGCGACTTCTCCGCCTTGTTCTCGCTGCGCGTATACCTCCGCAACTGCGCAGCAAGCGCACTTTACACGCTCATCCTCCATCCAGCCGTCAGTGATCTTGTCCAGCGTCAGCATGTCCAGATAGGCGGATGCTTGCCGAAGCAGGCGCATACTGTCCACTTCGGCAATTTTCCGGCCGCCGTAGGTGTTTTGATAATACGTAAAATCTGCGTAAATCATCACGATGCCTGATTGTGCAGGTAAATACCTGCAGTCTTGTTTTCGTACACGTCTGCGATACCGACGTTTCGATAACCAAAAATATATGCGTCCGCCTTCTGATTCATTTCCGGTGTGATGATCTTCGGCGCGACATGTTTTTCAAACTGAATTACCGCAGATTTATGAATAATCATAAAATTGATAGCCTTGCCAGCGCTCGCCTTCGCAAAGCCGCCTGCTTCCTGTCCCGTCTTGCCGGTCTTCTGATCGATTGCTGTGTAAAATCTGTTCTGCGGCACAGGAATTACCTGTGCAAATCCATCCATTACCGCCTTAGACTTGTACGTTTCAAGATCCTGAATCAGTCCATACAACGTCGGTGTGATAAACAGATAACGTTGATCCATCGGCACCTCGCTCTCATCCAGCGCAGTTGCACCGGTGCGGATCGCCTTAATAGCCGCGTCGCCAGTAGACAGTGTTGCTGCCGTGGCTTTTGTAATGTTTTCGGTTGCTGCGTACCTTGCAAGACGGAATGCGTCCAGTTCCGGCACTACCTGTGTCCGAATGAATTCCGCGGCCAGGCGGCCAAACGCAATGCCTGCAGTCTCGATGTCATCCAGTGTGTCAACCGTAAACGATCTGCCGCGATCAAAATTGCACTGCACCGTCTCGTTTGTCAGATTGATGTCGCCAGTGACATATCCGTCGTTTCGGTCGTAGTCCGCAAGGCCCTGCATTGTCATCTTTGGAATAATCAGCTCGTTCGCGTTCGCTCCCTGCCGTGCCAAATCGGCAGCACCATCAAGCACTGCCGTGCACGATGCATTCTTGTACACTTCGTCCAGCGTTGGGACAAACTGTTTTGCCAGTTCAATTGTGTTCATGTTTTACTTCCTTTCTCTTAGTCCTTTTTGTTTTCCAGCCCCATCGCCGCGCGCAGCGCTGCCGAGAAGCTACCGCCACCGCCGCCGCGTGTACGACTTACGACATGCGGTGTATCTTCTTCCACTGCAAATGCGTCCGGGTCTGTCTCTCTGTATGTCTTCACATAATCGTCAAGACCCAGCAGCTTGCCATCTTCCAGCTTCAAATCCTTTGCTTTCAGATCCGCCGTGAACGCCTTTTTTGCCGCTGCGCTGCTGAACTTCACACTGCCAATCGCCTTATCCACCGCGTATCCGTATGCCTGATCCTGCAACTGCTGCTGTAATGCCTGCGTGTCCGTGTTGTACCTGGTTTCCCAATCGGCAGCCTTCTGTTTGATGCCGTCAATGTCCATATCCTTGTATGACTGGATCTCTGTGTTCGCGGTTGTTAATTGTTCTTTCAAGCCATTTCTTTCCGTCTCCAGTGCCGCGCGCTTACTTTCGATTTCCGATACGTCCTTCTGGCTCTCCGTCAAAATCGCCTGTAAGGCATCGTCCGTAATGTCCGGCAGTAGATTTTTGATAAACTCTGCTTTCATCATTCATCCTTTCTCCCGTAGTTTTCCGACTTCGGGTCGGTCAAACTTTTACATATCTTGCGCAATCATTTCTCTGTCGCGCTGGCGTTTCAGCCCCGTTTCTTTAATAAAATGTAACTGTTCCGCCCGCCAGATTTGTAGCTTTGTTTCCGCTTCGGTCGTGTCCTCTCCCACCGCTTCCAGCGCTGCTTTTTCGCGTTTCCAGCGGCGGATCTGTCTTTCATTGTGCCGCTGTATTTGTGTTGCTTCGTATTCTGTGTACGATTCTCCGTTGTACACAATCGTTTTCTTGTTGTAATCCGCCAATTCTTCCGACGTGTACGCCCGCTGTTCACTTTCAAAGTGCGGAAAAAAGCTATGCCGGCAATTCCAGCCGCACAATCCTGCGCCGGTTCCGTACCCCGTTGATGTGCGGAAGTCCGGATATTTTCCGCTTTTGCCCGACAACGAAAAGATCTTCCCTTGCCACATGGTATGTGACGGCCGTGCACCGGCGTGCGCCGTGGTTTCCACCAGATCGCTGTCAACCTCCGACGCAAGTTGTAGCTGCATTTCGGCCGCTGTTTGATTGATGCCTGTCAGTACCGCGCGTCTAACAGCGACTTCCAGCGTTTCTTTTCTGCCACTGGCGTATCCGACGGAGTAAATCCCCTTGCGTGCAATACCTTTTATCGCATTGCGTATCGCTGTATTGACATCAAACCCGCCTGTTTTTACTTGCAGCCACGCTTTGTCTAACGCTTGTACAATCTGCGTGCTTCCTTCTGTCGCCGTTGTGTGCGTCAGATTGATAAACATTTTGTTTGTGCTGCGGTATCCCGCCTGCAAAATACTACGCATCGTCACCGACATTTCCGTCGGCACTTCTTTTCCGTATCGCTTGTAATATTCTTTATCTGCTTCCAGCGCATCATTGCAAGCATCTTGCATCAGCCTTTGCAGTTCCTTTTCGCTGCGACCGGTCATCTTCGATAATCTTTTGATTATCATTTCCTGCGTCGCGCCCATTTCGCGCAGCATTTGTCTTTGATGCTCTGCGGACGGGATGTAATAATCATACGTTGCGATACGCCGTGCCATGTCGGCTATAATGTCCATTGCGACATCACTGTACAGCGATACAATTTTGTCCGGCAGGCTGTCTAATATCCTCGGATCAAGCATCGTTTAATCTAAACGGATCTGGATCGCCCTGCGCCGTAGGCATCATAGATATTGCTTCTTCCTCGCTGCACCCAAAATACCAGGCTAAGACTAATTCTTTCCGCAGCATATTTGCATTTGCCAGCTGCATCCGCTGTGAAAACTCCTTGTCGCTGTCAACCACGATGCTGTCATCCCAGGCAAACGACATTTCGTAAATCCCGCGCGGGGCCATGTTGTTAATCGTTGCCCAGACGTCCATGCCGTACACAGCATCCGTCAGCGCAGTTTGTAATGCGGTTTGCAAAGATGCGACAGTCGCATATGACCGTTGCTTGCTCGTCTTGATCTCTTCCGCTGTCTTTTCCACCGTTTGCGGATCCGACAATGTGCCGTAGGCTAATCCGCATTGGAATTCGATGCGCTGCAAAATGTGCTGGAATCCTTTGTAGATCGGTTCTTCTCGGATTGCCGGACTAAACACTTGATACAGCGGCCGTTCCATCTCTCCGACGTCCAGTGCGCGGAATAGTCGTTGATACCGTTTCGGTATTTTTACGCCGCCGTTTCCGTCCGGTTCGAACGCCGCCGATGATATATCCAGCGCTAGTTCGGTGCCCTGGAATTCCCATAGCATGCGATTCCATTGTTCGTCCGCTTGTTTGATTGTATCGACAGCTCGGCTGTACACTGATACGCCCAGCGGCGAATCTCGGTCAATGTTGTTTGCATTCGGCACGCGGAAGTATCCAAATAACGGTTTTTCCACGCCAGCGATCACAATCTCTTCTTCCAGCCCTGCCCACGTCGATACAGCATCCAGTGCGACAGACGTTCCAATCGTGTCTCGGTCATATGACATATACGCAATATTTCTGATTGTGTACGCTGCGTTGTCCAGCTCGTGACACTCAAATCTTGTGTAAAAACGCTTTCCGTCGGTGTATCTGTCTACAAATACACCGCCCGCCAGGCGTCCACTTGCGTCAAAACCTGTCGGGAAGAACCGATCCGCCGGAACGCAATCAACTAATATTCTTCCGTCTGCCGTCGGATATGGCTTAAAGGCCATTCCGCCTAGTGCGCAGCCTAATTCGATTTGTGCTTGCAACCTACTTAACAGGTTTTTGTACTGCTCTTGCAGGTAGTCCGCACGGGCGCTTCCTCCGATTTCACTTTTCAGTTCCAGCGTCACCAGCCGCGCCATTTCGCCTGCGACAGCCGCAGACAATCCCAGCGGCACAGTCGTGCTGGACATCCAATGCGGCTTATTGCGATACATTGCGTCCCACGTCTCAATCGCAGAGATCATCTCGTTGCTGATCTCCACATTCACCCGCGCCGATTGCTGTACTGTCCCTGTGTCAAACACCCTGTTTATCACCTGCCTAATCCATGCTAAAATTTTTTGTAGCATTTATTACCACCTGTATTTTTTTCGCAATATCGTCATGCAAAAATATCGCATGTCATCCATCGCATGATCTTCTTCTTTGATGACTGTATCTTCTGTTTTGCTGTCGTCCCAGCTGTAATTTCCAAACTCGCGCTGAATATCTTTGCAGCTGTCGTGGATCTGTATCCGTCCCGCGTTTATCAATCTGCTTGTTGTCCGGATGCCGTCAAGCACCGCATTATCCGCTTTTTGTGCGCGAAAAACATGATGCGATTGTATCGTTGCGATAAACGACGCCGCAGAAGGGTCGATCACAATCGCTTGTATCTTGTGCTCTCCCGCCAGTCTTACGATCGCGTCATAGTATTCCTCGTCAGTTTTCTGCCGTTGCAGCTTTCTGCCGTTGTAATACCACTCTTTAACCCTTGTTGCCATCCCGTCATGTATGCACCACAATCCCGCCGAAAATGGATTCATCGTGCCATAATCGACAGATATGTAATACACGCCGCTTTCTGGCTCGTCCATCGTTATATACTTTTCTGGATTAAATTGCGGGTACACAAGACCTTCTGCGCGCTGCCATTGTCCGAGGATATAACGTGCGTAATATACCGTTCCGGCGTATTCTTTTTTTAGCTCCGTTATAACGTGTTCCGGCAGGCACCCATCATCAATTGTGTATGACTGTTGATAAATATCCGCGTCGGAATCTAAAAACGCTTTAAACCAATGCAGCTGACTGTCAGGGTTACACGTACCGTCAAAAACACTGTGTTCGCAGCGTAGACGCGACTTTAGCATCTGAAATACTTCTTGTGACCAAGTTGTGATCTCATCGCCATACACGTATTCGATCGTCGATCCCTGTATCTTTGCAACCTGACTTTTTTTGTCCGCGCCGATCGCATAGCATTTTTTCCCAAACAGGTTTACGGTGTTTTTGTTGCTGATCTCTCCAACCAGCGTTTTCCCCCACATTTCGCGCATCGGATCTAAGATGTTTCTTTCCAGTGTGCCGCGGGTATTCCCGATTAGGACTATCAATCCTTCACCTCGACATGACATGATCCGCTTCGGAATCACTGCGCTGTAATCTACAAACGTTTTTCCGGATCCGGTAGCGCCCGTTTTGACGTTCAAGCGTCAGCGCATGTGCCAATGTTCTGTCATACACTTGTGCCACTTCCACTCC
>OQWM01001388.1_pt1 | contig 16638 bp, 12 predicted proteins | sample 1691531 | NCBI WGS metagenome assembly OQWM01 (sample SAMN03418257, study PRJEB22391) | human gut metagenome | biome: human-gut; feature: organic feature; material: feces | host: Homo sapiens | place: Tanzania | collected 2013-01
CACCCAGTTTGCCATTACCTAGTGGCAGTGACTTGGTAGAAGTATCTTCTACAGGAGGCAATGTAGGCAGTATTGCTGACAGCAAGATAGATGAGATATGGAATATAAATGAGTAAATACATTATATAAATTATTATCAATATGGAGAAAAAGTTTTTAGATGAGACAGGTTTGAGACATCTCATAGCCAATAAGATCAAGCCGGAGCTTGACAAGAAGGTAAGTCTGGATGAGAATGGTATGATACCAGCAGACAAGCTTCCAAGTTATGTTGATGATGTGGTAGAGTTTGAAGGCATTGTAGACGATGCTACTATTCAGACATCCAGCTTTGGTGGCAGTACAGTATATTCAGTAGTGTATGTAAGATCCAAGAAATGCTTTGCTGCTCAGACAGGTCTAACCCAGGACAAGACCTATTACAATAACTGGGGAACGAGAGAGAACTACCAGGAACTTAATGGCAATCCTTATGGAGGTAAGATATTTGTAGATATAAATACCAACAAGACTTACAGGTGGAGTGGTACAGAGTTGGTGGAGATAAGCTCAGGCGGAGTATCATTGGGTGAGACCTCTTCCACAGCCTATGCAGGAGACAAGGGAGCAAAGAATGCCAAGGACATCAAGGCAATCATGGATGGAGATTTGCCTTTGGTAGGAGTGACAATAGGTAAGAAGTCATTATCAGAATCAGGAGGGATATCATCCCCTTGGACAGTGAAGACAGCAGACGGCAAGAATGTACTGACAGCATCAGGTATGGGTAATCTCAACACCTTGTATGGCTATACAGTAACCTTCTCAGGCAGTTATATGTGGAAGAAGACAGAAGGTTATAAGGACCCAACAGCAGTGAATGGTGGCAACTGGTCAGGTAAGGCATTGCCAGCTTCAGGAGTATGGTCAGATGAGATAACAGTAGATAATATAACAGAAGACACAGTTATTACTGCCAGTGTGAAGGCTCCAAAGCAGGGACTGATTCTTGTGGATGGCTGCATCAAGGCATCTGATGGTACAGCTATGGACAGCAAGTCAGCTACACTGAAGGTACACTTTGACTATAAGGTAGTGATGGGCGCAGTAAATGCAGCTCTCACTGTAAGCAGTCTGCAGAGTAAGCTAAGTGCTCTTGTTCAGGGAGGAGACTATTCTCTACAGAGTGGCAAGTCAAAGGTAGTGACAGGAGTAAGTACTACAGCCAGTGAGTATTATGTATATGCTTATCCAAGCAAGCTTGGCAAGCTGTCAAAGATAACAATGAATGATGCTACTCCACTGTTGGATGGAGGTTTCACATTCCAGACCTTGACAGTGAAAGACCCAGAGACAGGCAAGCAGATAGAGTATAATGTATATACGAGTGAGCAGCAGGGAGCATTTACCAATGCCAAGTTGGATTTTGCATAATAAGAACGTTAAAAAGAAAGGAAAAAAGATATGGCAACAAGAAAAGGTTTAGCGCAGGCAAATACCCTGAGGAGCAACAATACCACAGAAACAGGTTATGGTGTTGTATATGCAGATGAGATAAGTGGTCATAGGACAGTAGCAAATCTCACAGCCTTGTATGCTTTGAATGACTGGCAGTTGAGTGTTTCCAAGAACAATACAGACAATGATGCAATAGGTCAGTTGTGGTATGTAGTGGATGCTGATGGCAATGGCAATGGAGATTTGTATCAGTTGAAGAATTGGGAAAACAGGAAGAAAGCAGAAGGCTGGCAGAAGTTCAGTGCAGGCACCGTGGACATGAGTTCCTATCAGACCACAGCAGAGGCAGACAAGAAATATGTCAAGGAAGCAGAGCTTACAGCCCTTGCAGATACCGATATAGACAATCTGTGGAGTGAGGCTATTACGAAGTAAAAATAATATAGATACAATTAAAACAAGGATTAATTTTTTTAGATTATGGCAAGAGAATATATTTCAAAAGACAATTTGAGCAAATTTGCTTCACTTGTAAAGGGTTCAATTAATACAGCCCAGAGTACAGCTAATACAGCAAAGACTAATGCTGCCAATGCACAGAAGACAGCAGATAATGCTGTTACTGCAGCAGCAGGAGCTTTGGCAGAGGCTCAAAAGAAAGTGGCTGCTGTGAAGACTATCAATGGCAAGAGTCTTACAGGTAGTGGTAATCTTACTCTTGGAGATCTTGGTATTGATACAACGTTGTGTGAGGTTGTGACTGCACTTCCAGATGCCTCTACTGCTAAAAGCGGCAGGATTTATCTTGTAAAGAGTGCTGCAAGTGGAACAGACAATGTTTTCAAGGAGTATGTCAGACTGTCGAAAAATGATACTCTTCCTTCTGGTCAGACGGGTCTTGTCTTCTATTGGGAACAGCTTGGTGAGTGGAAGGCAAATGTAGACTTGTCACCTTATGCCAAGAAGACAGATTTGACGAAGAGTGCAGTAGGACTTGGCAATGTAGATAATACCAGTGATGCTGCAAAGCCTATCTCTACAGCTACAAAAAGTGCTTTGGATGGTAAGGTTGATAAGGTAAGTGGTAAGGGGTTGAGTACAAATGACTTTACAGCAGCCTACAAAACAAAATTGGATGGTATAGCAACAGGAGCTACCAAGATTACTGTGGACAGTGCTCTGAGTACAACTTCTACTAATCCAGTACAGAACAAGGCTGTAAATGCAGCCCTTGGTGGTAAGGTAAGCACAGCAACTTATAACAGTTTGGCGTTCAGTCCCGATACACCTTTCTCTACAAGTACAGATGGTCAGCAGTTTATAGGTCTTGCTTTTGGAGATAATGATAAGCATGACAATAAGGGTACTGTTGAGATTTACACTGCAACTCAGAGTAAGCCTGGTATCATGAGCACAGCTGACAAGAAAAAGCTTGACGGCATAGCAGAAGGAGCCAATAAATACAGTCTTCCAGCAGCCAAGTCAGATGCTTTGGGTGGTGTGAAGGTAAAGCCCGTTCCTTCTACATTTACAGTACAGCAGCAGGATTCCGCCAAGGCGGCTATGACAGCTACTCAGAATTCAAACAGATTCTATCCTGTGCAGATTTTTGGTGATAACTTGGCATTTGTGAATGTTCCTTGGACAGATAACAACACAACTTATGGTGTAGCTTCTACAAGTGCCAATGGTTTGATGTCAAAGGAGGATAAGACCAAGCTTAATGGCATTGCAGCAGGTGCCACCAAAGTTATTGTGGATTCAGCGTTGAGTCCTTCTTCTACCAATGCATTGCAGAATAAGGTAGTCAGTGCTTCCCTTGTAGCTATGCAGGATAGTATAGACGGTAAGGTCGATTCCAGTGAGTTTACAGCTCTTACAGATGATGATATCACAACATTGTGGAATAACGCTAAGTAAGTTATGGTCTAAGAGAGTGGTAATATAAGATTGCAGGGTCGGGAGTGGGTATGTTTGTCCAGTCCTGACCCATTTAAATAAAAAGTAAAAGATATGGGCATGTTTGGTATGACGAGTGATGCCTTGACAAAGATTTTCAAGAAGATAAAGGACGAGGTAGCTTTAAAAAGTGATCTGGCAGTAAAGGACTACTATATCATAACGGCAGCTTTGAAGGGTTTGAATATGGTAAATATCTCAAACCGGTCCCAGACTACAACAAAGTATAACTATGGCACGATTCTTCATTATGGTTCAGTGAAGAGGTATTATTACTCAAATGGTAGCAGCAATGTTGAGATTACTACCAGTAATCTAAGGATGTTGTTAGGAAGAGTGTTAGCACCTCATGTTGTGATACCAAGTAGCTGTTGGAATGAGACTCCTTTTGTGAATACTTGTGGTCAGATAGGTGCCATTGCTAAAGGTGAGACCGTTAATAGTAGGACTAAGTGGATCTTGTTTATGAATTCTGACTCTGAAGACCAGACTTATGCAGCCAGCAGTTCTTCTAAATATGGATATTATGGCAGTCATACTGTTAAATATGGCTTTTATTCACAGCCTTGGGAGATATGGTTGCCTTCAAGTGCATCACTGAAATCTGTTAAAATAGAATATTAGAAATTGGTATTATGCGTAAGATAGAAAGGATATTTGTGCATTGCACGGCAAGTCCCCAATCCTGGGGAGTGAAGGAGCTGTGGGCTGAGTTCAGGCAGAAGGGCTGGAAGAGTCCTGGTTATCACTATGTTGTGAGCGCAGACGGTGTGGTGCACCAGATGCTTGCCATAGAGGAGGTGAGCAATGGAGTGAAAGGCTATAACAGTACGGCGATTAACGTGGCGTATGTGGGCGGCATATACAAAGCGAACAATACGTTCGGCAGGGTGGTATGGAAGCCTACGGACAACAGGACTGCAGAGCAGAGAATGTCGCTGCGGAGGCTGCTTACGGTGCTGAAGAGGAAATACCCGGATGCCAGGATAATGGGGCACCGCAGTATATGGGGAGAGGACACGCCCGACAGATGGCAGAAGAGCTGTCCCTGCTTCAATGCTGTGGAGGAGTTTAAGGGAATCTGATTCTTTTCGCTTATGGATAATGAAAAGAATATCTCGGCAGAGGATTTTAACGGCAGGGTTTCCGAGTGGGGCGAAAAGGTTAAACGACGTTCGCTCGGAACTCTTGTTGCCGAGACCTCTGTCTACAGCGGCAGCCTGCGCAAGCGTCTTGCATCGGCGGTAAGGAAAGGCAGGGATGACGGCGTGGCGCAAAGCGTGGCTTTCAAGTTCTTGCGCTATGGCGTGTTCGTGGCATACGGCGTGGGCAACGGATATATTCGTCAGGGCGGCACTGTGGTGCGGGGCTCGCGCAGTCCAGGCAGGAACGTCAAGGCTGGACCTGTACGCCGCCGCCCCGTGGACTGGCTCGACAACAATATCGAGAAGAACCTGAATGATCTTGCCGACATTGCCGGCGACTACTATGGCGACGCTGCTGCGCAGCATGTGCTCGATGAGCTGGACAGAATTATGATAGTGAAGAAAAAATAAAACGAGGCAGGGTGTCTGACCTGCCTCGTTTTTTTGCTATTTCTTGTGGATCTTGTTCATTACTTCATGGAGAGTGTCGCCTGTCAGACACCATTTACCTTGCTCATTAAGCTTGATGTCTTTTTCCAGGAGCTTTGCCTTCAGTTCCTCGCTCTCTTTGTCGTTGACATCATACAATGGAATCCATTCTCCTAAATAGAACCTCATCTGCCTGTCTATCATGGCTTGGCAATATGGTTCCGGCCATCCTGCCTCAAAAGCGTGGGGGCATACATGATATTTGCCTGCAGCATTGTCTAACCCTATTCCTATTGCTTTGAAAAGGAATATAATCAGGAATATGGTTCCCACTACAAAAGCTTGGCCCGGTGTCAGTAAATACATAATCGTCAGTGTTTTTTGGTTTCCGTTGTAAAGATATGCAATTATTTTAATTTCTGCAAGTCTTTGACTGTTTTTATCGTCCTATCACCGTTCTTCTATCTTTGCTATTTTTGCAGGAAACAAAAGATATCGGTAATATGGCAAAGCAATACAGCAGAACGGTCAAGGTCTTTATAGATGGTTCGGAAATTGAGAACACGCTCCCTTCAATCCAGAAAAAAATAAGGGAACTTACACGAGATATAAAGAAGATGACTATCGGTACGAAAGAATATGATGATACCGCAAAATCAATAGCGGATCTGAATAAAATACTTGCAGACCACCGCAAGGCAATTCGTGCTACATCGGAAGAAGCACAGTCTTTAGGCTCCGTGTTGGATAAGGGCGCTGACCTTTTCAACAAATGGTATTATGCGGGATTGACGGCGTTCAGCTCCGTGTCGAGGGCTTACGACTCCATACACAAGTACATCGATGACTACGCCCAGATGGAAGAGTCGATGGCGAACGTGAGAAAATACACAGGCCAGTCGGATGAGGAAGTACATCAGATGAACGAGGACTTCAAACGGATGGACACACGCACGGCGAGGGAGCAGCTCAACGAGCTTGCCGGAGCGGCAGGACGCCTCGGTATAACCAACAAGGAGATGATTGAGGAATTCGTGGATGGTGCCGACAAGATAAACGTTGCTCTTGGAGATGACCTCGGAGAGGGGGCTGTTGACAAGATAGGCAAGCTCGCACATATGTTCGGAGAGGATGATAAGAAAGGCCTGCGCGGAGCTATGCTCGCTACGGGTTCCGCCGTCAATGAGCTTGCGCAGTCTTCATCCGCCAATGCAGGATATATAGTGGATTTCACGGCAAGTCTCTCGGGCGTGGCGATACAGGCAGGCTTTTCGCAGTCGCAGATAATGGGTCTTGCATCAGCCCTCGACCAGAATATGCAGGAGGAGGCGACGGCATCCACCGTTTTCTCGCAGCTCATTACGAAGATGTATCAGGAACCGGCACGCTTTGCCGCTCTTGCAGGAAAGGACGTGAAGGACTTCACCAATCTCCTGAAAAACGATGCCAATGCGGCATTGCTGCAGTTCCTCTCGGCAATGAATGCACAGGGGGGCTTTGACAAGATGGCACCGATGTTTGAAGAGATGAAACTTGACGGAACGCGTGCCGTCGGTGTGCTCTCCTCGGTGGCTTCGCATCTCGATCAGGTGCGCGAAGCGCAGGAGATAGCAAGTGATGCCTATAATGAAGGGACGAGCGTGCTTGACGAGTTCAACGTGCAGAACAATACTGTCCTGGCAGGAATGGAGAAAGCGAAGAAACGACTGCGTGATGTAAGTGTTGAGCTCGGAGAGAGACTGATGCCTCTCGTCAATGTCGGTATCGGTGTAGGTTCCGCTGCCGTTTCGGTGCTTTCTGCCATAGTGTCGGTGTTCTTGAAGTTTAACACGACAATCCTCACGGCTACAGCATTGCTTGCCGCTTATATCGTTCTAGAGAAAGCAGACGTGGCGATAAAAAAGCTGCAGGTGCTGTGGAACGATAAGGTAATAGTTGGCTTCAACAAGTTGAAGGCAGTGATGATGGAAAACCCGTGGACCGCTGCAGCAACGGCAATACTTGTGGCCATTGCTGTAATTAAGGACTGGATTGATAATGTCAATGAAGCGTCGGAGGCGGAAAAGGCTCTTGCAGAAGTGCATAAGGATGCCAATGCACAGGCGGAAAGCGAGAAGGCAAACCTGATGGCACTGGTGGCCATTGCAAGAAGCAAGACGGCATCGGATGCAGAAAGAAAAGCGGCCATCGAGGAACTAAACAAAATCAGTCCGGAATACCTCGGATGGCTGCGCCTTGAGAATATAAACACGCAGAAGGCGACAAGTGCCATTAACGCATATACGGAATCCATCTATCTCAATGCAAGGGCAAAAGCTCTGCAGGCAAAGATAGAAGACATAGAGAAGAGGAAGCTCGACGAGCAGAAGAAAGACCAGACACGATGGTATGACTTCTTCCAGACGGGTACGAACAGTATGCTGAACTATATCGAAAAAGGGAAGAACGCCATGCAGACACTGCTGTCGCACGGCAGCAACGGAGGATGGAACGAGACGACTGCCCTGGAGCAGCAGGGATATGCCTTCAATACCGCAGAGGCGGCAGTGATAAGATACAAAAACAGTATAAACTCGCTCAACAACGAGGAACGGCAGTACGTAAGAAGCCTTCAGCAGACACAGGCGGAACTACTGAAGCTGAAGGCTAAACATGATGCAGGGGGTGAGGAGGAACAGGTGAAGCCTGGTAAATATACAGATCCGAAGGAGGCAGAAAAGGCTGCTCGAAAGCGTGCTGCGGCTGCCCGAAAGGTAGAGGTGGAGGCAAGAAGGAAGATGAATGCGGAACTCGACAAAATCTCTGCCGAATACGAGGACAAACGTTCCTCAACAAAAATAAAATACCTCGAAGGGGAAATTGAAACGGAGCAGGAATATAACCGCAAAATCGAGGACCTGGAGCTTGAGGAACTGAACAGGAAACTCGATGTGGCTAATCTTGAGCCAAAAAAGAAAGCGGAGATACAACAGAAGATTCTTGAATTTAAGATGCGACTCTTTGAAAAGATGAAGGAACTCGATAAGCAGTACGACACCACCGAAGAGGAACGCCATAGCAATGAGCTTGCCGCACTGAAGGAGCAGTACGACAAAGACCTGGCAATGCTCGAAAATGCCTATGACAAGAAACTGATTTCCGGAGAGGCATATCAGGAAAAGCTGAAAAAGCTGAAGGAGAAATATGATGCCGACACGCGGAAAGCCGACAAGGAGTCTGCCGAACGTATAATCAAGGATGCAAAGGAGAAGTTCGATGCCCTGCTTGATGCGCAGGAACGGGCGAATATCAAGGCTGGCAAACTTGACGAACTGAGCCAGGAGGAGAGGGCAAGAAAGTGGAAGGACTATCTCGATACGCTCATCGATGATATGGAGCTAAACGCCGAACAGAGAAAAGAGATACAAGAGGAATTGGATAAGGCAGAAACGGATATAACAAGGAAAGGACTTGAGGAGCGGCAAGAGTTGGAGAACAAATACAAGGATATCATCTATGATACGATTATACAGTCTGGACAGTTGATAGGGGAAACGATTGGCAATCTGCTTTCCGGACAAAGCGCGGCATTTAAGGACTTCCTGAAGCAGATGCTTACACTTATGATCGATGCGGTAGAGAAAGCCATTCTCGCTGCCAAAGCCGCATCCTTGGCAAAGAATATTTCCACTCTTGGTTTTGCCGGCGTTGCCAAGGCTGCTGCCGAGATAGCCTTGATTACAGCTGCCTTCGAGGCTGCCAAGGCAGCTATAGGCAACTTTGCTGTAGGTGGCTTCACCTCCTCTGGTCCATGGGACAAACCACAGGGCATCGTACACAGCAACGAGTTCGTGGCTAACCGCTTTGCTACAGCGAATCCGGACATCATGCCTGTGCTCAGCCTTATCGACGCAGCGCAGCGCTCCGGAAACGTATCAAGGCTCACAGGGGCTGACATAGCTGCAGTGGTTCCCGCTTCAAGAGGTGCGGCGGCATCCTTCATCCGTGATTCAGCCTCTGGCTCCTCAGCAGCTGCAACGCCCGGTGACGAAGGGTTGCTCGCTGTGCTGGCAAGAGTGGTGAAGAGTCTTGACGTAATTGACAGGAGATTCTCTGAGCCTATCGTGGCAGAGACATACGCCACAGGCAGACACGGCACCATCGAAGCAGAGAAACTCGTGGATAAAATGATGTATAACGTTAAACGCAGAAGAAGATGATTAAACTTATGATCAACGGCGAGAAGGTGAATCTTGCAGCCGACCTGTCTCTGGAGTTCTATGCCCGTAACCCGTTTTTTACGTCTGAGGGGCAGCATACGCTTGATATTGACATATCCCTCGCCGACCCGCAGAACGCAAGAGTGTATCGAAGCATGCACCGTATCGATGTGGGGAGCAGACCGGAAAACCGTTCCGCCGTGCTCTACTATGAAAAAGGGGTTATCATCAGTGGTACGGAGGTTATCCTGGAGATAGACACCAAGACGGTGAAAATCCAGATTGTGGCCGGCAACTCGGAGTTCAATTTCATTGCCGGCAGCGACAAGCGTCTTCATGAACTTGACCTTGGCAGCATCCCCTCGATAGACGAAGCAACGGCACTTGCCTCCATGCAAGGCTCATATCCGCAATGGGATTATGTCTGCACGCCGGTATGTGCGAAGGTGACGTTCAGAATAAGACCGGAGAATGTGATGCACAGCGGATTCGGGACATATAACAATTCTACCATCTGCAATGAGATTGAATTGGCGACGGATAAAGCCGCTCTGAAATACAAGACTGGTACGCGGCTATGTCCGCAGCCGTATCTTGCGGCAATAGTGCGGAAAGTGTTGCAGGCTTTGGGGTATACGGTGAAAGATGATTACCTGGCAGCAAGCAAGGAACTGTCACACCTGGTTGTGGTGCATGCCCACGATACCTTATATTATAATAGGATGGTGGAGAACTGGACCGTGGAGGAGTTCCTGTCGCAGGTGGAAAACCTATGTGCGGCGTATTTCGTTGTAGACAACTTCTCAAAGACAGTCAGTATCATGAATGCAGCCAAATATTACAAGACTGCGGAAGTGGAACACATAGCGTATGGCGATGTCATCGGGGATGTTGACAAGAAGTATGACCAGGATCCGCCGGATAATATAGTTTATCATAACGTTTCCTATAAGTTCCCATCGACAAACCTTTATAAGTTCTCAAGTATAGACCATGAGCTGATGGGTAAATTGCAGACGGTTTTATGTCCGTCGGGCACTCTTCCTTACGATTGGTGGAAAGCTTCACTCTATTATGTGTATAAGGCAATTATTGGCGATGACGGATTCTCCGAAAGCAAAACAACACCACAGGCGGTGAAGGACGTTTTCAACAAGAACACGATATACAGACTGTTGCCAAGTCTCATGGAGGAGAGCGTATATGAATATCCTTTCGTGCTTGCCGGTTGTACAGACAATTTCGCTTTGCTGAAGATGGTCAATCAGTTCGGACCACGCATCGAGGATAACTCTGACGACAAGATGGAACTGAACCTCGTGCCGGCAGAGCAGGTGTGGTGCACCCGGTCGTCTAATTCCAATGCAGGGAAAGGGGTTCTGATATATCCTCTGCCTTTGGCTGAGAATACTGATTCGGATGAAGCATCATCGACAGAAGACACGGCACAGGGAGTACTGGATAAAATATATGACGGAGAAAAGTCTGAGACCATTTCCGACACAATGTTCCTGGCCTTCTATCTTGGCATACAGCCAGAAGTCGATGGCCATCCGGCTGTAACCCCGTTGTGCGTAAACAGCCGCCTGTTACAGTATTCCACGTCGCACCTGTATACGGACGCCCTCTTCTGGGGACATCAGCGGCTGTATTACATCAACATAGAAGGCAACTTCGACCTGTCTATCAACGGCAGCAAAGGAATGTACAACACATACTGGGTAAACCAGCTCGACGTAGACTTCTCAGAGGTCTACATCATCAGATTCCGCAGCCTGCAGCTGAGAGACGCACGCCACATCTTCAATATCTGCAACCGCAAGTTCTACTGCCAACAGCTGAAGTACGGAGTCGTAAACGGGCATCTCTCAGACGTAATCGAAGGCACATTCTACCCAGTGCGTTAGAAATCATCATCATAGTCGAGGAGCGATTTGTTTGCTTTCATGTCGCTCTTCGACACATAGATGTTTGTGATCTCGATGCTCGAATGTCGTGCCTGGTCTCTTACAGAAACAGTATCCACATTCTTCCGCAGCATATTCGTTATTCCGGTATCCTTCAGCGAATAGAACTTATAGCGCGCAGAGAACCCCAGTCGCTTCCGTACCACTCTTGCCCAATAGTCCCTAAAGCATTTCTCGCTTCTGTACTCCTCGCCAGGTCTGAAGTCGCGGCTGAACAGATAATGGCTGCCGGGATGGTCGAACACGTGCAGCTCTATCATCAGCTTCAGTATTTTCTTCGGCACTGTCACCACAGCGTCATTGTGGTTCTTCGCATTCTCGCCCCATACCCTTATAGTCTGCTTCCTTATGTTTATATCCTCAATCTTTATGCAGGACATCTCATGAGGGCGCAGGAAAGTATAATATAATATGTATGTGGCGAGCAGGAAATGTTTGTTATGCTCCAGTAAAAAATCCTTCATTCGCAGAAGGTCTGTCTCGGAGAGCGAGTCGCGGTTCTTGTTCAGATGCTTGTGTACCAATGAGGCAACGCCCTCTGTGGGGTCTTTGCTTACGAAAGACCGGGCAAGAAGAAACTTGGAAAAAGTCTTCAGCCAGGACAGATAATTATTCCTGGTCTGGAGAGACACGTTTCTGTCCACAAACACATAATCAAGAAACTTGCCGACAATGCGCCGATTAAACTGGTAGCTGTAATGCACGTTCTTGTCGGCTATCCATTCCTTCAGAACTTTCATATAGCTTGTGTAGCTTGCAATAGTTTCCGGGCGCAACCCCTTCTCCTTTGCCATCTTGTCGATGAAGTTCTCGTACCGGTAGCAGACCTCTTCCCATGAGGTATATTCCGACGGGTTCTCCGCCTCGACCCATGGGTTCCAGCCATCGAGCAACTTTTCCGTAAGTCGCTGACACATTTGCTTCCCCTTCAATTTCTGCAGGCGTTTGCTCTTGATCCTGTCGAGCATGAATTTCTTTTTCCTCATCTTTCCCGTTTCCGGGCAGAACGCAGTGAATGAGACATAACATTCCTTTGCCTGATGGAAGACAGGTGGAGTCCAGCCTTTCAACTCGTTGAATTCAGATTCTTTTGTGTACATTTTTTTGTCCTCTACATTTTTTGAGTGTTGAGGACTACGTAATATAATAAAAAATTACAAAACTTAACTTTTAAACCATCCGACTTTGTTCCGAGTGATTTTTAAGCGACAAAGGTTAAAATATTGTTTATCAATACCTTAATCCTCTTTTTGTCGGGATGACTGGACTCGAACCAGCGACCACACGCCCCCCAGACGTGTACGCTAACCAACTGCGCTACATCCCGAATGATGATGTCACTTTGTTAAAGTGAGTGCAAAATTAATCACTTCTGATGAGAAATACAAACTTTTTAAGGAAAATCCTTGTCCGTTGCAATTAAAAACCAGTCATTGTCCCTCTTGTTCGTCTCTGGGTTTAGGTGCTGCTTTAGGTTCTTGGCTCGTTCTGCCGGCTTTTCGTAATGTTCCTCTTATAAGTGTAAGGTATAAAAAATAAAAGGACTGCTTGATTTCACAACCTCGCAGCCCTCAACTTAAACAACCAATAAAAGAAATAGATTGTACTATTTTATCTTATGAACAACAGTTCGCGGTACTTAGGAAGAGTCCAAAGTTCGTCGCTAACTGTGAGTTCCAGCTTGTCGATATGATAACGAATCTCCTCCATCTTTGGAGCTACGGTATCGTGGTAAGCAATAGCCTTCTCACGTTCGTCGTCAATCTTGTTTGCCACCTTGCGTGCATTAACGAGGTCTTCTACACCCTTCTCGATAATCTGTGTACGCTCTGCGATGTCCTCGATAATCTTGATGTTGCTTGAGCTAAGCTTGTCAGCCTTCTCGGCAGGGAAGACGGCACGCATGTTCTCGACATTCTTCAGCAACATACTCTGATAGTGGGTAGCTACAGGGATGATGTGGTTCATTGTGAGGTCGCCCATCACACGTGCCTCAATCTGAATCTTCTTTGTATAAGTCTCCCATTTTACTTCGTTGCGGGCAGCAAGCTCCTTCTGTGTCATGACGCCAAGCTTTGTGAACATCTCAACAGAAGAGTCGCTCAGGTAGTTGTCGAAGATTACCGGGCAACTTGTCTCGCAGTCCAGGCCGCGCTTCTTTGCCTCTTCAACCCATTCGTCAGAGTATCCGTTTCCGTCAAAGCGGATAGGCTTGCAGGTCTTGATGTCCTCGCGAAGTATGTCGATGATAGCCTTAACCTTATCCTCGCCCCTCTCGATGCGGGCATCAACACGAGCCTTGAAGTCAACCAAAGCTTCAGCAACGGCAGAGTTCAAGGCGATCATTGCAGAAGCGCAGTTTGCCTCAGAACCAACAGCACGGAACTCGAAACGGTTTCCTGTGAATGCAAATGGAGAAGTACGGTTACGGTCGGTATTATCGATAAGCAACTCTGGAATTTCCGGTATGTCCATCTTCATGCCCTGTTTGCCAGCCATTTTGAATACATCCTCGTTGTCGCTCGTCTCTATATGGTCGAGAAGCTCTGAGAGCTGCTTGCCAAGGAATGAAGAGATGATTGCTGGAGGTGCCTCGTTGGCTCCAAGACGATGAGCATTTGTAGCACTCATGATAGAAGCCTTGATGAGGCCGTTGTGACGATAAACACCCATCAGGGTCTCTACGATGAATGTCACGAAGCGCAGGTTGGCTTCCGGAGTCTTGCCTGGAGCATGGAGCAGAACGCCTGTGTCGGTAGAGAGGCTCCAGTTGTTGTGCTTTCCGCTACCGTTGATGCCAGCGAAAGGCTTCTCGTGAAGCAATACTATGAATCCGTGTTTACGTGCCACCTTCTTCATGAGAGACATAAGAAGCATGTTGTGGTCAACAGCAAGGTTTGTCTCTTCAAAGATAGGAGCGATTTCAAACTGGTTAGGCGCAACCTCGTTGTGGCGTGTCTTGCAAGGGATGGAGAGTTCAAGAGCCTGAATCTCAAGATCCTTCATGAAAGCCTGTACTCTATCAGGAATAGTTCCGAAGTAGTGGTCATCCATCTGCTGGTTCTTAGCAGAGTCGTGTCCCATCAGTGTTCTGCCTGTAAGCATCAGGTCAGGACGTGCGCTGTATAGGTCAGCATCAACGAGGAAGTATTCCTGCTCCCATCCAAGGTTTGATGTCACCTTCTTTACATTCGTGTCAAAATAATGGCAAACGTTGGTTGCTGCCACGTTTACAGCATGAAGAGCGCGCAGCAGCGGTGCTTTGTAGTCGAGAGCCTCACCTGTATATGAGATAAAGATTGTAGGGATACAAAGCGTATCGTCGATGATGAAGACAGGCGATGTAGGGTCCCATGCTGAATATCCGCGAGCCTCGAAAGTATTTCTGATACCACCGCTTGGGAAAGAACTTGCGTCAGGCTCCTGCTGTACGAGCAGCTTGCCGGAGAATTCCTCAATCATTCCTCCCTTGCCGTCGTGCTCGATAAAGGCGTCATGCTTCTCAGCTGTTCCTCCGGTAAGCGGCTGGAACCAGTGAGTGTAGTGTGTCACGCCGTTTTCCTCAGCCCACTGTTTCATTCCGTTAGCCACAGCATTTGCTATAGAGCGGTCCAATGCTGCGCCATTGTCAATAACGGCAATAAGCTTGTCGTAGACATCTGCAGGCAGATATTTGTACATCTTGGCACGGTTGAAGACATACTTTCCGAAATACTCGGAAGGACGCTCAACTGGTGCAATAACTTCAACAGGGCGTTTCTTGAACGCCTCTTCAACAACCTGAAATCTTAAATTTGCCATTGTTTAAAGCTTTTATATGTTTGAATGTTTTTTTTGATTTTGCTGCAAAGGTAATGCTTTTTTCAGTTTCGGCATACCTTTTGTCATAATATTCATTGTTTTATTTGTCTTTTTGACGTTGCCGACATTTATATCTTTCGATTTTGTTCGTTTCTCTCTTGTATGTCACTGCAAACCCGTTGGCTTTCTCGTATGACGTGGCTGCCTTTTATATGTTAATACTGTGTTTGTGTCTGCTTGTGGGCAGTCAGGAGGAACTTGCCGTTATCCTTTTATCCACAGCTCGATTCTTTTCATCGCCTCTTCGCAGTCTTCGCGGTTGCCGAAGGATGTAAATCTGACGTATCCTTCGCCGCTCGGTCCGAATCCCACTCCCGGCGTACATACTATCTGCGCTCCGTAAAGTAGCTGTTCGAAGAATTTCCAGCTGTCCACTCCGTCAGGTGTCTTCACCCAGAGATAAGGTGCGTTAACTCCTCCGTACACTCTGAAGCCGAGTCTCTTCAATGCATTGTACATCAGTTTTGCGTTGCCCATATAGTAGTCGATTGTGGCTTTTGTCTGCTCTTTCCCTTCAGGAGTGTATATAGCCTCGGCGGCACGTTGGCTGATATAGCTCGTTCCGTTGAACTTGGTACACTGTCGTCTGTCCCAGAAGGGGTTCAGCGGCAGTCGTTCTTTTCCGTCGATGGTAACGGCTGTAAGCTCCTTTGGTATTACGGTGTATCCACAACGTATGCCGGTGAATCCGGCAGTCTTTGAATAACTGTGGAATTCTATAGCCACCTTCTTTGCACCCTTTATCTCGTATATAGAATGAGGAATGTCGGGTTCCGTTATATATGCTTCGTATGCTGCGTCATACAGAATCAGAGTGTCGTTCTTCAATGCGTAAGCCACCCATTTTTTAAGTTCCTCTTTTGTTATGACCGTTCCTGTAGGGTTGTTGGGGTAGCACAGATAAATCATGTCTACGCGGTGGTCTGGAATTTGAGGAACAAAATTGTTGCTTTCCGTACACGGCATGTATGTCACGTTGCTCCATTTTCCGTTTTCGAGTACTCCTGCCCTTCCGCACATCACGTTAGAGTCGATATATACAGGATATATAGGGTCGGTCACTCCGATGCTGTTGTCCCATCTCACGAGTTCTCCGATGTTTCCAGTGTCGCTTTTTGCTCCGTCGTTAACGAACACCTCGCTTGGGTCGATATGAATCTTGCGTGGCAAGAAGTCATTCTTTACAATAGCCTCTCTGAGCCAGAGATATCCCTGCTCCGGACCATATCCGTGAAAAGTCTCCTTGTGTGCCATGTCGTCCACTGCTTTATGCATAGCCTCGATTACGGCAGGAGCAAGAGGTTGTGTCACGTCACCGATGCCCAGGCTGATGACCTTCGACTTCGGGTGTGATATCTTGTAAGCATTCACTTTCTTTGCAATGTCGGCAAAGAGATAGCTTTTCTGAAGCTTTAGATAATGTTCGTTTAATAATGCCATATTCTTGTTTCTCTTTTATTGTTGTTAAATTTCTATTTCTCCGTCAAAAACAATGGTTGCCGGTCCCGTCATGTAGACGTGGTTGTCGCTTTCCTTCCATTCGATGTCCAGTTCTCCTCCGTCCATCTTGATACGGCTTGTCCTTCCGTTTCTTTTCGTTACGGCGGTATAGAGAAATACGGAAGGATTCTTGAAAGGGAC
>OQWM01001394.1_pt1 | contig 16589 bp, 9 predicted proteins | sample 1691531 | NCBI WGS metagenome assembly OQWM01 (sample SAMN03418257, study PRJEB22391) | human gut metagenome | biome: human-gut; feature: organic feature; material: feces | host: Homo sapiens | place: Tanzania | collected 2013-01
TACATCTCTTGCGAGATGTGATTGACTTTTCAACGACGACCGAAGTCGTCATTTATTTGGTACTCAAGTACCTTTATCATTAGGCTCGCACTTATGCTGCTATCGAAATACTTTCGATAACTGTTTACTCTCTCTCATCTTCGGTTTTCATCGTGCCGTTGGCTTATTTCATCCCGTCGGCGAGGGCGGCTTATACGCGTAGTCGATGGGGGTGTCAAGAAGTTTTTTTCTAAAGTAGAAAAAAATTACCAATCGTCGTCTTCGTCGTCGTCTTCGTCGTCTTCGTCTTCATCCCAATCTTCGTCATCTTCTTCATCTTCATCTTCTTCGTCGTCATCTTCATCCCAATCTTCGTCATCTTCTTCATCCGACTCGCTCCAATCGTCATCATCGTCCCAATCGTCTTCGTCGTCCGATTCGCTCCAATCATCGTCATCTTCTTCTTCGTCGTCATCTTCTTCGTCGTCTTCGTCTTCATCCCAATCTTCGTATTCGTCTTCTTCGTCGTCATCTTCTTCGTCGTCATACGAATACGCATCATCGTCTTCTTCATCGTCTTCTTCATCATCTTTGCACTCGTCGTCGAGCCAAGCACCGACGAGCGAGTCGATAAACTCTTCTTCTTCGGGATCGAGTCCGTCGGCGCCGGCGACGCGATACATATCGGCGGCGATGCGGCCAAGGGCACCTGGCGATAAATAACGCCCCAAAATGTCGACCGTTTCTTCGATAAATCCATCGATTTCGAGCAATTCGGTGCAGTTTTCGAGCACGCGAAGCGGTTTCATATCGTAATCGAACATCTTGAGGATCTTGCGAAGATACTTGACCGATGCCTTGATTTCTTCGTCGGAATAGTCTTCATCCATGCCACTGGCGATGGCAAAGAGCGCACCTAATCGATGCGGAAGATCGTAATCGCCCATTTCGTCGTTAAACGCCGCCCATGTCTCGTCGTCCATATCCGAAAATTCGTCGTTGAGATCGGTCAAAACCGATTCATCGTCGTCGATCCACGCATCTTCGGGCGTCGGAACTTCGCTCGCATTGTGGATAATCCAGCTATCGCCGTGGTTATACGATGGGTTCATCATGTAGCGATAGGGGATATAGCAATACCCATTATCGCCCCAATTATCGCCCCACGAATTGCGCACGATGAAGACTTGGTCGGGGTCAGAATACCCGACGCAAAGCATGGCGTGATTGCCATGCGATCCGCGTTTCGATTCCTGATTCGACGGCTCGGGCACGAAACCGCGGCGGCGTTGGCGATCGAACGAATCGAAAAGCGCAATCCCAAAGACGATCGGATTGCCCTCGGCGAGTGCCGAACGCCAAACGTTGAGATCGGTATCGATGTGCTGAGTTCCGTCGATTCGGAAGCCTTGGGCTTCGTCATAGCAGGCTTTCGACGGTTTTTCTTTGACGTGACGCGGCTCATAAGGCCATGTTTCTTCCGAGCAAGCCCCTTTCTTCTCGAGCATCTTAATCGCCGTCGAAATGACCGAACCTTCGTCGCGATCTTGTTCACCACGTGCACGACGGGCGTTGTAATAAATAAACAAACGGCTCACGTCGTAATCGATGCCTTGATTCTTTTTGACGAGGTATTCATACGCACCGGCAACGGCATTGGCGGTGCAACTATTGACTTGCCCCTGATCTTCGACTGTCGTCATATAGGGGCGCAAATCGACTTTTTTGGGCAATTGCGACGCGCTATATCGCGTCGGAGCAAACGATGCGAACTTAAATTCGGGCTCGGCGTATTGATACCCGCCGACGTTGAGCTTGCGCCCGTCGGCGCGTTCGATGATAAATCCCTTGTTGGAATGCTTCTTCGACTTGCTCGCTTCTCTTCTTGCCATATTTCCACTCCTTTTTTTGTTATGGCCAAAAAACCGAGCGGAATTATACACAAAAAAGCGAGTTATCGCCATGTCTTTGAGCGATTTATGATCCGCCTGCGACGTCTGTCCGCTGAATCCATCGCACAAATGGCGCATGTGTCGTGCCGACGAAATCGGTCAGCAATGCCAAATTCTCTTCGGGGTAATAGGCCAAGACGACGTTCGTGAGCGATTCGAGCGATCCCGTCGTCGTAAACGTCCGATAAATGATACGATTGCCCTGTTCGATTTGTGCGCGTTCCTCGGGCGTCATGTCCGCAATCTTGCGATGCGAAATCGACATAAACCGCTCTAAAACGCGCCTACCCTGCCCATATTTCGACCAAAAGAACAAGATATCCATGCACGCCGTCTTGACATAGAGGGCATTCGACGAAATGATCTGTTTATAGACTTCGAAAACGGCCTTCTGAGCGAGTCGTTTTTGTTTGATATTCTTGACAGTGCCCTCGATAAAGCCGGCGACGACTTCCGACCAGATCTTCGACTGCACGACATCGGGGACGCCTATCGGCGTCAGCGCATACGATCCGATCGTCGCAAGCGGCCAGCTCAAGACACTTCTAAAGAAGTTACCGCGTATCGCCGCCTTGTCGAAGCCGCGCAACGTATTATGCGACACGAGATACAAACCGTTGGCAAACGCAATCGCCCAGAACTTGCAAAACGTAAACAAAAACCCTTCGTCGAACCCAAACCACGCCCAACTCGCGTCGAATCCCATCTTGGCGCCGGCCAAAATCGGCACCGAAATCCCCGAAAAAAACAGCGATTCGCACATGTTTTCGCGGTCGATATCGCGCAAACGCCAAGCACTTGGCACGATCCCCGACGACGCAATCCAATCGACGATGACGTTGCGGAATCCCGTGATCACAAACCAAATCACGGCGTATTCGAGCCCCAAACAATAATAGCCAGGGATAAACCCTATCAGTGCCAAAATGAGGCAACGCAAATTCAAATTCAAATAACGCCAAAATCGAAGCGGACTAATGCTCGGCGATGGGCGCGTCGGCACCGCGTGGCGATTGGGCCCCATCGGGATTTGCGTCGACGACATCAAATACACATCGCCATCTTGCCCATCGTCGTCGCCATCGCCGCGCATCAAATCGCTCACCGTTTTGGGCAATGTCAGGTGCTGCATCGCATCGAAGAGTTTGCGCGATTTCGCCGTCAACGATCGACCCCGAATAAAGCCCATTCCGGGAATATTCGACGACCAGCCCACGGCGTCCGACGCGCAACGCATCGCAAACGGCTTTTCGCGAACATGCGCTTGCAACGCTTTGATCTGATCGATCGATATCGAATCGATGTTCCATTCAGACAAAAGCGATGCCACGTGTTCGGCGCTCTCGCTCGACAATGCCCCCAAAAATGTCGAAAACTTGCGTATCTCTGCCGTATCGCGCGATAGCGCATCGACCAAGTTAAACACTTCTATCGAAGTAATATTGGCGTAATCGCGAAACAGCGTCTCGATGCCGCGAACTAAACCTTGCGAAAGCGGGTGGATAAAGACGATTTCTCCGCCACACGACGATAACAGCGGCAATATATCCGAGGCTGTCGCAAACGACGAATCGTAGTCGATTTCCTTATTTCGCGTCACATAACGCTGGGCGCAAAGTGCCGGCGATAGTGCTTCGTATTCTTCGACTGCCTCGTTATAACGACGGCGGCAACGCTCCTCTTCCCAAGTCACCGTCACATCGCGCGTCTCGTTCTCGACCATGTCGCGATACAAATTCTTGAGATATAGCACGCGTTTGAGCGCCACTGGGCGCATCGATTGATAGATGAGTTGCCCCAAATGGACGCGCGTCGCCTGGCTTTTCGGCGTCAATTTCTCGAGATCATCCCACGAAAGCGGCGCCATCTGCAAATGCGATTGACCCTCGTAGGGCGCGTTAAACTCCACCAATCCCGTGCGATTAAACGATTCTAAAAGGGCACTCACCGTTTCGTGGCGATGGCGCGAATTGCACTGCAATCCCTTCCAAAAAACGGTCAGCTTTTCGCGATTCTGTGCCAAATACGCCGACAACTCTTCGTACGTTTTGCCCTGCGGTGCCACATACATATAGTGCGTGCGATCGAACTTTTTCCCAATGCTAAATTCGATGCCAATCCGAACATCGATCCCCAAAATCCGACTCGCCAAATAGATTTCTTCGTATGTATCGGGCGTCGTCGCATCGTAATAAGCTACGGTAATGCGCGATATTCCTTTGATAAACGCATCGAGGACGAGCTGTGTCGGCGACTTGCGACCTTCGGTCATTGAATCGTGGACGTGATCATCCCAGCCCAAATCGAGCGCACACAGATCTTCACCCGTCTCGGGAACTTCGATCAAATCGCGCTCGCGCAATAGCCGGCGAATCACCGTCGCCTTGCCATACGACGCGCGCGCGAAATCGCTCATCAATTCGAGTTGCGCGCGCTGATTCCCACGCATCCGAACGGCTTGTTTCATCAACGCAATCTGAACACGCGCCGTATTCAATGGCATCGATAAATTCTTCGCATGCCAAACGTGGTGCATCATCACCTGCAAAGCCTCGATCCGCTCCGTATAACCCGTGTTTTGGGCATGCGAAAGAAGCCGAATATAGGCCTCGGCAATCGTCAAGCGGCGCTTCGTAATGAGCCGAACAAACCCGGCCGGATGCGAAAACGGGCGAAATACGACCGTATCGGGCGCCGCTATCTCGGAATTCAATATCTCGACCAAATGCCGCACTTCGTGATTAAACGACATGAAATCGACGACATTTTCGAACATGCTTCTTTTATTGACGAATAGTTCTGGATGATTTGGCATTTCAAACACCACCAAGGAAAGACGACGAGACATAAATCGCCCCAAATCTCCGAGTTTACACTAAACCAATTCGCGTTTTATGCAACTATTCTTTCTTTAGCCCGCACGCCACAAACCTCAGCTCAGCCCCCCCAAGCGGCGCGCGTATGCTCGCAAGGCGTAGCCGAGAACATAGCGCGCCAAAGGCGGCGTATTGAGCGATAGCGAAATAGCCGCCTCAAAAGGCGTATTGAGCGATAGCGAAATAGCCGCCACCACAAAAACCGACACGACCGACGCAAACACAGATGATCGACACGCGCCGCACAATGTGATAAGGTGGGCGCGATGTGCGAGGCGCATCACTTTGGCGCATGTTTGCCGGGCACGATCGCGTGGCTGGCGCAATTTCTGTCGTGCGCTAAAGCATAAAACTCAATAAATTCAACATCTTAAGGCAACAACCATGGAACAAGTTCGTACAATGATGCACCAGTTGCTTTCGCTGATGGTCAGCCAAAATGCGAGCGATTTGCACATATCGACGAATTCTCCGCCGAAACTGCGCATCGACGGCATTCTCTTGCCCATCAAGGCCGATGTGCTAACGCCCGCGCAGACGCGCGCCCTGTGCTTGAGTCTGCTCGACGACGAACAACGGCAACGATTCGACGCCGAAAACGAACTCGACTTCTCGTTTGGCATCGACAACGTCGGGCGATTCCGTGGTAACATTTTTGTTCAGCGTGGATCGGTCGCCGGCGCGTTCCGATACATTCCCAATCGCATTCGCTCGTTCGAAGAGCTGTCGCTGCCGCCGATTTTGCGCGAGTTTTCCGAGCTCCCGCGCGGGCTCGTCCTCGTCACTGGGCCTACGGGATCGGGCAAATCGACGACGCTCGCGGCGATGATCGACCACATCAATCGAAACTACAAAAAACACATCATCACCATCGAAGACCCCATCGAATACATTCACCAGAATCGACAATGCCTCGTCAATCAACGCGAAGTCGGCACCGACACGGCGAGTTTTCATCGCGCGATTCATTACATTCTGAGGCAAGACCCAGACGTCGTGCTCATGGGCGAGTTGCGCGACCGCGAATCGATCGAAACGGCGCTCGTCATCGCCGAAACGGGGCATCTCGTGCTCTCGACGCTACACACCAACAGCTGTGCCCAAACCGTCAATCGAATCGTCGACGTCTTTCCGGCCACGCAACACGACCAAATCCGAACTCAGCTCTCGTTCGTGCTCGAAGGCGTCGTCTGCCAACAACTTCTGCTCAATGCCTCGGGAAAGGGCCGATCGATTGCACTCGAAATTCTCGTCGCCACACCGGGCATTCGAAACCTCATCCGCGACGACAAAACGCACATGATTTATTCGACGATTCAGCTCAATCGCGCTAAAACGAGCATGCAGACGATGAACCAAGCTCTCGGCGACCTCGTCTTAAACGACAAAATTACGCCCGAAGAAGCCTTCGCTCATTCGAGCGACCCCGCCGAACTCAAACAAATCATCGGTGTAGACTTTATCCCTTGATTTTGGCGACTTTTTCGCCTGCAACGCTCCATTTATCTTACGGATTATTCCATTTATCTTACGGATTGTCCGTTAAACCGACATCATTCCACCATTTCACCCCATTTTATCGCAAACCAGCGCTGGAGTCCCTATGGCAACTTACAAATACAAAGCCCGATTTAATCAAACCGGCGTTTCGAAGCGTGGCGAAATCGATGCGCCAAGCCCCGACGCCGCCACACAGCGCCTCAATGCAAACGGGCTAACCGTTCTCTCGATCGCGCCAAAGCCTAAAGACATCGTTTTGCCGCCTTTCCCGGGCTCCAGCGGCGTTTCAAGCCGCGAACTCGTCGTCTTTTCGCGTCAGCTCTCGACCATGATCGACGCAGGTCTGCCCATCGTTCAAGCCCTCGACCTCCTCTCGAGCCAAGAAGTCAATCCGCACTTCAAACGCATTCAACTCGCCATCAAAACCGACGTCGAAACGGGTATGACATTCGGCGACGCACTCCGAAAACATCCTGGCGTCTTCCCGCCCCTCTATTCCTCTCTCGTCACCGCCGGCGAAGTCGGCGGCGTCCTCGATACGATCTTGGCGCGTCTGTGCGTCCAAATTGAAAAAGCCGACGCCATGCGCCGTAAAATCAAAGGCGCACTCACCTACCCCATCGGCACCCTCATCGTCGCCATCATCATCCTCATCTTCATGCTCCTCAAAGTCATCCCGACTTTCCAAGACATGTTCTCGTCGATGGGTGGCGAGCTCCCAGCACTCACGCAATTCCTCATCGATGCCTCCGATTGGGTCGTCGATAACATTTGGTATATCATAGCCACACTCGTCATCGTCCCAACCGTCGGCTACCTTTCGCTACAAGCCTACCAAGTCCGCCGCATCGTCGACGCCCTACTCCTCAACATGCCCGGCGTCGGCAACGTCATCCGAAAATCCGCCGTCTCCACATTCACACGCACGCTCGGCACCATGCTCTCCTCCGGCGTCCCACTCCTCGACGCCCTCGAAATCGTCAGCAACTCCATCTCCAACACCGTCATCCGCGAAGCCATCAAATTCGCTCGACAACGCCTCTCCGAAGGTTCCACTCTCGCCGACCCACTCGCCATCACCGGCATCTTCCCCAACATGGTCGTGCAAATGATACGCGTCGGCGAAGAAACGGGCGCACTCGACACCATGCTCAACAAAATCGCCGATTTCTACGACGAAGAAGTCGACGACGCCATCGGCGGCATGATGGCCCTCATCGAACCCGCCATGATGTGCCTCATCGCCGTACTCGTCGGCGGCATGCTCATCGGCATGTACCTACCCATTTTCTCGATGAGTAGCGCCGTCAAAACGTAATCGCACATGCCCCCCACTTTCGCGCCGTCGGATTCCCCCCAATGGCGCTTTTTTTTTGGGGCTACGGCTATTTCGCGCTTTGCGCTCAATACGCCTACGCGGCGCGGCTATTTCGCGCTTATCGCCCGATATTTCTCACCAATGCCCGATTTTCTTGACTTTAAGGGGCTCTAAGACTAACCACTACTCCGCTTCGATGCCGCGCATTGCAACATCGAGTCGGCTTTGCAACGGCCATCGACGCATTCGAAGAAAATTTGTCTATCGACAGAACTATCGAATTTTATTCAACACATTCTTCGTTCTATCTTTTTTTCGTTTTCAATTTTCCCATAGTGTTTTGAGGTATTTTCCCCATGGATTTCCATTACGTTCTCATCGGAGTTATCGTCCTCGTCATTATATGGCTCATCATCTCGGCGATAAGCGGATCACCCAAATCGAAGGCATTTAAAGTCGTGCGCCAAACACACGATCCCTCTGGTCTCATCGCCGCCATCGACGCCGACAAGACGAGCGATATCCCGACCGAATACAACGCCTATATCAAAACGCTTTGGGATGCCTACGACCGCGAAACGGCGACAAAACTCATCCAAGCACTCCTGGAACGCAACGATACTGCCCCCATCTCGCAGTTTTGGCTCAAAACGCTTCTCGAAGTCGAACCCGAGCTCGCGCGTACCCTCCTGGGCGAAGCCTTCATCACGAGCCATTATAAAGAGGGCATTGCAGCCAAATGCGGTGGCGGTTGCTGCGGCGGCGGCGGTGGTGCCAAATCGTGCAAATCTTGCAAATCGTGTAAATAACGACCTTCGAAGCCGTTTTGCCGTCTTCATGCCATGCCTACCCTTCACGCGTTTATCCATGCGCCGCACGAACACCATACCGTGCCGGCGCCCAGAGCCGATAACCCACGCCGAGCCATCTTGCTCATGTGCGCCGCAGGCCTCACCTTCGGCATCAGCTCGGTGCTGTTGAAGTTTTGCACGGCAACCGTCAACCCATTCGAATGCGCCTTCTTCCGAACCGGCGTCGGCTTCTTCATCCTCCTCATCATGACGGCAATGGGCTTGCGCCCGCGTACATTTGGCAATCGAATCAGTTTGCTCGCTTTGCGCGGCATTCTGGGCGCCGTCGGGGCTTTGTCATATATCTGGGCCATTTCGCGCCTCGAACTCGGACTAGCCAATGCCCTCAACCAAACATCGCCCATCTTCGTATGCATATTTGCTGCCATCTTTCTCCGCGAGCGATTCCATTGGTGGATCTATGCTATCGTCGTCTTTGCCTTTTGTGGGATCGCACTCATCGTCAATCCCGATTTCGGCGGCATCAATCCATCGGCACTCATCGCGCTCGGATCGGGCATTTTCTCGGCTCTAGCCTATACTTGCGTTCGAGTCTTGCAAAAGACCGACTCCTCCGAAACGATCGTCATGTGGTTACTAGGCGTTTCGACGCTTGCCGCTGCAGGGTCGGCGCTCTTCGTCCCCTGGACTCTTCCCGACGCCACGACTTTCGCCTTTCTCATGGGCGCCGGTCTCACCGCTTTCATCGCTCAACTCCTCATGACATCGGCTTATCGCTACGCTCCCGCCACGATCGTCGCCCCCTTTATCTACCTCTCCACATTCTCGAGCATCATCATCGCCTTCATCATCTGGAGCGAATTGCCCACGTTCTGGGCCCTCGTCGGATGCGCCATCACCATCTTGTGCACCATTCTCATCGGCGTCCTTCCACATCAACAAACATCGACAAATTCCGATAAAGATCAAACGACTCACACATCGACAACCCCCCGCGAGGGTAACGTCAGCTCTAACGACTAGAGATTTGCACTTTAAGCAATTCCCTACTACAATATAGAGTCGTCGCAATCGACGTGCGGGTACGCTTTGGCGCTTGCGCGGTCTTTGATTCTTCTTCCATTGAACGGAGTATCCATGAAAAAGCAAATTTCCCAAGACGCTGCTCGCGAAGCCGTCGCCGTCCTCGATAAGCTCGTCGCTTCGAACGATTCCATCAAAAAAGTCGTCGAGAAAGCCGTACTTTGTGCCGAAAAAATGACAAACGACGAGCATAAACGCGAAAAATACGCCTCTCGTATGATCATCATGCACTACTCCAATCTCGTCGCCGCTGGCGGAGGCGCTAGCGCGATACCTGGACTCATCCCATTTGTCGGGCCGATCTTGTCGATTTTCGGCGTCGCCGCTCTCGATGCCATCATCGCCCTCAAATTCGAACTCGAAATGACGCTCGCTTTGTCGCATCTCGCCGGATTCAATATCGACGACCAACGCGAACGAAAAATCGACTTCTTGCTCGTTTGCACTTCGCTCGAAGAAGCATACGACTACGACAAAGAACCATCTCTCAAAGATATCATCGACCTCGCCATGAGCGAATTCTCCACGCGAGAACTGAGCAAAACACTTGCAAAAACACTTGCACGCGTCATCGTCATGATGAGTTGCAAACGGCTAACGCGATACATCCCACTCGTCGGCATCGTCATCGGCGCATCGGTCAACAAAATTCTCAGCGCGAGAACCGGGCGCGAATGTTGGCGCGCACTCAAACACCGAAAAAATGCCAACCACTGCGAAGATTAGTTTCGATTCAAACTTGACTTCTACATCGTTTTTCTATCGGAGTTCGTCATGAAAAAACTACTCGCTCTCTCGATCCTCGCCTGCACTTTAGCCGCCTACTCATGCGCCAATGAAGTCGATCTAAAAGATATGCAACGTTATCAAACGTGCGTTTTCAATAATAAAACTTATCAATGCCTCAATTCACAGCACTGTTGCGAAGGCGTTTGTGTGACACCTTCGGAACGCAATTGTAGCGCTTGCAAAGCTATGTGCGGCGAATACGAAGCGTGTGAACTTGCAAATCCCGATACTGCTGAACTCACTCAGCGATATATCTATGAATGCCGTTGCGGCAAGCAAGGCATTTGCTCGGGCACATGCTGTAACGACGAATGCAAAGATACCGATCACGACAGTGCGAATTGCGGCGCTTGCGGCAAAACGTGCGGCAAAAACATGATGTGCTCAAGCGGCGAATGCGTGCCAAATTGTCCAACGCCAACAACGGCATGCACCACTAACAACAGCATCGAATGCGTCAACTTCAACAACGATCCCTCCAATTGCGGCGAATGTGGTGTCAAATGCCCCGATCCAAGCGATGCAAATCTCAACATCAAAGATTCGTATTGCGGAAACCAAAAATGTGAAATTGTCTGTGAAGACGGCTACATCAACGACAACGGTCTGATCAAAGACGGCTGTGAAACGGCGATTAAAAAGTGTAACAACGGAAAACTCGATCCGGGCGAAATCTGTGACGGTGGCGAATTCATCGTCGACGTCTGCGCCAAAGTCATCGGAAGCGGTTCAAAACCCGTCTCCACTTCGCCAACTTCTCTCCGCTGCAAAGCCGATTGCTCGGGGCTCGAAGATGGCTCATGCACTAACGTCAATGTCGACGTCTCAAAATGCGGAAACGGCTTTCTCGACACAGGCGAAATTTGCGACTACAATCACACCGGTACGAACTATAAAGAATGCTCCGTACTATTAAACGCCCCTGCCGCCATCGGAACCGCTCACTGCACAAAAGAATGCAAATACGACGATTCCAAATGCGTCTACTGTGGCGACGGCAAAGTGAATGGCGACGAAACTTGCGACGGCAACGCGTTCAAAAACGGCGTTTCAAAATGCGCCGAATACGACGCTTCAAAATACGTCTCGGGCAACCTCGTCTGTCGTTCTTGCCAAATCTCGACCGAAAACTGCGTTGAAAAATGTACCGAAGGCAAGGCGAGTTGCGGTTCCGATGCGAAATCGATCGATACTTGCAAAAATGGCACGTTCGTCAACACCCCGTGCCAAAATGATAAATCGCTATGCCTCGCAGGAGACACGCCCCAATGCGTCCAATGTCTCAAAGATGCCGATTGTGTTCCCCCATCTACACAAACGTGTCAAGACAACGTTTGCAAGCCCATCGCATCAACAAAAACGTATACCGATGATTTTATGTGGATAACCGAGAGTAATGAAACAGCATACAACGTTCAAACCGGTACCAAGGACTATGCTGATTATTCTATTACTGTAAAGGCTCGCACAAAACTGAGCGATTTAAATTCAGACAAATGCTCTATCAATGGTAAGAGAGGCATCGTACTTAAAGAAACATCGGAAATTAAAATTTCTGCGCTCAAAAACGGCGTCGGCACTGTCGATGTCGAATACAAATTATACGACCCCAACACAGAAGTCGCGCTCGTATGCAACGATGATCCAGAAATTGCTCAAAAAGCCCTAGGCGACAAAACGAAATGTGAGGAGACATCGACATCCAAGCTCACATTCAATGTCAACTCAAAAACGTGTGCGCAATTCACTCTCAAACCTAAAAAATCTGGGAGTAATAATCGAATTGTTTTCTACAGTTTATCTTGGACATCTGCACAATAACACGCCCCCATCATTATGCCCGCCCCGCGGGCATCTATCCTCCCCTCCCCACACACAAACGCCCGCAACGCGGGCGTCAATTCCCCCTCTCCATTTATGGAGGGGGGTGGCCGACAGGCCGGGGGTGAGGTCAAGGCTGACCGACAGACCAAGTGTGAGATCAATTTGACCGGAACGGATAAATCAACGACAACATCACCGAATACCGATTCACGGGTATCCCTTCTTTTTCGTAATAGAATCGATTCGTCGGTGAATCGAGCATGCCCTCCGAAAACGCATAGCTCCCTTGCACCATGACGCCGATATTGGCACCGACGTGCGCCGTCACTTGCGGTTGCAATATCGCATAGAACGGAACGGCATATCGTCCGCGATGTTCAAACGCAGAAGTGATCTTCTGCGATCCACCGACGAGGAACGCCGCGACGTCGGCCGTAACCCAATCGTTCATAAACGTCGCCCCCAGTTTGAATCGGTGCATGGCATCGCCCGAGTTCAAATCTTTGTCGCCCGTCAAATACAAAAAGTTATAGTGCGTATAGATATTCCAATTCTGACCAATCGCCGAATCTAGGCTCAATTCAAAACCGTATATCTGCGCATCGCCATCTTGCTTGGGCGTATATCGCCCCTCGATCCCATGTGCTTTATCGCCAAGATCTGTATTGTAATTGACGACGATCAAATCGCTAATCCACGATGCAAATCCGTCGAGACGAATCTTCATAAAGTACAACGGCGTAAACAAAAACGACAATTCGACGTTGTGCAATTTCTCGGGATTGAGATCGGGCTCCCCTTCGTAGTCGATATTGCTACTATACAATTGGTAGAGCGACGGTTCCTTAAACGAATAACCATACGAAAGACGCATCGTCATCCAATCGGTCCATTTTCCCAAAAATGCAAAACGCCACGATGGCGCAATATCGCGCTCATCCATCGTCGATTTATAGACGTCTAAACGACCGCCCAACGTCAGGATGATCCTATCGTCCCAAAATCTCTGTTCGTCTTGCAAGAAGACCGAAGGCGTCAAATAATCGATCTTGTTGTAATTTCGACGATCCTCCGATTTCTTGCCGCCATTGAATTCATTCCCTGCATCGATATTGTGATATTCCAAAACGACGCCACCGATCAATTCGTTCGCTTCGTATATACGCCATTGGACTTGAGCCAGCGCATATAATTTCTGTTGCAACGAATCGAAATTCGTATTGAAGTACTTTTGCGGTTTATCGACATCTCCCCCCTCCGAATTGCTCGTTTGTTCGATATCGTAGAGATTCGAAAACCCATTGAAATTCTTAAATCGGTATTGGTTCATGCGATACGATATGACCGACAAAAACGAAACCGAATCCCCAAACTCCGCTTCATACATCAAGTCGGTATGAAACTCGCGACGGTTAAAGCGATAATCGGGATTCGTCGGCACTTTCTTATCGTATATTTCCGAAGTCTCCGCAGTCTTCGAATTCGTCATCGAATTGATGCGATTTTGATTGAGCGTAATATAATTCAAATACTCAGACCCATCGGCACCGGCATATATATCGGTAAAGCCCATGTCGATTTTGAATTTCTTATAATTGAATTTCAAATCGATATTATACCAATGCTTATCAGAATTCGACCCGATATGGCTGTAGTAGAGCGAATCGGCCGCTTTTCCTGCACCGACGTTTGCACCACCTTGCACGAGCGAATACTCTTCATACATATAGCTCCCCAAAAGCCCTGGACCCTGCGTCGTATTCCCCGATACGTGCGCCAAAAATCCCAAATCCTTTTTCGGGCTATTATAAGCCGCTATCGCCGATGCATTAAACGTCAAATTGTTCGAAATCGAAACGCGATACTCGCCATATTTATTGATATCGGCGGCATCTTTTGTAAAGATGTTCACGACGCCTTGGAAAGCACCCGAACCATAGAGCGCCGAGCCTGGGCCCAACACGACTTCGATTCGCTTGATCATCTCGATCGGATACGTCTCGTCGAGCCATATGCCCGAGTCTCGTACGTCGTTCATCGGAACCCCATTCTGGAGCCATAAAATGCGCGAGTTGTTGTTTTCGCTACCCACGAGCCCGCGAATCATGACCGATTGAAACCGAGAATTCGTCGTCTGCGTCTGTACACCAGGCACGAAGCGCAATATTTCGGCAAGCGTTCGCCACCCATGCGCCGCAATATCGCGGTCGGTAATGACGTGAATCGTCGACGGCGCTTCGCTAATGAGCTGGCGTTTCTTCGCAGCCGAGAAGACGATATCCGAGGCATTGAGCTCCCAGCCCACCTCGTGCCGCCAGTCATCCGACGACGACTTCTTTCCATCGACCGTATACGAATTGACCGGATGATCGGGCGATAGCCCAGGCGGCATCAATTCTGGACCGATCTGCGCGTATGATGGCGACGCCATGCACAGCGATATACCTGCGATTGCGCTATAAAATGGCCATCGGTTTGATATCTTCTTCATGATCTCTTCCTTATCGACGTTATGTGGTCCTATTCGGTGTCCTGACTGCTACCCTTTGCGGTATCTGGTGACTTTTGTTTGCAATAATCCTTCATATTAGTGCACAATGCATTCTCAACGCATATTCCCTTCCCATTCGTGCTATAAATGCGATTCAAGCACACGGCTTTCAAAAAAGCATTTTTAAACGCACTGACTTCTTTATTCGACCAACTCTTTTCTTTCTTTTGAATATTTCTATAATATGCCAGAATGATCTCATCCGTCGTTGCTGTTTTCGATACTGTTGGAATAAATGAAGCTCTCATCTGTATATTATCATCGCTCAATTCTTCATATATCTTTCCATAACTATCGCCACCGGTTGCCAAAAAATCGGGGATGAGAACATTTATAGATTTCGTTGATGTATATGATTTATAACCTTCAGAATCTACCATATCAAACTCTGTCCTTCCCGCCAATGAATCAGAATCTGCATTCAGAGTGAACAAGTTCGATGAATGACCTGTAATATTATATTTTCCACTCGAACCACTTTCAGCAAAATTCACTACTGCTATATGCTGACAACTCTTAGCATCTAAATAATATAATATCTCATCTAGTTCAACTCTATAGTCGTTATTATATATATCTTCTTTTGTCTTCCAAATTTCACATACCCTATTATTGCCATCATACGAGAAGACGATTCCGCCAACCATCGGGAATGCCCCTCCCTTCTGCGTCAAACCATGTTCAATAAATCTGACGAGCAACTTTGTATTCGTATTCGAAACGACCCTGACCGTATTGCCGTATGGCAATTGCTGAAGCACCCAGTCCAAATCGATCCCATCATATTCCTTTCCACCGACGATGCCGCCTGCATTGAGATAAACGACGTCATACGTCACCTGAGCTGGCTCTGTCGTTTCATCACCTGTTCCGTGAGTATTATCGCCTTGACCACCACTTGTCTTGTCTAATTGATCATAAAAATGTCGCCACTCTTTAGAATCATCTTGGGCGACTTCGCCGTTGAGCAAATCCCAAACCGCCATCGTCAAAATGTTACCAGTAATTGTCGTGCGTTTGCGAAGCGTAGACTTATCTTCTTGATCAATTTTATCATTACTAAACTTGAATATGTATGGAGAATAATATTTATCCATATTATCGCCAGAACACTTAGAATCATCTCGATCGTCTTCAATACATGATTTCTTACTCGTAATATTATACGTACAAGCCCAGCGCAATTGGTTCAAGTATATTTCGGCATATTTATGCCCCGTTATTGCATCCGACTCTCTTAGCTTTTTCAAGTTGTCATATAATTTATCTTTAGCAGGCTCATAGTCTATTATAGAATTATAGCACCCCCGATACTTATCATTCAATAACATATTCGCCCTATACGTTTCTTCTCTATTATCATTATTATCAACATTATCATTATTATCAACGCTAACGTCAGGCGCACCTGCGGGATCGTTACCAGCGTCATCTCGCAATAACCCAGCCGCCTTCTTCACCAAATCAAAATAATTTGCACATGATGCGCCAGATGTTTCGCTTAGCTCAGAACACCCACTGGGGGTATCATACTCAAACATATCGCCAACGACGGGTTGCACGTCCATATTTACAATCGTTGCTCGATATCCATGCGTATCGACGCCTTCCCCCTCCGATGGGTTGGGCTTCAAAACGGCTTTTACTCTCCCCGTATATTCGCCATTTTTGGGTATCCTAAAATACGAAACGCTATCTTTTTCATCGTTCGTCGCATTGGTCGAATAATCCGCCCGCATCGAACCATAAAACGTCTTGTGATCGAGTCGACGATAAGACAATTGATTAGCGACTTGATCGTCGAAAAACCGTTCGTATTGATCTGAATTCGTGCCCAACTTCTTATATTCATACAATTCGGGCTCACCCGATGCATCGCCAAAGACGCCGATCAACCCCGAAAAG
>OQWM01001396.1_pt1 | contig 16580 bp, 8 predicted proteins | sample 1691531 | NCBI WGS metagenome assembly OQWM01 (sample SAMN03418257, study PRJEB22391) | human gut metagenome | biome: human-gut; feature: organic feature; material: feces | host: Homo sapiens | place: Tanzania | collected 2013-01
GCGGCAAATGCCGAGGGCATCGGCGGCATTGCGGGCGTCATCGAGGGGAACGGAAGGACGGCCGGTCTGTCTGTCTCGGGCGCTGTGACCGGGCCGCAGACCGCGCCGACGCCCTTGAGCGTGCCCGAGGTGACGTTTACCTGCGGAGAGAGCAGGCGCAGACCGCGTATCGTGCCGAAATTCTTCTGAAACAGACCGAGATATTCCGCGTGCGCGTCGATCGAGGTATCATCCAGCCGAAGGCTGCTGACGGCGTTCCCGCCGGTGAACACGGCGGCGATGCGGTTCAGCAGACCGCCCGCGCCGTTCAGCGTCTGACCGGCCTTCAGCTCCGGAATGCTCGGGAAGCCGATGTCCGTGCCGGAGGAGACCGTGAGCGCGCCGTGGGCGGCTGTGCCGTAGACCCTTACGCTGTCGCTCGTCCAGTCGAGCGAACGCGCGGCAACGGAAAATTCAGCCGCCTTATCCATGTAACGGATGTTGGACAGATGGCGGAAGGCCTTGACCTCGCATTCATCGCCGTCGGCGCTCGTGCCGTCTCCAAAGAGCGTATTGGCGCGGTTCGAGTCGATGACGTCGCTCTTCTGGTACATCTCGCCGCTGTCATATGCCGCGTTCGGGTCGGGGAAGGCCTGCACGGTCGCGTAGACCTCCGCCGGTTCGGCGAGTTTGCCGCCGAAGCGCGTGATGCTGGTGCTGCTGCTCTGGAGGAAGGCCGCGCCGTCCTCGTCCGACAGCTCGCCGAGCCTGCTGTAGAGCTGCGCGTTCATCATGCCGTCCAGAACCAGAGAAGCGCGCCCGGCGGTCTGGTCGTACTCGATCGGGAAGGTATAGTTTTTCTTTGTGCCGTCCTCGGCCGTGACCTCGAGCGGCTGCGCGCCGGTTTTGAGGGCGCTGCCCGGGACGCGGATGGTCAGCAGCCGTTTTTTGTCCGCGCTGCTGTACAGCTTCACCTCATAATATACGTTCGCCCTGTTCTGCGCTTTGACGCTGCTCGACCAGCCCAGCGAAAGCGTTTCGCCGTTGACCAGATTGATCGAGGTGATCTTGAGCTTCGCCGCGTCCAGATTGACGACGTTCACCGCGTCCTGCACCGAGTAATAGCCGAGGCGCTCCGCGCGTCGGAGGTCGTAGCTTGCGCGGCTGTCCATGTCCAGCCATTCGCCGGTCAGTTCCGCCGGCTGGCTGAGCGCGTTCGAGCCGTAGTACAGTCCCTTGCAGCTCGTGCCGTAAAAGACCGAGTAGACATGACCGCTCTCCACGTCGATCTCGATGCAGATCGCGGCGTTCAGCAGACTTTTGTCGTAGGTATCCTGCGAAAGCAGCTCGTCGACGAGACTGCCGTCGCCCGAGGCATACTCGTCCGCGTCCAGACGGATGCCGTAGATGCGGCCGCTGAGCTTTTTCTGCTCCCCGTCCGCCTCGTCGAACGACCGGTTGAGCACGCCCTCGTCCTTCACCCGTCTGCAAAACGACTCCCATTCGCCGCCGGTGCGGCAGTACGTCAGCGCGGATTCCGCGGACAGATACATGGTCTTTGCGCAGGACTCGTTCCTGCGGAACTGCGACAGGTGGATGTACCCGAGCAGGTTCGGGACAGCGATGGCGAACAGGATGCTCAGAATGACCAGCGTAACGGCCAGCTCTACCAGGGTAAAGCCGCCTTTTCCGCCTTTTCCGCGCCGTTTCGTCATGATCGCTGCCTCCTTTCCGTTCCGGTACAGAAGCAGGGAAATACTGCACCGATTTATCCATTTTATATTTTATCAATTCCGGTTTTTCCTGTCAAGCATCGACGGCGTTCGAGCACCGCTTCCCGTCCTTTTCCGCCGTTTTTCGCGGCATTTACCGTTTTCTGCACGGCAGCGCGCAAAAAAAGCCGCCAGAACGAACGTCGGCAGCCTTTCTGAAATTTAACGGGTTCTTTACGGCGGGGGGGGGAGAGCAGGACGGTCAAAAAAACACCTGCTATACCTTATTATATATATAGGGGCGTCTCTGCCCGCTGTGCCGCGCTCATTCCTCCTCCGCCAGACGGCGGCGCTTTTTCTCCCGGATGAGGGTAGACTTGCTGATGCCGGTCAATTTGACGACCTGCGCGTAGGAATGGTCATCGAGCAGCGCCATCGCGTGGTCAAGCTGCTCGGTGTCGAACTTGGGCGGGCGGCCTTCACGGAAATTCGGGTCGGTGGCGCGCGCGACCGCCTTGCCCTCCTGCGTGCGCTGGACGATCATGTCGCGCTCGAACTGCGCGAACGACAGCAGCACGTTGCGCAGCAGTGTGTTGACCGAGTCGTTGGACAGGATGCCGAGGTTCAGCACGTTGATGGTGATTCCCTCGTCGATCATCTCGGTGATGAGGCCGGACGCCTGCGACACCGACCGCGCGAGGCGGTCGAGCTTTGTCACGATGAGCACATCGCCGCGCCGCAGCTGCGCCCGCAGCCTGTCGAACTCCGGACGCTCGATCTTCGTGCCGGTGAAGGTGTCCGTGTAGATTTTTTCCGCGCCCGCCGCGGTCAGCGCCGCCTGCTGCGCGTCCAGACTGTTGCCGTCGCGCGCCTGCGTTTTGGTCGAGACTCTCGCGTAGCCGAATATCATGTAAATTCCCCCGTTTTCCCGGTTTTGACACTAAGAGTTTTGAATATAGGTTTTGATACCTCTATTATAACTTATGACGCCGAGTTTTGCAACCGGTGGCAATACTTGAAAGATATGACACCAGGGAAAGCCTGTTCGCGGCCGCGCCTTTCGGTGCTTTGCCTGCGTGTTAAATCCGGGGGGGCACTTCTCGCTGCGGGCAGAGCGTCGCTCCGTGACGGCTGCACGCTTCTCAAAACGCTGTAAAGTTAAAAAGTTGCAGAGTTATAACTTTACAGCGTTACAACTCTGCAACTTTCTATTTATTGATACCGCGTCCAGTCGGGGACGCTCGTCAGCTTCGTCCAGCTTTCGCCGACCTCGCCCTGACGGTCGAAGTCATGGCTGTTCGTGGCCTCCTGTACGGCGAGATAGTGCCAGTCGGACGGCTTGTTGTCCGGCCACGTTACCATGCTGTCCAGCAGGTCGCTTTTGCTCTGCGGCATACGGCAGAGTACGCGATTGATCATGGTCATAGCCTCAGCGCGGGTAATGCGGGCGTCGGGGCGGAATGTGCCGTCCGGATAGCCCGAAATCCAGCCGAACGCCGCCGCTCTCTCGATCTCGTTTTCCGCCCAGTGACCGGAAATGTCGGAGAAGCTGCCGCTGTTCTCGACCGGTTTGGTGTTGAAGCGCGCACAGATTGCCGCAAATTCCGCACGAGTGATCGAGGCATCGGGGTCAAAGCGGTCCGCACGGCGGCCCTTGACGATACCGAGCTTCGCCATCGTGGAAATCGCCTTGTTGTGCCACTGGCCGTCCGAAACATCGGAAAAACCGTTGTCGGCGGTCAGATTTCCGTCGCGGATGTCCGCTTTGAGCAGTCTAAAGAAGATCGTCGCTGTTTCCGCGCGGCTGATATTGCCCTCCGGGTGTACCTTGCCGTCCGGGTAGCCGATGACATAGGCGAAATGGTCGTCGCCGTTGAGCTTGTCCGGTACGCCGGTCGCCTCCCAGCCTGCATAGACCGTCTTGTCGCTGTTCATCGTCACGCTTGTGATCTTCTGCGTCAGCGCCTTGTCGGCATACCAGCCGGTAAAGGTATAGCTCTCGCGGGTCGGGGTCTTGTCGAGCGTCACCTTCGTGCCGGAAGAACAGCGCTCGTCCTTGTAAGCCGTGCCGCCGTTCGACTCATAGTGCAGCGTATAGCGGGTCGAGTGGCCGGAAGAGCTGCCGCCGCCGGTGCTGCCGAACCGGTAGACATAGGTCACATCTCCGGTAATGCCGTTCGGGTCGGTGTTCGGCGTCTGCTCCCAGCCGCCGGCGGTATTTTCGTATCCCGGCGCCGGGAGCATGATCTGCGGTACATAGCTTGCGTCCAGCGTGCCGCTCGCGGTGCCGTCCGCCTGCGGATAGAGCACGACCGATACGGTCTTGTCCTCTGCTGCGCCGCCCGACCATGTGCCGTTGACGATGCGGAACGTGACGGCGGCATTTTTTGCCCAGTGTGCATACAGGGTTTTGGGGACGTTCACCTCTTCTTCAAAATTCGCCCGATTGCCGTCGTCGGTATACCAGCCGAGGAAGGTATAGCCGTTTCTGACCGGCGTACTTGCCGCCGCAACCTTCTTGGTATCCGTCTGAATTTTCGCATAGCGCATGGTCTCGTCGCTGCTCCATGCGCCGTCGTTGGCGTCGAACGTCACGACCGGCCACCACTGGGCGACGAAGGTCAGATTGGAGCGCACAGGCATATTCAGAACATCCGGATCGGTATAGAAGGGGTTATTCGAACCATCCTCCTTCAGGTCCCAGTCCTTGAAAAACCATTTATTTTCCTCATCGGGAACCGGTGTCGGCAGGCTTTTGCCTGCATTTTGCAGGGTAGAGCCGTAGGGAACCGTATATGTAGAAACGGTCTGACCGTCCGCATTCAGGGATCCGTGTTTGGCCTCTTTATCATCCGCGAGAAACGTTACGGTACAGTCATCATGTGTCCATTTGCCGTAGAGGTCGATATTCTGAACTGGGCTGCTGCACGTTACCGTGGTTACGGGAGTGCCCTCGCTATTATACCAGCCCGAGAACGTCCAGCCATCTACTGAGTCAACCGTTGCGACCGGATAAGACGTACCCTCGGTCACTGTCGCCTGCGCCGGGAGGGCGGCGGAATCCGGGTTCTCCGTGCTCAGCCAGTGATAAGTTACCGTGCATTCGTCCTTCTGAGGGAAGGTATAGGTATAGACATAGTTTCCCGTCTCACTGATGCCGTCGGTGTTCGTGTTCGGGCGGCTGTCCCACGCGCCGGGAGCCTTGTGTTCGTTGTCCGGAGTCATACCCGTCGGCACGGCATCCGCAGATAGCGTTCCGAGGCCGTTGCGCAGCGCGACGGTAACGGTCTTGTCCTCGCTCTTGCCGTCCGACCATGTGCCGTTCTGCACCTTGAAGGTCACGGTCTTCGTGCCGAGCCTCGTCCAGCGGCCGTAAAGGTCGGTGTTTGCGGTCAGAACCTCGCCGTCCTCATGGAATTTCTGCGTGCAGGCGTAATCCTTGTACCAGCCGTCGAACTCGAAGCCGTCCGCCGTCAGCGCAGTCGCCTTATAGCGACAGTTTCCGTCTCCGTTAAGCGAAAGGCTCAGCGGGGACGGCGCCGCGATTTCATTGCCGTCCCCGTCCACCGGGATGACCGAGCCGGCCCAGTGAAACGAGACCTGAATCTCGGGCAGCCAGCGGCCGTACAGCTTGAGGTCGCTGCCGAACGCCGGGAACACGGTCCCGGTGTATTTGACGTAGGTATTTCCGTTGTATGTCCACGTTGACTTTCCCTGGTCGATCGTCTTGTCCCACAGGCGGTACCAGCCGTCGAATTTCAGGTTCAGGTCGTCCCCGGCCACTGCGTTCTGCGTCGGCGCGGCAGGCTTGTGCGTCGTTGCGCGCGCGGCGTGCTCGTGTTTGGGCGGATCAAATTTCGGCTGCCAGCGCCCGATCCATTCATAGTCGATGCAGACCGGGTCGGTGATGGTGATGACGACCTTCTCGCCGTAATTCGCACCCTTGATCTCGCCTGCCTGCGCCTGCGGCGGAATCGGCAGAATGTTCAGAGAGGTCTGGATGGCGTTGCCGCCGCCGATGTCCGCAAGGTTTTGTTCGGTATGGCGGGAGGGCTTCGAATTGAACAGCGGCCTTCCGTTGTCGTCATAGCCGGTGAAGCTGTAATAATCCACCGACGCGACCTCGCGGATGCTGCCGGCGGACAGGATATGGTGGCCGTCCTTCAGCTGGCTCCAGCTGTATCCGCCCGCGCCCTCGGTGAAGCGGTCCACATCAATACTCAGCTTTTCGGCTGCGCCCTCGCCGACATTTGCGTCGATTTTGGTCATCAGCTCGTTGAGCGCCTCGTCGATGTCGTGTACCTGACTGAGTCCCTTGAAATAGTCCGCGCCGCTTGTAGACGTATTGCCGCAGATGTCCGCCATGGTGCGGTTGAAGAAGTCCCGCTGCTTGTCGGCGTCGTGCAGAGGATCACTGCTTTCCAGGTTCAGCTTGTTGAAATCGCCCAGACCGAAAATGGTCGCGCCATAGTCGTTCTTGAGCGTTTTCGCCGCCTCGATCGCCGCCTCCGGGCGCAGCGTCTGATAATAGGAGCTGTTCTGGTAGGGGAGCGAGCTGGCGGCGATGCAGACGATCAGATTTCGATCCTCACCAGCTGCCTTGTGCGCCCGGGCGATCTCGGCAAGCTGCTCCGTGATGGTCAGACCGGCGTCCATGCGCGCCGCACCGGCGTACCACGGCACCATTTCACCGGCGTCGATGACCTGCTTGGCGTTGCCAACCGACAGGAACACATCCTTATAGTCATCTGTCAGATAGTCCGACGGCAGCTTCGGCAGGGACGCGGCATCTTGACCGTCGTATTCCGTCCAGCCGCTCTGCGAATGAAAGCCGTCTTTGGTATAGTAGCCGGTGTTCAGGCTGGCATTATTTCTCGACAGCGTGCCGGGGTAGAGCGCGGCATCATAGCTGTCGCCGCTGCCGGGGTTGTTGATGCGGCCGTAGCCCGCGATCGCAATGCGGTGCTCGCCGCCGGTGGTCGGCTGCGGCATCCCGGTCAGCAGGCGTTCCATGGCGCTCAGGATTTCCGCGCGCTCGTCGCCGGAATTGGCCGAGCCGTTCTGCGTATTCATGAATTTTGACTGCTCGATCAGAAAAATGATGTCGCAGGGCTTGACCGTCCGGGTCTTGTTGGCCGGATCAGTCATGTAAGCCTCGATCTGCGCGGTGATCTGTCCGGTCTCCGCGCCGTTCCCGTCCCGGTTGTGCTGCACGGTGGCCGTGACGGTCGCCGCCGCGTTTTCTGCGTTCCCTGCCGCCTGCGCCGGTGCCGGAAGCAGGGCGAAGATCATGCAGAATGCCAGAAAACAGGATAAAATACGTCTTTTCATATCCATATCATTCCTTTCTCAGCGTGAGCTGTACTGTACATTTTCACAATTATAGCACCGGAGCGGAGCGTATTCAAGGAATAAACTGGAACGAAACGATGCAGAAAAACCGCAGAAAGTGTATTTTTCTGCACGGCGGCTCTCCCGTATCCGTTTTCCCTGTTCCGCGCGCGGCGCACAAACTAACAAGTTGTTAATGGTTATTTTTCAGGTTCCGCTGTACCATACAGGTACGGTGGAACTTTTTTATCTGCATTCTGAGAAAGGAGGGAGGGCAGATGGAGCGGAAATACATCGAGGCCGTCCGTCCGCTCGGCGGTCATGTGCTTCAGGTCGATTTCGTCTCCGGGAGCAGGCTCCTGCTGGACATGGAGCCGTATCTGGACAAGTTCCGCTTCCGGTCTCTTGCAGACCCGCAGATCTGGAACAGCGCGGTAACGAACGGCATTTTTGTCCGCTTCTGCGACGTGGAGCTGAGCCACGACGAGCTTCTGTCCATGGCGGAGCAGGAACACCACAGAAAAGGAGGAAAACAGTATGAGTAAAAAGCGAACGATACGGCGGCGGGGACTGAGCGCAGGACTGTCTGTGCTGCTGTGCCTGAGCATGCTGCCGATGGGAGCGCTGGCGGAGGAGCCGGACGGCAGTGAAGATGCGGCCCGGAACACTATCGTTGAGAAAGCTGATACTGAGAATATCGAAAACACGACTGACAATGACGCTGTCGTCGAGAATGTCATCGTTAAAGACACAGTTGTTGAGAGCGATGCTGTGGAGAGCAGCGATGATGCGGATGTGGACGCACAGGACATTGACGCTCTGGATATAGATGCGGATGCCGTTGGTGTTCAGGCCGTTAATGTTCAGGCTGCTGCCGCAGAACACGCTCATCCGATTTGCGGCAGCGGGGACACCTGCACAGACCCGAATCATGCCAGCCACAAGATTATCACGGACTGGCAGCCGATTGGCAGTGAAAGTGAGCTGTGGGAAACAAAAGCAAATGGACACTACTATTTAACAGGTAATGTTGTTTTTGACAGTGATTGGAGGTGCGATAAAAGTATTGTACTGTGTCTGAACGGTTATAGCATTACTTTTAAGAATAAAGGACAGAACATCACATCGGACGGTATTTGGCTTGCCAGCGATACAAATTTCACCATTTGTGACTGCTCGAAAAACCAGACCGGTAAAATCACCGGTTCTACCTGCAATGGTGTAAATGTAAGTGGAAGTAAAGCAATCTTCAATATGTACGGCGGTAAAATTACCGGAAACAGCCATAAAGGTACTAATACTGATTCGAATGCTTATGGCGGCGGCGTTCGGGTAGAGCGCAAAGGTACTTTCAATATGTATGGCGGTGAAATTTCCGGAAATCAGAGTATTTCAAGTTGGTATTCCTATGGCGGCGGTGTCTGCGTTGAAGATAAAGGTTCTATCTTCAATATGTACGGCGGAAAAATCACCGGAAACACGGCCAAGAATGGCAACGATGTTGCTTTGTATAGGTATGGCCGTATGTGCCTTTCCGGTGCACCGATCCTTGGCGATATCTACTTGGTTCACTTAGATATCGACGGTATTGATGTAGGAGAAGGCGGATTAGCTGAAAATACGACCTATCAGATCAACTTTGCTGGAATGGAATCCCCCGATATGGTTTTCCACTGCATCGGTACGATGAGCGAGGCGGATGCCGGTCATTTCCCGGCACCCAGCGGAACAGAATATGACCAGGGAGACCCCTGGAGCGCGTGGTATAACGGAGAACAGCTCTTTTTCGTGCGTGAAAGCGCAAAACACCAGGGCGGCATTCATCCGATATGCGGAGACGGTGCAGCCTGCACGGCTCCGGATCACGCTGAAAATCACGAAAACATAGCCTGGACACCGGTCGAGTATATCCATACGGAGACTCACGGAAGTGAAGAATGGATAGAACCGGGAAACTATTACCTGACCAAAGATACGACCCTTGTCGATAATGCCGATTCAAGAATGATCGTCGTCACCGGAAACGTGAAGATCTGCCTGAACGGTCATACACTGAAATACAGGCCTCGGACGACCGAAACAGCAGGTCTTTGCCGTATTTATCTGAGAGACGACGCCAGCTTCTCTATCTGCGACTGCTCGAAGGGACAGACCGGCAAGATCGTTCAGATTTCGGATGACGGGAAATCGTATTCGGCACTGTTTCAATGCCTGCGGAACAGCACGCTCAATCTCTTTGGCGGCGAGATCAGCGGCGGCGGCAGCAGCAAGGTACCGGATAACACTGCCTATCCGGGCGCAGTAAAGCTGTATGGCGGTACATTTAATATGTACGGCGGTAAGATTACGAACTGTACGGCAAATGCACAGTCGGTTATTGATGTAGACAGCTCCAGCGCCAGTGGACTGTACTATGGAGAAACGAGTGTTCCGGGTGTATTTAATATGTACGGCGGTGAAATCAGCGGCAACGAAATGACGCCGTATAAAGGTCAGCACAATACCGCCGCGATTGACGCAACCCGCAATAATGTTAATATCTATGGAGGAAAAATCTGCAATAACACCGCTGTCGGAAATGGAAATGTGGCGCATGGCGTAGATGTGATTTGGAGCGACCTTACCATCAGCGGCGGCGAAATTACCGGCAACAGCGGCTATGGCGTATGGATGACGAATAAAACACCGGCAACTGCTTTGTCCGGCGGCAAGATAACCGGCAATGCAAAGGGAAACTTCTGCTTTGCATTCCAGCGGACGAGCGGTTATGTTTCCTCTACTGCTGTTCTGGATGAAAATATGGCACCCGACACTAACATCGGCATTACCATATCTCCTCTGGAGGCCGATAAAGCACCATATACCCTGTCCGAAGCCTGCGACACGGATAACAGCCGCTTTTTCCACTCGGATATGGCGGGTTACGCCGTAATCTATGATGAGGAAAGCAAAACCCTGCAGCTGCAGAAGGGCACGGCGCTCACCGGAACGCTCGAGATCAACGGTGCTGCGAAGTTTGGACAGGAGCTGGCGGCAACGCTGACCGGTACGAATAACACCGGAACCTTGACCTATAAGTGGTATCGCAGCGGTGAAGACGTCCCGATCGCAATCGATACCGACAAGTACACGCTGACTGCGGACGATATCGGCAGGACGATCACCGCGATGGTAAAGAGCAGTAAGGAACTCGGTTCGATGACTGCTGTTACCAAGGTGGTCGAAAAGGCAGACGGTCCTGCGGCTCCGGCTGCATTTACCCTTGGTTTTGCACTCAATGATGACCAAAAGACGTTCACAGCGACCATTCCGGAGGTGAAAAACGCGGAGTACAGCTTCGACGGGAAACAGTATTCCGCAGTCAACACCAAGACGGACTGTGCGCCGAACACGGAATATACCGGCTATGTGCGAATCCCGGAAACCGATACGCAGAAGGCAAGTGCGGTGACCAGCAGCACGCAGACCGCTCCCAAGCTGACCGTTGCAGCGCCGGTATTCAAGCCGGACGGCGCGACCAGCTTCCGCGGTACGCAGACGGTGGAGATTTCCTGCGCAACACCCGGTGCGTCCATTTATTACACAACGGATGGCACAACGCCGACCAGCACCGGCACGATTTACAGCGGTGCGATCAGCCTGACCTCTACCACCACGATCAAGGCGATTGCGGTTAAGGTGGATATGAATGACAGTGCCGTTGCCGAAGCAACCTTTACCAGACGTTCGTCCTCCGGCGGTGGCGGCTTCTCGTCCGCACTCGGCTACGCTGTTTCTGCGGATAAGACCGAAAACGGCGCCATCTCCGTATCTCCCAAATCTGCCTCCAAGGGCGACACTGTGACCATCACGGCAACCCCCGACAAGGGCTACACCCTCGAAAGCCTGACCGTGCTGGACAAGGACGGCAAGGCGCTCGCGCTGACCGACAAGGGCGGCGGCAGGTACACCTTCGTCATGCCGGCGGGCAAGATCACGGTGAAGGCGGTCTTTATGGACGACAACACCATGCTCAACTTCTTCACCGATGTGCACGCGGAGGATTACTACTATGACGCAGTGCTGTGGGCGGCGCAGGAGGGCGTGACCGGCGGCACGAGCGATACGCTGTTTGCCCCGAACGCCGGCTGCACCCGTGCACAGGCTGTCACCTTCCTGTGGCGTGCGGCAGGCTCGCCCGAGCCGAAAACGCTGAGCAGCTTTGCCGATGTCCCGGCGGACGCTTATTACGCGAAGGCAGTCGCGTGGGCGGTCGAGAACGGCGTCGCGAAGGGCGTGAGCGAGACGCTGTTCGCTCCAGACACCAGCTGCACCCGTGCGCAGATCGTCACCTTCCTGTGGCGCGCGCAGCAGTCCCCGGCATCCGGCGGCGAAAACCCGTTCGCTGACGTTCCCGCGGCTGCGTACTACTATAATGCAGTGCTCTGGGCGGTCGAAAACGATGTTGCGAAGGGCGTGAGCGAGACCGCGTTCGCCCCGAACGATAACTGCACGAGAGCGCAGATCATGACCCTGATTTACAGATGCAGGAAGTAAATACAGCAGAAAATAACCAGAAATGCGCAGAAAATGCAAAGGAGCGGCGAAAGCCGCTCCTTTTTCAGACCGTCGAAAAGCTTCGCTGTTCCGGCAGACAAAAACGAGACCGCCCTGAGGCAGTCTCGTTTTTTGCTTTCTGTGCAGTTTTTATCCCAGTACGCGGAACACGCCGAACACGAGGGTGCTGACGGCCAGCATGGCGAAGCCGTTGATGGCCTCGTAGCCGAGCAGCTTGAGTCGCTCGCTGATGCCCATGTTGACGCCGCCTGCGCTGACGTGGAAGAACGAGCCGTGCGGCAGGCCGTCAAAGACGAATACGCTCGCGTTGGTCATGGCTGCGGCAGCCAGCGGCGCGATGCCGCTCGCGACGACGGTCGGCCCGAAGATCTGGCTTGCGAGGGTCGTGCCTGCGGTAGCGGACGCGGTCGCCGCGCCCATCATCATGCCGGCGATCGGCGCGAGCATGAAGGCGGGCAGGCCGAGCGTTTCAATGCCCGAGATGATAACTTCCTTGAGCGAGGAGTTGGAGATGATGCCCGCGAGCGCGCCCGTGCCGACCAGCAGCATGGCCACGCCGCTCATCTTCGCGAGACCGGCGGTGAAATAGTGACCCATTTCCCTGGTCTTGCCCATCGCGATGGTGCCGACGATGCCGCCGACCGGGAGCGCGATCAGGGGGTCGATGGTGATGCCGGCGATCGGGCGCAGGACCAGGATGGCGATGGTGACGAACGGACCGGCGAGCGCCGCCCACAGGGGAGGCAGATCCTTGCTGTCGACCGTGTTGACGTCGCTGTCTGCGATCTCGGTGCCGCGCATGCGCAGATGGTAGGCGAGGAGCGAGGTGACGATCAGAGCCGCGACGGCCGGGATGATGCCGACCGCGATGATCGAGGTCAGCGGCACGCCGAAGCCCTCAGCCGCCGCGATGTCGTTCGGGTTCGGGCTCATGACGTTGCCCGCGCGGACTGCGCCGAGCTGCGCCATCAGAACGCCCATCTTGTGATAGCCTGCACGCTTCGCCATCTGAAGGGCGATCGGTGCGACCGTGATGCACGCGACGTCGCCGAACACGCCGACGGCGGTCAGGACCCATGTCGCGAGCGTGATCGCGATCAGGCAGCGCTTCGCGCCCAGCTTGTTCATGATCGCCTCCGCGATGCGCTCAGCCGCGCCGCTCTCGATCAGCGCACCGGCGAGGATGCCGGCGGTCACGATGCGGATGATGGCGGAGACGATGCCCTGCGTGCCCGAGATGATATAGTTTACGGTTCCGGTCAGACCGGCGCCGCCGATGAGGCCGCCGGCGACCGCGCCGATCAGCATGGCGTAGGTCGGCTGGACCTTTTTCAGAATGAGTACGATGGCCACGACGAGAGCGGCCAGAGCGCCCAGAACGGATACGGTTACTCCATCCATAGTGAAATTCCCCTTTCCGTCGGCTTACAGGTGGTCGAACTTCATGACGCCGCCCTCAGAGCCGGAGGCCGCGAGCTTGCAGTACAGGCCGAGCCAGCCCTTCTTGAACTTGGGCTCGGGGCGCTTCCACTGCTTGAGACGCGCCTCGATCTCCTCGTCGGGCACGAGCAGGTTGAGCTGCTTGTTGTCGACGTCGATCTCGATGGTGTCGCCGTCATGGACGATGGCGATCGGGCCGCCCTCTGCCGCCTCGGGGGAGATATGGCCGACGAAGCAGCCGTTATTCGTGCCGGAGAAGCGGCCGTCGGTGATGAGCGCGGTGGTCTTGGCGAGGCCGCGGCCGTACAGGTACTTCATGGCCTTGAACATCTCGCGCATGCCGGGGCCGCCCTTCGGGCCCTCGTAGCGGATGACGACGACGTGGCCGTCATGGATCTTGCCGGCGAGGATGGCCTCCTCTGCGGCCTCCTCGGAGTCGAAGCAGATGGCCTCGCCCTTGAAGTGATGCAGGCTCTTGTCGAACGCGCCGGGCTTGGTGATGCCGGTGTCGGGCGCGAGGTTGCCGCGCAGGACAGCGACGCCGCCGGTGTAGCCGAACGGGTCGTCGAGCGTGTGGTTGACCAGACCGGTCGCCGGGTACAGGTACTTGTGGCTGTCGATATTCTCCGCGAGGGTGTGCGCGGTGACGGTCATGACGTCGGTCTCGAGCATGGAGCGCAGGTTCTCCATCAGACGCGGTACGCCGCCGTCCTTGTAGAAGTCCACGATGCTGTACTTGCAGGACGGGTTCATGCGCGCCAGCTGCGGCGTGGTGTCGGACAGGCTGTCGAACTCGTCGAGCACCTTGATGCCGAGCTCAGCCTCGTAGGCGATGGCGGTCAGGTGCATGACGGCGTTGGTCGAGCCGCTCATGGCCAGACAAGCCTTGATGGCGTTGCGGATGGAGCCGTCGGTGATGATCTGGCGAGCGGTGATGTTCTTCTCGACCAGCTCCATGATCTTGACGCCGGTCTCCTCGGCCTTCATCATGCGGACTGCGGAGGTCGCCGGAGCGGTGCCGCCGTCCGGCAGGGTCATGCCGAGCGCTTCCGCGAGGGCGCACATGGTGTTCGCGGTGCCGAGGTAGGAGCACGAGCCGCAGCCCGGGCAGGCGGTATCCTCCAGAGCCACATACTCCGCCTCCGTGATCTTTCCGGCGGAAAGCATACCATAAGCCTCGGTGGCAGAGGTCTGGTCGGCCTGACGGCCGTCGAACTCAACGCCGCCCTCCATCGGGCCGCCCGGCAGGAAGATGCACGGGATATCCAGACGGGCCGCCGCCATCAGCATGCCCGGAACGATCTTGTCGCACGAGCCGAGCAGGACGAGGCCGTCGAACAGGTTGATCTGCGCCATGGACTCGATGGAATTGGCGATCAGCTCGCGCGAGGGCATGATGAAGTGCATGCCGTCGTGGCCCTGACCCATGCCGTCGCAGCCGCCGATGACGCCGAACTCGATGGGCGTGCCGCCTGCGCGGTAGATGCCGTCCTTGACGCGCTGCGCGACCTGACGCAGGTTGTAGTGGCCGGGCACGCACTCGCTCCAGGCGTTCGCGATGCCGATGAGCGGACGCTTGAGATCCTCGGTGGTAAAGCCCATGGATTTGTAGGTTGCACGGTAATACTGGTTGCCCAGCCCCTTCAGAATATGTTCGCTGCGTAACATAACGCATTCCTCCTGTAATATCTTTTCACCCGAAAATTTTCTATGCTGCCCCCCCGGAAACGCCGGCTGTTCCGGAGCAGGTCTCTATACTCAGCATTATAATTTTTGAAAAGATGTGTTTCAAGTTGTCCAAAATGCTTTCTACTTTTGCAATAAATTTTTTTTATAAAATCGTGCAAAACCATCAAAATGCGTAAACGGATTGCGTATTTTCGAGGGAAATGCGCGGGAAATAAGAAAAAGCGAGAAAAAAACATCGGACAACTTTTAGACTGTCGAAAAACTTCGTTTTTCCGACAATCTGTGTTTTGACTTCGCAAAACACGGACGTCCGAAAGTTCCCATGCGGAAACTTTCTCCCTCTGGGAGTATAAAAACCGAGGTACACGCCCCCGGTTTTTATGCGTTTGCACAGCAAACGCCTTTCAATGCGCGCTGCCGCGCGGCATCGTCTGCATCGTGAAAACGGACTGTATCGATAAATTAAGCGCTTGCAGTGCAAGCGCTTAGTCTGTCGGGAATATGAAGTTTTTCGACAGTCTCATCGCCCCGTTTTCGTCTGGCGGATGAAGATGCGGTTCGTGTCGAGATGCACGGACATGGCGCTGCGGGCGGCCTGCGGGTCGCGGTCGCGCACGGCGTCCAGAATCTCCTTGTGCGTGTCGATGGTCATGGTGAGCAGCTCCTTGCGCGTGATGTTGGCGATCGAGATCACGGCCGCATCGATGATCGGCATCAGCGGCTCAACGACCATGTTGTGCGAGCATTTCGCGAGGAACCAGTGAAAGCGCATATCCTCGATGAGGTAGTCCTCTCCGGCCTCGATCTTTTCGCGCACCGCGTCGCAGTATTCGGCCAGCTGCTCGACCTCCTCGTCCGTGCGGTTCTGCGCCGCGAGCGCCGCGATCGTCGGCTCGAGCATGAGCCGCACGTCGGTCAGATCGAGCGCGAGCTGCAGCTTGTCCTCGACCGCGTCCAGACCCAGCGGATTGGCGTGGAGCGGGAACAGGGACGCGACGTAGGTGCCCGAGCCGTGCTTGACGCGCAGAACGCCGCGCGAGACGAGCAGCCTGACCGCCTCGCGGACGGTGCCGCGGCTGACCTCGAAATGCGCCGCCAGCTCATGCTCGTTCGGCAGCTTCGCCCCGACCTTCAGATGGTTGTCCAGAATGTACGCAAACAAACGCTCCTCGACCCGTTCGGTCAGCGCCTGACTTTTGATGCTCGACAGCTCCGACATACCGAAATCTCCCTTTCCTTTTTTCTGTCTGTGCGGTATTTTTCTGAGATAAGAGTATACTGCATTTTCTCCGGCTGTCAATCTTTTTTTCGCCGGGCGCCGCAAAGCTGTAACTGCATAACGTTAAAACGTTGCAACTTTACTCCGCGTATCGGTTCGCAGAATGCGAAAATCCCGGCGGGAAATGCCTTTTCCAGCCGGGATAGATTGCATGAAACGTTATAACTTTGAAACGCTGTAACTTTACAGCTTTACCGGTGCGCCGGGTTTTTCTTTCCGGCACCTTGACGCCCACGCTCACGGCCGCAGACGGGAAAAGCGCACCTGCGGGAGCAGCGCCTCGACGGCCTCGCGTTCGGCGGCCTGCGTGCCGCTGCACATGACGTTCGCCGCACCGGCGGCGGTCGAGAGGCGGACGGCCTCCTCCTCGCTCAGTCCCTGCGCCTCGGCATACGCGAGCGCCGCGACCACGCTGTCGCCTGCGCCGACCGTACTGCCGACCGGGACCCTGAGACCCTCGGCGTAGATCGTGCTGCCCTTGCGCAGATAGAGCGCGCCGCGGCCGCCGAGCGAGATCACGACCCGTTCGATGCCGCGCTCGAGCAGCTTTCTGCCCTCGGCGGTCAGCTACTCGAGGGTCTCGAGCTTTCTCC
>OQWM01001397.1_pt1 | contig 16574 bp, 11 predicted proteins | sample 1691531 | NCBI WGS metagenome assembly OQWM01 (sample SAMN03418257, study PRJEB22391) | human gut metagenome | biome: human-gut; feature: organic feature; material: feces | host: Homo sapiens | place: Tanzania | collected 2013-01
CACCGGCAAGCCCACCAGCGCCATCAATCTGGCAGGCGAACTGGTCCGCCGGGGCAAAAAGGTCCTTATTGTGGACATGGACACCCAGGGCAACGCTACCAGCAACCTCCAGCTAACGGAAGTTCCCCCCTACACCCTGACCGACGTGATCGTATCCAAAACCGCCGTCCTGGCGGACACCATCTGCCACACCAGCATCGAAAACCTCGATCTCATCCGGGGCGGCGGTCTGCTGGCGCCGGCGCTGGCAGCCATGCAGGAAATGCCCTTCGGCAGGGACACCACCCTGCGCCGCCTCCTGCCGCAGCTTCCCGATACATACGATTTTGTATTTTTTGACTGCTCTCCTTCCCTTGAAAGCCTTTTTAACATCAACGTGCTGGTCGCCGTTGAGTATGTTCTCATCCCCATCAAGGTGGACAAGAACTCCATCGAGGGCTATGACGTGATGCTGGAAACCATCCAGTCCGTCCGCGAGATCGCCAACCCCGACATTCGCGTGCTGGGCATCTTTATGACGGCGGTGGAGGTCTGCTCCAGTCTTGATAAGGAAATGATCTCCCACTTCCCTGCCATGCTGCCCGATCTTGCGTTCCGCACCTTCATCCGCAAGAATATTGACGTCAAAAAAGCGCCTCTGGCGCTTCAACCCCTTTGCTTCTTCTCTCCCCGCTGCGCCGCGACTGTCGACTATGCCGCTTTGTGCGACGAAATGCTTGAAAGAATGGGGGGCTGATGAATGGCGAGCAAGAAGAATCCCTCCATTTTCTCCACGCTGCAAAAGACCACTGCCAATGCCAGCGCCGTGAACGGTGAATTCACCCACCAGATCCCGCTGGACGCGCTGGAGGATAACCCCCTGAACCGTTTTTCCATGGCGGAGGATGAGGAATTTCTCTCCACCATGCACTCCATGGAGAAGGACGGCTTGCTGGAGGATATCATCGTCACCCCGTCGGACACGGAAGGCCGTTACCGCATCATCAGCGGTCACCGGCGCGTCCACGCCTCCCGAAAGCTGGGCCGCGCCACCGTGCCCTGCAAGATCCGCCATTACGACAGTAAGCTTTCCGAGCTACGGGCGCTGATGGGCGCCAACATCCACCGTCGGAACATCTCCGCCTTCGACATGGCGCGCCAGTTGGAGACCCTGCGCAGCACGCTGGCGGAAGAGGGCGGGCTCCCCGATAATGTGAAGGAGCAGTCGGAGCTGATGGCATCTCAGGTCGATCTGAGCCGCGCCACCGTGGAGCGGTATCTGGATCTTCTGAATCTGGATGAGACCGTTACCGCGTGGGCGGAAAATGGGCAGATGACCATGACCGACGCCTATGAGCTGGCGCGTCAGAAAAACATCCATCTTCAGCCCGTCGTAGAAGAGTATGTTGCCCGGAACGACGCCAAGGGCGACCTGCCCGCGCTGGTGCACCGCGCCATCGCATGGGCAAAGGCAGCCGAACTCCCCCCTCCCCCGGCAAAGCCCGCCCAGAGCGCCAACCCCCTGCGGACGGTCGACTCCTTCGGAAGATCGGTCCGGCGCAGCATCGCCCAACTGAAGGAGCTGGATCTCAGCACGGACGTGGACAAGGACACCGCCAGGAAAAAGCTTGACACCTGCCTTGAAAATCTGGAGGAGCTGCGCCGCACCGTGGAGACGCTCAAAATGGTTTTGGACGACTGACCTTCTGAAAGCAAACTACATCAAAATCAGTTTTCATATAAAAGTATCCGACTTGTGTCGGATACTTTTTTCTTTTCCGGCACCGCCTTTTTCGCCGCTGCGAGGAAAGTCGCTCCCCCCTCTCCCCTGCTGTCCGATGGCGAACGCGCTGGCAGTGACGGGGAGGACGCCTCCCGCAAACCGACGAATTCCGACTCGGTTTCGTGCAGCGCCTCTCCCCCGCTTTCGCCGAATTCCGACTCGGTTTCGTGCGGCATCTCCTCCATCTTCTCGACGAGTTCCGACTTGGTTTCGTGCACCCGCTTTCCCCTTTCCCCGACGAATTCCGACTCGATTTCGTGCAGCGCTCTCCCCTGCCTTCGACGAATTCCGACTTAGTTTCGTGCACCCACGCTTCCCTGTTCCAGCTGATTTCCGACTTGGTTTCGTGCAGACTTCTTTCGATTTTTTGCCGAAATCGAAACGCCTTCCCACAAAAACTCACGTGAGACTTGTCCAAATTCACTACATCTGGTGTTTTAATCACGCGCCGATATCCAATCTCTTGGAACTGATTTTCTTCTCATCTGCACGTTTTCAAGTCGTACTTTCCCAAACATCTGCCTAAAACATCATGCACGAGAGCACGTCGGAATTCCGAAAATTACACACAGCGAACTGCACGTTTCCAAGTCGGTCTTCCGCCCTTTTTCTCATCACTCCGGAAAAGCTCAGAACGGCAGCGGCGACACTTGGACAATTTTCTCTTTGTTTTTACAAGCGATATTCTCTCGCGAAAAGGAATAAATTTTCCGCTCTGTTTGACCGAAGGATACAACTCCTCCCTCGGCGGCGCTGAATGGTAGAAACAGTTCTTTGGACAAAGCCGGACAAGTCACACGTGAGACTTAGGAACTCGTCCTGTTTCACACCTGATTTCAGAGAGGAGAAAAATGTTATGTCTACCACTTGCATCCCCCCTGCCCGCCACATCCGCACGGACGATATCCCGGAGGAGTACCGAGACATCGTGGACACCATCGGTATGGAGGCGTTCGTCCACCTGACGCTGCTGTGCGGCGGACAAACGCTGTACGTTCCCAAGCGGGAATCGCTGGAGCGCGGCGCCCGCGATCGGGACATTCGCGCCCTGTTTAATGGCTCTAACTACCGAAGTCTCGCGGCCCAATTCCGCCTTAGCGAGCGCCAGATCCGAAAGATCATCAACGGCAGCCGCTGCTGACGGACAAATAACGCGCCGCTCGGACAGGTCTCACGTGAGACCTGTCCGAGCGATGAAAATATTTTCCTCGCGATTTGCAAAAAAAACTTTTTCTTTCCCTTTTTTTCAACTTATGCTATACTAAGGTTCTAAAAAAGCAATCTTTTCCCAAAAGGAGGGTCGCACCATGTCCCAGTTCCCCGAACCGGCAGAGCAATTGAAGGACACCCCCCTGCGTTTTCTGGAGACCGAACAGTTTCAGGAGATGCTGGATACATACAACAAGCTGAAGCCGCTGGAAAAAGAGCACCCCAGAAAGTTCAAAAATCAGATGAACGTCTTTGACTTCGGCGACATTTACCCCCTGATGGACAGTTATCTTCAGACACACGATCTGTCTTCGCCGGAGGCGGTGGCAGAGGCGGTGACCATCGGCGCGTCGGAGACCGTCACGTTCGCCGCCACGCTGCTGGATATTTTTGATAAGACCGTCACCGCGAGGGTGCAGGAATACGATGTGCTGGGCAACAGCCCCGCCACCTATTTCATCTGCGGCGTCTGGGCGAATATGAAGCGCGGCAGGGAATTTCATCCCTCCTCCAACGGCATCACCGTGACCTATTCCGAGCCTGACGCCTACGGCAACCAGAACATCCGCTACCGCAACAAGGATTACGAAATGACCATCATCTTTGAGGCCGTCGCGGAATACACGAAAAATCTCTCCTGGACGGCGCACCGCCTGCTGATCTACACCCTGATGCGCGGCAACAGCGACAACTGGCGCAACAGCACCGCGAGCTTTACGATCGAGGAATATATGGACTGGGCGGGGCTCCGCTCCAGAGACGCCGCCTACCGCCAGATCAAGAAGGATATGCAGTCCATCACGGGCATGAAGATCACCGCGGAATCCTTCAAAAAGTATTTTGAATCCTTTTATATCACCCATCTGGCGACCGAGGCATCCATCAAAAAGTACACCGGCGAGGTGCGGATCTCCTTCGCCGAGAACGTGCGCCACTTCCTGACCCAGTATTACCAGCTGATCCCCGACTGGATGGGTCATCTGAGCGAAAATGCCTACCGCATGGCGTTTTATCTCTTCTACCGCGCGCGGAAAGCGCCCGTCGATGACGACGGCAGCTTCCGCGTAAAAATTCAGGACATCATCCACTACATCGGCCTGCCGACCAAGGAGGACGTCAAAAACCGCAACTATGACGAGGCGATCATCCGCCCGTTCAATAAGGCGGTGGAGGAGATCGAGGACGTCTCGGGCGGCTCGATCCACATGGATTTCGACTATGACGACATCAATACCTTCCTCGGCGGCAAGATGAACGTCGGCATTGACGCCACCATGCAGAGCTACATCCAGCAGATCGAAAAAAACAAGACGGTCAAGCAGATCGAGGCGAAGAAAAAGCCCGCTAAAAAGCCGCCCCAGAGCACGCAGTGACCCCTCAGCAACTGCACGAAACCACGTCTGAATTCCTCAAATTTCTGCGCGGCCGCTGATTGGAAGACAAAACATCCGTGGAAAAGATATCCACAAAAAACGGAAATTTGACGACAAAAGTCCGATTTTCCCACCAAAACGCCTGCTTTTCACGGAAGTTCTCCACCGTCTGTGCCCATCCTGTGGAAAAAACAAGGGTCACAGCCTGTCCAATTCCGACTTTGAGCCGTGCTAAGACGACTTCAATTCGTGCAAAGGCGACCTCAATTCGTGCAGCGCGCCCAAAATCGCCCAATCCATTTTTCCATGTTTTTCAAACTTTTATACCGATATTTTCTGTCGAATCATACTTTTATATTTGTTTCATCTAATTTTTTCCGGATTTTCTTTTTTTACCGAAAATCCCCTTATTGATATCTTAAGATATCCTACAGACCTCGCGGGAATCGCTCCTCCGCGGGGTCTTATGCTATAATAACGACAAGAAAAGGAGGCGATCCCATGCCGGACACCTTTAACGACCTGCGCCCCCGCATCGTTGACTATCTCTACGACCGGGGTATTGACCCGCAAAAGCGCTTTCGCTGCCTGAATCCAAAGCATCTCGACCGCGATCCCTCCATGGGATACGACGCAAAGCGGCAGAAAGTACACTGCTTTGCCTGCGGCGCGGACTATGATCTCTTCGATCTGCTGGCGATCGACGAAAACCTCACCTCGCCGCACGACGCTCTGGCGCTTGCGAGCAAGCGCTACGGGCACGGCGACGCGGGAGCAGCGCGCCCCTCCGACCGACGGAACGGCGAGGCACCGCCCGCGTCCTACCCCGAGCGTTGCTTTTCTCACCGCGGAGAGACCGATTATTTTGCCAAACGCGGGCTTTCCGACGCCACGGTGACGAGATTCCGCCTTGGCTACGACCCTGAGCATGACTGCGTGGTGCTGCCATGCGAAAACGGGCGCTGCGTGCGCCGCGCCGTCGCGGAAAAGCGCTATCTCAACGAAAAAGGACAGCCCTCGCCTCTCTTTCAGCCGGAGCTTTTGACTGCGGGCGGGGAAGAGCCGGTCTTCCTTTTGGAAGGCGCCTTTGACGCGCTCTCGGCAGAGGAGCTGGGCTATCGGGCCGCCGCGCTGAACGGCACGGGCAATCGCGAAAAGGCGGCGGCACTGCTGCGCGGACTGGATCGACCCGCCCCCATCTTGCTGCTGACGGACAACGACGCGGCAGGGGAAACGTGGGCAGCCGCCCTCGCCGAGGAATTTCCGTGGCTGTACCGCTGCCCGGGCGTTCCCACCGGCAAGGATCTGAACGAATTTCTCTGCGCCGACCGCGAGGGCGCGGCGCGATTTCTGGCGCAGGCGGTCGAGGATCGGCAGGCGCAGCAGCCGCCCCCCTATGCCGAGACCTCCGCCGCGGGGCAGATGGAGGCATTCCGCGCTTATATCGAGGCGCAGGCAAAGCGGCCCGCGCTCAAAACCGGCTTTGAGGGGCTGGATCAGACGCTGGACGGCGGACTTTACGACGGACTTTATGTGATCGGCGCGGTCAGCTCGCTGGGCAAGACCGCCTTTTGTATGCAGATCGCCGATCAGCTTGCCATGCAGGGGCGCGACGTTCTCATTTTCTCCCTTGAAATGATGACATGGGAGCTGATGGCTCGTTCCGTTTCCCGCGAATCCTTCCTGCTCGACACCTCCGCGCGCCGCCGCCTTGCCAAGACCGCGCGCGGTGTTTTAGACGGCAGGCGTTGGGCAGGCTACAGTGCGCAGGATCTCGCGCATCTGGAGCTGGCGCAGACGCGCTACGCCTCCTATGCAAAGCACCTCTATTTCCGCGAGGGCGACCACGAAACGGGGCTGGACTACATCCGCGCGGAGGTCGCGCGCCACATAGCCGAGACCGAACAAAAGCCCGTGGTGCTCATCGACTATCTCCAGATCATCGCCCCGGTGGACGTCCATTTCACGGACAAGCAGAACCTTGACCGCATTGTCTGCGCGCTGAAAAAGCTCTCGCGCCAGCACGGGCTGACCATCCTCGCCATTTCCTCCTTCAACCGCGAGAATTATAATCTGGAAGTCTCCATGAACGCCTTCAAGGAATCCGGCGGCATCGACTACTCCGCCGACGTGCTGATGGGACTTCAGGCGCGCGGGGCGGGGCGGCCCGGCTTCAACATCGACGAGGAAAAGCGCAAGGACCCCCGCGAGCTGGAGCTCAAGATCCTCAAGAATCGCTCCGCCGCGCTCGGACAGCCCATCCCGCTGCGCTACTATCCGGCGTTCTCCTGTTTTGAAGAAGGTTAGGGCGGTCTCACGTGAGACTTGTCCGAGCAATTCGCGGCGATTAATTTTCGAATGTAAGACCCCTGGAAGGATATAGAAAAAAAAGCAAGAACTGCTTGCAAAAAGAGAAAATATCTGATAGACTTTATGTAGACTGTATTACTGTCAGTACGTGCGTCTATCCGCACGCCCGGACAGGGACAGGTTTTGGATGCTGCGAGCAGCGCTTGGGGCGGAAACGCTGACACCCTTTTGCGGTACTCGAAGATCATCAGTAAAAAAAAGGAGTGGTTAAGAAGATGAAAAAGCAGCGTATCTTGAGTGCTCTGCTGGCATTGTGCATCGTCTTTTCCCTGGTGCCCACAGCGCTGGCGGAAAAAGCTGACGATTTCACGGACGTCAGCAGATCCGACTGGTACTACCAGTTCGTAGACTATGTGACGTCGAAGGGTTACTTCAACGGCACCGCAGAGAAGACCTTCGCCCCCGCGGAGAACATGACCCGTGCGATGTTTGTCACGGTCCTGTTCCGTTTCGACGGTGCGAAGGGTGATCGCAGCCAGAGCGCATTCACCGATGTGGCTCCCGGCGAGTGGTACACCGATGCCATCAACTGGGCGGCTGCCAACAGGATCGTGGACGGTGTGGGCGACGGCAAGTTTGCCCCGAACGATCCCATCACCCGTGCGCAGATGTGCACCATGATCGAGCGTTACCTCACCCTCTATAAGAAGGCATGGAAGGTGACTCTGCCCGAGACCGGTTCCGTCTCCGTCATGGTCGATGAGAACGCGATCCCCGCGTACGCGCTCGCCGCGGTCAAGCAGTGCCAGCGTCACGGCTTGGTCAACGGCTTTGAGGACGGCACGTTCCGTCCCAACGAACTGTCCACCCGTGCGCAGGTGGCAGCGGTGATCTACCGTATGTCTTACCTCGTGCAGAACGCGAAGCCGGATAATACCCCGAGCGTTCCCGGCGGCACTGTGAATCCTCCCGTGAATCCTCCGGTGAATCCCCCGGTGACCACCTACACCTACGCCCTGTATTTTGACGCCAACGGCGGCACGCTGAACGGTGCGTCTCCCGTCTCCATGACGACGACGAGCACCACTTACAGCTTCCCCGTGACCGCTACCGCCACCCGCGACGGTTACACCTTCCTGGGCTGGTCGACTGACAGAAGCGCCACGACCGTGACATACCCCGCCGGCAGCACCGTCACGCTGACCGCTGCCGCTCCTGTCGCCACCCTGTACGCCGTCTGGCAGGCGAATGCGCCCGTGGTCGTTTCCGATGACCTGATCGGCAATGCCGTTCTCAAGTCCGTCAAGCAGGTCAACGACAGATTCAGCGACATGAAGAGCGCCGTTGTCAGCGCCGTTGAATCGGTCAACAGCGCCAACCACTACCTGACGGACGCGCAGCTCCAGCAGGTCAAGAACATTGTCAACGACATGGTCAAGGTCGAGGATGTGAAGGCAAACTTCACCTCCGGCGACAACAAGACCGAGCGCGAGGTCACCTGGAACGTCGCTCTCGAGGTGAAGGACGGCCAGGTCGTCTCCGCCATCGAGCAGGCGAACAAGATCGCCGACGCGATCATCACCGGCACCACGAGCAAGCCCACTCCTGACGATATCGACAACTTCCTGACCAGCGTTAAGAACGCTGTCGAGTCCGAGACCGGCATCGTGCTCACCAACAAGTCCCTGCAGGAGATCAAGACGCAGGTTGTCGATAAGCTCAAGACCGAGGGCAAGAGCCTGTGGGCGAACTTCCACGACGGCAAGGGCAACTATGTCTGCGGCAATGTGGACGTTGTGTTCAACGGTAAGACCTACGCCACCATCAAGGTCGGCGACGGCAACACCACCCTCGAGGGTAGCAAGTCCCAGATCGCCAAGGAGCTTGGCACTGCCATCTCCAAGGAGATCTACAAGCAGATGAAGGCGCAGGGCGCCTCCTACACCGACAAGTTCGAGTTCAATATCGACCTGAAGGTGAACTTCGCTTCCTCCGCCAACCCGGAGATCGCCGCGAAGACCGCCAAGTACGCCAAAGACTATCAGGTGACCGTGGTGGCGAACCTCAACAGCAACGGTCTGCTCGAGTACAAGTACGAGGGCAATGAGAACTATCTGCGTCTCAACATCAGCAAGGACATCCAGAAGGCTTATAACGACGGCCTCGACCAGATCGCCACGCAGATCACCTATAACGACGGCACCAAGGGTAAGGTCGTTGAAAAGGCCGAGGAGGGTCTGAAGACTGAGATCCCTGACCTCTACAAAGAGGTCACGGATGCGCTTGCCAAGTATGACATTACGCTGACGAACACCACTGTCGAAAGCATCGAAAATCGTCTGATGCCCAAGGTGAAGAGCTGGGTCGATACCAACTGGCCGGAGATCGTTAAATCTACCACCAGCGGCGGCACCCTCAATGGTCTTGACAACACCGCTCTCATCGACGCCGTTTGGCCGCTGATCGAGCAGGACATCAACGATCTCGATGTGGACGCTCTCATCCAGAAGCAGATCAAGGCTAAGCTCGCGGACAAGAACGAGGCTTGGATCGTCGATAAGGCGAACAACAGCGACACGCTGAAGAAGGCGAAGAACGGTCTGAATATGTTCGATACGGTCACCTTCGAGCCTGCCGGCGTAACGCTGGATATCAAGAGGGTCGCTGACATCAACTTCCTGCTTGCACAGCCCGTCATCAAGTTCCATGCGACCGTAAGCGGTGTTGCCTTCAACGGCACGCTCTCCGGTAAGGACGGTAAGCCCCTCAGCGATGCCCTCAAGCAGGAGATCGTTGACACTGCGAGCACGGAGCTTAACACTGCGCTGAATTCCTCCGCCACGCTGAAGGATCTGCTGGCGAAGGACCCCAGTCTGAAGAATTACCTGATCTACAGCGCGCTTGTTGAGATGAAGCTGAACTTCACCAACGAGCAGGTGGCCGCCAAGCAGGCTGTGGACATGGATAGCCTGAAGACCACCATCAAGGACGAGGGCAAGGCAAAGCTGGAGGCAAAGCTGAACGAAAAGCTTGCCGCGATCAATGTGTCGGATATTCTGAATAACGGCTCTGCCGAACAGAAGAAGTATCAGGATAAGATCGACCTGCTCAACAGCCTGAAGTTCGGCGCCAATGGCATCCAGACCAAGACCGCAGCCCAGCTTGCCGCCGCGCTCACGGGCGATACCATGAAGAGCATCGTCGGCAGCAAGGGCGACACTTATGTTGCGCAGTACCTCGGCAAGATCGTTGCCAAGGCGCAGAACCTGCTGCCCGACGGCGCGAGCGTGACCATCGCGGGTGTGCCGCTGACGGAGAACGACCTCACGGCGCTTGGCAATGCCAAGACCTCTCTCGAGGCTGTGACCGAGCTTGCGAACCTCATTGAGAAGTTCGGCAATCTGAGCATCGGCAGCTTCGCTGACCCTGCCGGTCAGAAGGTGACGGTCAACTACAACACCCGCAGCGCCAGCGCAAACCTCATCATCAACGTCAAGTAATTTGACAGCGTAAGACAAAGCAATGATTCGGACCACCTCTTCCCGGCGGGGCGATTCCGCCCCGCTGGGGGAGGGGGAGCATAAAAAAAGAGACGTTAGGCGCGGCAGCGGCTCATTCGCGTTTGAGAGCCTGGCGGGTCTGTCGTCTCACACTTTTGAAAAGCACTGATTCAAAAATAATTTCTGCCCCGAAAAACAAGAGAAAGGAGGGCGCGCATGAACGAAAAGCTCCTGCGATACCTGCTGGAACAGCAGCTTTTGACCGCGGAACAGGCGGACGAGCTGCGTCGTGCTCAGGAGGAAACGAACAAGTCCATCCGCGAGCTGATCTTGGAGCGCGCCATCCTGCCCGAGGAACAGGTCATTGAAGCCCTGTCCTCGCTGACCCGCACCCCCGTGGTGCACCTTTACGAAATGACCATCCCCATGGATGTCCGACAGGCGGTTCGCCCGGATATCCTGCGTACATATACAATGATGCCCTTCCAGTTTGATCCGGAGGACAGCGGCACGCTGTATGTCGCCATGAACGAGCCCATGAACATGAAGGGGCGCGACATGGTCGCCATTGCCAGCAAGTGTCGCATTAAGCCATTTTTAGCGACAACATCCGACATTCTCGTGACCATCGACCGCTGCTACGGCAGCGAGGAGATGCAGGAGGCTGCCGAGCTTTACACCCAGACCAACGAGCGGGAGAGCGCCTCTCTGGAAGATCAGGTCTTTCAGGAGGATGTCAACGCCTCCCCCGTGGTGATGCTGGTGAACTCCCTTGTGGAGCAGGCGGTGCGCCAACGCGCTTCCGATATCCACGTGGAGTCCGGACCGGACAAGGTCCGGGTCCGCTGCCGAGTGGACGGCGTGCTGTACACCACCGCCACTTACGACCTGCAGCTGCTGCCCGCCATCATCGCGCGCATTAAGATCCTCAGCAATCTGGACATTTCCGAAAAGCGCAGACCGCAGGACGGCCGCTTTTCCATCCTGGTGGACCGCCGGGAATACGATGTGCGTGTTTCCACGCTTCCCACGGTCTATGGCGAAAAGTGCGTGATGCGACTGACGCAGAAAAAGGCGCTGCGCCGCAGCAAGCGCGCCCTTGGCCTGACGGGGGCGGAACTGGAAAAATTCGACGAGATCCTGCGCCATCCCAACGGCATCGTGCTGGTCACCGGACCCACCGGCTCCGGTAAATCCACCACACTTTACACCGCATTGAACGAGCTTAACAGCGACATGGTGAACATCGTCACGGTCGAAGACCCCGTGGAGGCGAACGTGGACGGCGTCAATCAGGTGCAGGTGAATCCCAAGGCGAACCTGACCTTCGGCAACGCCCTGCGCTCCATCCTGCGTCAGGACCCCGACATTATCATGATCGGCGAGATCCGCGACCGGGAAACGGCGTCCATCGCGGTGCAGGCGTCCATCACGGGTCACCTCGTGGTCAGCACCCTGCACACCAACGACACCGCCAGCAGCGTCACGCGCCTGCTGGACATGGGCGTGGAAAGCTACCTCATCGCCGACGCGCTGACCGGCATCATCGCCCAGCGCCTTGTGCGCCGTCTTTGCCCCAACTGCAAGCGGCGGCACGTTCTTTTAGAGCATGAGTTGGAGTATCTGGAACTGACGCCGAAGGAGAAGGACAGCGCCGAGGTTTACGAGCCGGTGGGCTGCCAGCGCTGCGCCGGTACCGGATATTTCGACCGGATCGGCATTTACGAGATCATGGAGATCACGCCCCGTATGCGCACGATGATCTCCCACCGCTGCGACACGGGCACGCTGCGGGAGACTGCCATCGCCGAGGGGATGCACACCCTCCGCGAAAGCGCCCGCCGCCTTGTGCTGGAGGGAACGACCTCCATCAGCGAGATGCAGCGCATCAGCGTTGAAAACATGGCGGAAGAAACTCATCCTTTGGAGGACGGCGCATGATCGACCTGGAAACACTCATTCATGACGCGCTGGAGCGCAACGCCTCCGACATTCACCTGACCGTGGGCGAGCCCCCCGTTTTTCGACTGGACGGCGAGCTGACCGACGTGGGGGAGACCCCCCTCACCGAGGAGGACACCGACGCCTATGTGCGCGAGCTCATCACGCCGGGACTCTTGGAAGAATTTCACGCAAAGGGCGAGGCGGACTTCGCCGTGACCTATCACGATTTGGTGCGTATGCGCTGCAACGTGTTCCGTCAGCGGGGCATGACGTCGCTGGCGCTTCGCCTGCTGCCGCTGCGCATTGCCACCGCCGAGGAATTGGGCCTTCCGCCCGTGGTGGTGGCGCAGGCGGATAAACCCCGCGGACTGGTGCTCGTCACCGGCCCCACCGGTTCGGGCAAAAGCTCCACGCTGGCGGCGCTGCTCGACCACATCAACCACACCCAGCGCCGCCACATCATCACGCTGGAGGAGCCGATCGAATACCTGCACACGAGCGACCGCTGCATCATCAATCAGCGCGAGGTCGGCGCGGACACCGGCAGCTTTGCCGCGGGACTGCGCGCAGCGCTGCGTCAGGACCCCGACGTGATCTTAGTCGGCGAGATGCGCGATCTTGAGACCATCTCCACCGCCATCACAGCCGCCGAAACGGGCCATCTGGTGTTCGGCACGCTGCACACCAAGGGCGCCGCCAACACCATCGACCGTATCATCGACTCTTTCCCCGCCGAGCAGCAGAATCAGATCCGCATCCAGCTGGCGGACGTGCTGGAATGTGCCGTGGGCCAGACCCTCCTGCCGAAGATCGGCGGCGGCCGCACGGCGGTGTTCGAGATCATGGTCGTCACCCCCGCCATCCGCAGCATGATCCTGCAAAGCAAGACCTTCCAGATCGTCAGCGCCATCCAGACCGGCAAGCGGTACGGGATGCAGCTTTTGGACGACGCGCTGGAGGATCTTGTCGACCGTCACGTGATTTCGCTGGAGACTGCCCTCGCCGCCGCCAACGAGCCTGATAAATTCAAGACAGGGCGGCAGACCTGAGAAAGGAGGGCGGCTCCATGCCCGGATTCAACTATACGGCGATCAACCGAAACGGAAAACGCGTCCGCTCCTCTCTGGATGCGTCGTCCATCGAGACCGCGAAAAGCTCCCTTCGCAGCGCCGGTTATACGATTTTAGACATTAAGGAGCAGACCACCCTCAACCGCGATATCGAGATCCCGTTCCTCGGCAACCCCAAGGCGAAGGACATGGCGGTGTTCTGCCGTCAGTTCGTCTCCATCCTGCGCGCGGGCGTTTCCGTCGCCTCCGTGCTCGCCATGCTGGGGCAGCAGACCAGCAATAAAAAGCTGCGCGCCGCCATCCGCGAAATGCAGGCGGACGTGGAAAAGGGCGAATCGCTTGCTACTTCCATGCGCCGCCATCCCAAGATCTTCCCGCCCATTCTGGTAAATATGGTGTCAGCGGGCGAGGCGTCCGGCAATCTCGAGGAATCCTTCCTCCAGATGGAGCGCTATTTCGACCGCAGCAAGCGCACCAAGAGCAGGGTGACGAGCGCCATGATCTACCCCTGCGTGCTGATCGTCGTCATGATCGTCGTGCTGATCGTGATGATGACGAAGATCATCCCCAACTTCCTCAAGGCCTTCGAGGAAATGGACGCGGAGCTGCCCAAGCTCACGCTCGGCGTGATGGCGGTCTGCAAATGGTTCGAATCCTGGTGGTGGGTGCCGCTGCTGGTGCTGGCAGCGCTGATCGTGGGCGGCGTCCTGTTTCACAGGACCAACAAGGGCAAGCACTTTTTCGGCTGGCTCGCCCGCAAGACCCCCGTGGTGCGCAACCTGACGGTGAAAACCGCCTGCGCCACCTTCTGCCGCACGATGGAGGTGCTGATCGGCTCCGGCCTGACGCTGACGGACAGCATGGACCTCGCCGCCAGCAACATGGGCAACATCTACTATCTGGAGGCCATCCGCGACGCGCGCGCCCTGGTCGCCGAGGGCACCCCCCTGCGGGAGAGCCTCGTGCGGACGGGCATTTTTCCGCCCATGGTGTCGAATCTTGTCGGCGTGGGGGAGGAGACCGGCGACCTGCAAAGCATGATGGGCAAAGTGGCCGACTACTATGATGAAGAAGTAGAGGAGGCCACCAAAAAGCTCCTGAACCTGATGGAGCCCGCCATCATCATCTTCATGGCGGTCTTTGTGGTCATCATCGTGTTGGCCATCTACCTGCCGATGATCAACATGACCAAGGCCTTCGACAAATACCTGTAAGCGTATATCCGTGCCATGCGGCGTGGGAGATAGGGATCCGCGCCCCATGGCAATGATATAAAATCCGACGCAAAACAAAGAAAGGAAGAAAACTCCTATGAAAAAGTTTGGTTCCAAGTCCGGTTTTACTCTCGTTGAGCTGATCGTCGTCATCGCGATCCTCGGCATCCTCGCCGGCATCGCCGTCCCCGCCTACTCCGGCTACATCAAGAAGGCCAACGAGGCTGCTGACTACACCCAGCTCGACGCCATCAAGACCGCCATTGTATTTGCCTATACTGATAAGCATGTCAATGATGCTCCTTTTAAGGATGTCACGGAAATCTCCGTCACCAAAGCTGCCTCTGCTACTGATGACGCTACCTTTACGATCAAGGCTACCGATTCCGTTACTGACGTTACCGCTGAAATGGTCAGACCTTATTATGATTTGAAGGGCTTCACGTTCAAGAGTGGCAAGACCACCGCAACGTGGACGGCTTCTACTGCAAAGTGGGTGCTGAACTAACTAACCCCACCCCTACATCACCCCAAGCGATTTGAAACAACGCCCTGCCCGTCCGGTATCCCTATCACCCGGACGGGCGGGGGAGACCCCTGAGCGAAAAGGAGATTTTTCCCATGACCTGTCTTTTGCTGCTGCTCTGGACGGCGCTGGGTCTGTGCGTCGGCAGCTTCTGCAACGTGCTGATCTTCCGCCTGCCGCGCGGAGAGGAGTTCGTGAAAACGCCGTCCCACTGCATGGCCTGCGGCCACCGCCTGCGCTGGTACGAGCTGATTCCCGTGGCAAGCTGGCTGATGCAGGGAGGGAAGTGCCGCGCCTGCGGGGAGAAGATCTCCGCCCAGTACCCCGTGGTGGAGGCGCTGAACGGCGGTGCGTGGCTGCTCGCGGCGTGGCTGTATCAGGCCGAGCCGCTGCGCGCGGTGCTGTATTCGCTGCTGTTCTCCCTGCTGACGGTCGTGGCGCTCATCGACTGGCGCACCTTCGAGATCCCCAACGGGGTGAACCTTGCGATCTTCCTTCTGGGCGCGGTGCAGCTTGCAGGCGATACCGCGCACTGGAAAACGTATCTCATCGGCATGTTCTCGGTGAGCCTTCTTTTCCTCCTGCTGTGGTTCGTGACGAAGGGCAACGGCCTTGGCATGGGGGACGTCAAGCTGATGGCAGGGGCGGGACTGCTGCTGGGCTGGCAGCGCATCCTTCTTGCGATGATCCTCGGCAGCGTTTCCGGTGCGATCATCCACTCGGTCCGCATGAAACGCGGCGCGCCCCGCAAGCTGGCGTTCGGGCCGTATCTTGCCGCCGGGATCTGGGTCGCGGCGCTATGGGGCGACCGGTTCATCGCGGCGTACCTCGGCCTTTTTGGGCTGTAACACGGGAGAGAAAAGGGCAGGCGCGGACCTGCCCGCGAGAGAAAAACAAGAGCCTGTGGGAGGGGCAGAACCGTTCTTCGGGACGGCTGTGCCATTCCCACAGTCCGGGAGGGAGCACTTATGAGCAAGCAAAGGCTGAGCGGCAGGGCGCTGGTGGTGCAGATCACCGAGCGGGAGATCCGCATCGCCCAGATGACGCTGGGCAGCGACATCATTTCCGAGCGGGTCATCCTGCCCACGCCGCCGAACGCGGTCGAGGACGGTCAGCTCGTGGGGCTGGACGCCCTGCGGGACGCGATGGAGCCGGTGCTGCGGCAGGGACTGTTCCGCCGCTGCCGCAAGGTGGTCTTCTCGCTCTGCTCCACACAGGTCATCAGCGAGAGCGTCACCGTCCCCGCGGTGAAAAAGCAGCAGCGCCTCGGTCAGATGCTGCTGGCGAACATGGACGAGTATTTCCCCATCGACCCGGGCGAGTATCAGCTTTCGTGGGAGACGGTGGGCGTCGAGCAGCGCGAGGACGCGCGTCTTCTGCGCGTGCAGCTCTGGGCGGTGCCGCGCGCGATGCTGCATCGCTACTATGCCCTTGCCAACAGCATGGGACTGAGCGTTGCCGCCGTCGATTTCTGCGGTCACAGCCACGCCACCGCCGTGGACGCGGACTTTGCCCAGCCAAAGCACGCGAAGTCCTCCGCGGATACGGACGACGGCGTCTGCCTCTATATCAACGCCGAGAGCGAGCTGTTGCTGCTGACCTTCGTCTACAACGGGCAGGTCAAGCTGCAGCGCCTGCTGCAAAGGGGCTATTCCCCGCAGGACGG
>OQWM01001404.1_pt1 | contig 16525 bp, 17 predicted proteins | sample 1691531 | NCBI WGS metagenome assembly OQWM01 (sample SAMN03418257, study PRJEB22391) | human gut metagenome | biome: human-gut; feature: organic feature; material: feces | host: Homo sapiens | place: Tanzania | collected 2013-01
TCTATTACTACTAACCTAAACAATCTATTAACCTTTTGACGATGCAAAGATACAAACCTTTCGCACTTCCCACAATAGTTAGTACACTTTTATTGATGATTTTGTTGCCTTTCTTGATACAAATCAATAAAACTGTGTGCGCACACAACTGAAATATGTAATAATTCCAACAACCGCAGTTACGGTTTCATTTATTCGCGAGGGTTATCATTACAATTTGAAACATAACCTTTTCGCCCGCAAACACCCTTTTAGCATCCCCATCCAGCCCTTGAAAACCTGCCAGTACAGTCCCCACCCCATTTTGTCAAGATGTATGACCGCCAGAGGCGGTTCCTATACCTTAATTATAATAATATACCTTATTATATATATAAGCACAAGAGTGACATATATAGGCGCAAGAGTGACATATATAAGCACAGGAAGGGGCGCGGGCACTTGCACCGACGCCACAATGAGAGCCCGGGAAGCCAGGGCTACGGGCAGACCGGCGGCAGCCAGGGCGCGGAGGGCAGAGGCGCTGTCGGGGGCGAATACTGCAAAAAACAGGGAGGCTGTGTGGGTTTTTCAGATTTTATGTTTACCTTTGCCCGATGCAGAGGAGGCTCCGGCTCCTGCCAATGTCATCTCCAAGAGCGTGGAGGTACCGACGGCGGCGGTCAGACAACTCTGCAGGCGGCCGAGACTATGCACCAGGGTCGCTGGGGCTATGCACCATGGCGGCTGGGACTACGCACCAGGTCACCGGGACTATGCATCAAGTCACCGGAACTATGCACCATGGCGGCCGGGGCTATGCGCCAGGTCGCCGGGAGCAAGAACAAAGGACAAAAGATATATATAATATAAATAAGGTATGCGAGTACTAATCGTCAACACGAGCGAGAGGGCTGGCGGAGCGGCTGTGGCTGCGCGCAGGCTGATGGAAGCGCTCAACAACAGCGGCGTAAAAGCCAAGATGCTGGTGCGCGACAAGGAGACAGAGCACATCGCGGTGTGCAGTCTGCCCAAGTCGTGGCGCCACCACTTCAATTTCCTGTGGGAAAGACTGACGATATATCTCCATCTGCGGCTGAACCGCCGCCATCTGTGGGAGATAGATACCGCCAACGCGGGCACCGACATCACAAGGCTGCCCGAATTCAAGGAGGCAGACATCATCCATCTGCACTGGGTCAACCAGGGCATGCTCTCGCTGAAGAATATCCGCAAGATACTCGACTCGGGAAAGCCGGTGGTATGGACAATGCACGACATCTGGCCCGCCACGGCGATATGCCACCTCACCCTGGGGTGTGAGCGGTTCAAGAGCCACTGCGCCCACTGCCCCTATCTGCCCGGAGACAGCAGCCACGACCTCGCCGACGCCACCTGGCGACGCAAGGAGCGCATGCTCGCCGGCAGACGCATCACCTTTGTGGCGTGCAGCCACTGGCTGGAGAGCGAAGCACGCCAGAGCCGGCTCCTGGAGGGACAGGAGACCTGCGCCATACCCAACCCCATCGACACCCGCCTCTTCGCCCCTGCCGACAAGGCCGAAGCCCGAAGACGACTGGGGCTCCCCGCCGACCGAAGACTGATACTCTTTGCCTCGCAGCGCGTGACCAACGCGAACAAGGGCATGGACTATCTCATCGAGGCTTGCCGGAAATGGGAGCAGGAGCATCCGGAGATACGCGAGAACACAGGCCTCATCATCGTGGGCGGTCACGCCGAAGAGATAGCCGACCATCTGCCGCTACGGGCTTACCCCTTAGGGTATGTCAACGACCCGCGCCGCATGGTGGATGTCTACAACGCCGCCGATGCCTTCGTGCTGCCGTCGCTCTCTGAAAACCTGCCCAACACCATCATGGAGGCGATGGCCTGCGGTGTGCCCTGCATAGGCTTCCGCGTGGGCGGCATACCCGAAGAGATAGACCACAAGGTCAACGGATATGTGGCTGAATACAAGGATGCCGACGACTTGGCTCGCGGTCTGCACTGGACGCTCGACGAGGCCGACCGCAAGACTCTGGGCGAGGAAGCCGTGAAGAAGGTGGCACAGCACTACAGCCAGCGCGCCGTCGCCGCACGCTATATCAATATCTACAACCGCCTTGCAGGCAAAGACTATCTGGAAGCATGACCATAACCGTTATCACATGTACCTACAACGCCGCACACGAACTGCCGCGGACGCTGGCGAGTGTGGAGAGCCAGGACTATGACCAGGTGGAGCATCTCATCATCGACGGCAAGTCGAAGGATGACACCATGAAACTGGTAAGGGAGTATGAAGAAAAATCGCGGGGAGCGTCTCCCCACCGGATAAGGGCCGTCTCGGAGCCCGACGGCGGACTCTACGACGCGATGAACAAAGGCATCCAGATGGCTGAGGGCGACTACCTCGTATTCCTCAACGCAGGCGACACCTTCAAGGACGAACACACGCTGCAGCGTGTGGCTCATGCGGCGCTCATGCCCGACGAGAAGCCGGCGGTAATCTATGGCGACACCGACATCATCGACGACCGAGGCCACCATGTGGGCCGTCGCCGTCTGGCTCCGCCCGAGGCGCTCAGCTGGAAGTCGTTCCGCCACGGCATGCTGGTATGCCACCAGGCGTTCTACGCCCGCACCGACCTTGCCAAAGCCATCCCCTACGACCTGAAGTACCGCTACTCTGCCGATGTGGACTGGTGTATAAAAATAATGAAGTCGGCAGCAAGCTACCGACTTCCTCTGGTCAACACACATGCGGTGTTGGCTTGTTTTCTCGATGGTGGCATGACCACCACGTATCATCGCCGTTCGCTCTGCGAGCGTTTCAGCGTGATGTGCCGCCACTACGGCGTGGCCAGCACGGTGGTGATGCATCTCTGGTTTGCCCTGCGCGGCGTCATCAGTCGTCGGCGCACTCGTTGAGGGTGTAGGCGCTGCTGCCGTCGAAGCAGTGGGTGCAGACCTGACACTTGGGAAGACCGATGGCACGGATCAGCTCTTCCACACTATTGAACCGGAGCGAGGTAAGTCCAAGCTCCTCGGCTATAGCCGCCACCATACGCTCGTACTCGGGCGACCCGGTGGTGGCATATTTATCCAGATTCTTGTTGGCATCGCCCTCGAAGCGCTCGATGATGCGTCGGGTGATGAGTTCCATATCGCTCTTGGACGAGGTGAAATTGATAAACGGACAGCCGTAGACCAGGGGCGGACAGGCGATACGCATATGGCACTCCTTGACCTGTGCCTGGTCAAACAACACCTTGACATTGTCTCTCAACTGGGTTCCGCGCACGATGGAGTCGTCGCAGAACAGCACGCGCTTGCCCTTGAGCATAGCCACATTGGGGATGAGCTTCATCTTGGCGACCAGCGAGCGCATGGCCTGGTTGGCGGGAGTGAAGGAGCGGGGCCATGTGGGGGTATACTTGGCGATACAGCGCTGATAGGGCACCCGCTTGCCGGCGGCGTAGCCCATGGCCATACCCGTGCCGGAGTCTGGGATGCCGCTGCAGCAGTCTACCTCGGTATTGTCGGTGAGCGCCATCTGGTAGCCATTGTCGAAGCGCACCTTCTCGACATTCCTGCCCTCATAGGTAGAGGTGGGGAAGCCATAGTAGACCCAGAGGAAAGAGCAAATCTGCATCTTCTTGTTGGCAGGGCGTATCTGCTCGGTGCCATCGGCTGTGATACGCACAATCTCGCCCGGACCCAACTCGTAGCAAGGCTCGAAGCCGAGGTTGGGGAACGAGGTGGTCTCGCTCGTCACGGCGTAGGCGCCATCCTTCTTGCCGATGATGAGCGGGGTGCGCCCCCAACTATCGCGGGCACAGATGATGCCGTCGGTGGTAAGGATGAGCATCGTACACGAGCCCTTGACATGATGATAGACATTCTCGATGCCCTCGCGGAATGTCTTGCCCTGGATGATGTGGAGCGCCACAAGCTCGGTGGTATTGGTCTTGCCCGACGACATCTCAGCGAAGTGCATATTGCGGCTGAGCATCTCGGCCTCGAGCTGCTCCATGTTGGCAATCTTGGACACCGTGCAGATGGCAAACTGCCCCAGATGAGAGTTCATGACCAATGGCTGTGCATCGGTATCACTGATGACACCTATACCAGAACAGCAGCCTTCAAACTTATTGAGCGAAGACTCAAACTTAGAACGAAAATAAGAACTTTCGAGGTTATGGATAGAGCGGACGAAGCCCTTATCCTCACTATAGGTTGCCATACCGCCACGACGGGTACCGAGGTGTGAATTGTAGTCGGTTCCGTAGAACAAATCGGCAACGCAGCTTTTCTTGGAAATAGTTCCGAAAATGCCTCCCATAAATGATAATAATATACTAACTGTGTAATTACGCGCTGCAAAGTTACGTAAAAATCTTGGGGTTGAATATATAGTTTTTGTTATTTTTTCCTACTTTTTTGTGACAAAACACCATGTGGCTCTTGTCCATGTAGGCGTTTATGGCTACCTTTGCAGCGTTAACAAATCTACACCTTATTATATAATATAGAATGATACGCATCCTAAACAGTACGAAACGCATCGTCACCACCATCGTCGCGACCGCAACCTGGATTGCCGTCTCAGCCCAACCCAACATAATCTACGATAACGACGGCACCGAGCTGCTGCTGAACACCTACTGGAACGGCGCACCGCTCACGCTCGCCCACCTCGACTCGCTCACGAGTCTTGCCGCGGGCTCGCAGGTGGCCACCTACTCCATCTGCTCGGGCAGCGACTTCGTATGCTATCCCTCGCGCTACTGCCGCTACTACGGCGACGACCGCGGCCACATAGACCATGGCGGCAACACGGCGCTCTACAACAATATGCGCACCTGCTATGACAATCTGCTCCGCATCGAGGCCGAGGGAGGCGAGTTTATGCGGTCTTCGCTGCAGCTGGCACGGCGGCACGGCATGGCGGCGATGATAGTCTACCGCATGAACGACCTCCACTTCGCCGACGCCGAAACAGACTGTCCCGTGATGTGGGCAGAATGGTGGCTCAAGCATCCCGAATACCGCATCGGCGACCCCTCGCTGGGATGGCACAGTGCCGGCGCCTACGACTTTGCCCATCGCGCCGTGCGCAACCGCAAGGTGAGCATCATCGGCGAGCAACTCAGCCGCTACCGCGACGCCATCGACTGGTATATGCTGGACTTCATGCGCTTCTTCTGCTACTTCAAGCGGGGCGAAGGCAAGCGCCACACGGCTGAGATGACCGATATGATGAGGCAGATAAGGCGTCGGGTGGACCGCGAGTCGGCACGCCGCAAGCAGCCGGGACGCATAAAGCTCGCTGTGAGGGTGGCGCCGTCGCTGGCAGAGAACCTGGAGAAGGGAATAGACCTGCGCGAGTGGCTCGAGGAAGGCCTGATAGACCTGGTGAGTGTGGGCACCCACACGCTGATAGACCCGGCTCAGCCCATAGCACGGATGCGCAGCGAGTTGGGCAATGCGCTCAACACGCCCCTCTACGCCAGCACCGACATGATGACCTACACCGAGAACGAGCCCGTCTCGGAGGGTATGATGCGCGGTTTCTGCTCGGCTGCACTGGACCAGGGCGCCGACGGCATCTATCTCTTCAACTACTTCTTCAACCGCTATGTGAGCGGCCACTACCAGCTGGAGCACGGAGGACAGGTATGCCGCACGGCGCACCCCCGTATGCTCCACGAACTGGGTAGCCGGCAGATGCTCGAGGGTCGCAACAAGACCTACTGGCTCTCGGACGGCAAACGGCAGTACGGGCTGCGTCCCAATACGCCACTGCCGCTCGCGCTCAAGGGCGGAGAGCGTCGCGACGTGACCATCTACGTGGGCGACCACATGGACTCTATCCGTCCGCGCGAAGTCATCGTCTTCTTCCGCACCCGCGGCGAGGCGCTGCTCAGCCTGAGCCTCAACGGCAAGCCCATGACTGCCACCCGCGCAGACTACCCGGCGCTCTACGACCGCTGCCGCAGACTGGCAGAGGGCGAGCACCAGTATGCCGTGACCATGCCTGCCGACGCCCTGCGCCACGGCGACAACACCATCACCATCACAGCCCCCGCCGGGAGCACTCCCGTCACGCTGAAACGCGTGGAACTCACCCTCAACTATGGCGACGTGGAGACCCACGGGTACTTCTAACCAGCCCCAAGCCATCACCTCCCATCCGAAGGACACCCCCACGGCATCAAAAATCATCTCCACGCTGCCGGAGGCAAACGACACAAATTCGAAGGTCATTTTGATGAATCCGAAGGTCACCTCGATGAATCCGAAGGTCATCTCGATGAATCCGAAGGTCATCCCGACGAATCCGAAGGTCATCCCCATCGCCACCGCAACCATCGCTGTCGGCGCCAAGATGATGAGAAAAGCCGCGAACACTGTTAAATATTCATAAATATTCATCATTGGGAGCGTCTCGATAATGGCTGATATAAAAATAATGTGTAATTTTGCACGCCGATTATTTCGGGGACACACTTAGAGTCCCCCGTGTGAGCGTGTTAATAGTGGCGCTTTTGGCCGAGCGTCATGGTTAGTGAATCGCCTGCACATCAAGAGAAATAAAAACGTTTTTTAGTAGTAAAAATTAAAATTAAAAATGAACACTTTAAGTTACAAGACTATTTCCGTTAACAAGGAAACAGCTACCAAGGAGTGGGTCGTTATTGACGCCACCGACCAGATTGTAGGTCGTCTTTGCTCAAAGGTTGCAAAGTTGCTCCGTGGTAAGTACAAGCCAAACTTCACTCCCCACGTGGACTGTGGAGACAACGTAATCATTATCAATGCCGCTAAGGTTCGCTTCACTGGTAAGAAGGAAACTGACAAGGTTTACACCCGCTATACCGGCTATCCCGGTGGTCAGCGCTTCAACACTCCTGCCGATCTCCGTACTCGCAAGAACGGTGTCGACAAGATTGTTCGCCACGCTGTCAAGGGTATGCTCCCCAAGGGTCCTCTCGGTCGCGCACTGCTCGACAACCTCTATGTATATGAGGGCACAGAGCACAAGCACGAGGCTCAGAAGCCAAAGTCAATCGATATTAACCAGTATAAATAATAGGAACTAAAGATGGAAATGATTAATGCAATCGGTCGCCGCAAGAGCTCTGTAGCTCGTGTTTACCTCACCGAAGGTACCGGTAAGATCACAATCAACAAGAAAGATTTGAAAGATTTCTTCCCATCAGCTATCCTTCAGTATGTGGTTAAGCAGCCACTGAACCTTCTGGAAGTTGCTGAGAAGTATGATATAAAGGCCAACCTCGACGGTGGTGGTTTCACCGGCCAGAGCCAGGCTCTCCGCCTCGCTATTGCCCGTGCCCTCGTTAAGGTTAACGCCGAAGACAAGAAGGCTCTGAAGGACCAGGGGTTCCTCACTCGCGACTCTCGTGCTGTTGAGCGTAAGAAGCCAGGTCAGCCCAAGGCTCGTCGTCGCTTCCAGTTCAGTAAGCGTTAATATACTGAACCGTTTAGCATCTAAACCCATAAGACTTGCCACTGCTGGCGATTACCTGTGGGTTGGTTCTAAGCAAAATAGAATTAAAAAAGAAAGTAAACAACTCAAAAAGAAAAAGCAATGTCAAGAACTAATTTTGACCAGTTACTCCAGGCAGGTTGCCACTTTGGCCACCTCCGTCGCAAGTGGAATCCCGCTATGGCTCCTTACATCTTCATGGAGCGCAATGGCATCCATATCATAGACCTCAACAAGACTGTTGCCAAGATCGACGAGGCAGCAGAGGCGCTGAAGGGTATCGCCAAGTCAGGCAAGAAAATCTTGTTTGTCGCTACTAAAAAACAGGCAAAGGACATCGTAGCCGAGAAGGCTGCATCAGTTAACATGCCTTACGTAATCGAGCGTTGGCCCGGTGGTATGCTTACCAACTTCCCAACCATCCGCAAGGCTGTTAAGAAAATGGCAAACATCGACAAGCTGATGAACGACGGTACATTCTCTAACCTCTCTAAGCGCGAGTTGCTGCAGGTAACCCGTCAGCGTGCCAAGCTGGAGAAGAACCTCGGTTCAATCTCTGACCTGACTCGTCTGCCCTCTGCCCTCTTCGTTATCGACGTAATGAAGGAGCACATCGCAGTGAAAGAGGCTCAGCGTCTGGGCATCCCAGTATTCGCTATCGTGGATACCAACTCTGACCCCAAGGCTGTAGACTACCTGATTCCTGCCAACGATGACGCCAAGGACTCTATCGAGGTTATACTGAACGCCTGCTGCGGTGCTATCGCAGAAGGTCTCGAGGAGCGCAAGGCTGAGAAGGCTGACGAGAAGGCTGCTGCCGAGCAGGCTGAGGAAGTGGCAGAGGCTAAGCCCCGCCGCACACGCAAGGCCCGCAAGGAAGAGGCTCCCGCCGCTGAGGCTGCTGCTACAGAGGCTCCCGCCGCTGAGTAATCAATAGAATCACAAACCCAAGTTTAAGAAATAACAATTATGGCTGTTACAATAGAAGATATCAAAAAGCTGCGCGCTATGACTGGCGCCGGTCTGGCTGATGTAAAGAACGCCCTGAACGAGGCTGAAGGCGATTTCGACAAGGCTAAGGAGCTCCTGCGTGAGCGTGGTCTCGCCATCGCTGCCAAGCGTTCAGACCGTGAGACATCAAATGGTTGCGTACTGGTTAAGAAGGTTGATGGCTTCGCCGCAATGGTTGCCGTGAAGTGTGAGACCGACTTCGTAGCTGCCGGTAAGGACTTCATCGCCCTCGTAGGCGAAATCCTCGACGCTGCTATCGCCGCACGCTGCACCAACCTCGACGAGGTTAAGGCGCTGAAGCTCGCCAATGGCGACGACGCTGCCACCGCCGTACAGCATCGCTCAGGTGTTACCGGTGAGAAGATGGAGCTCGATGGCTACAACTATCTCGTAGGTGACAACATCTCTGTATACGACCACATGGGCCGCCACACTCTGGCTACCATGGTACAGCTGGACAAGGACAACGAAGAGGCTGCTCACAAGGTAGCTATGCAGGTTGCAGCAATGAAGCCTGTAGCTCTCGACGAGGCTTCTGTTCCTCAGGCCGTTAAGGACGAGGAGCTCAAGGTGGCTATCCAGAAGACCAAGGAAGAGCAGGTAGAGAAGGCTGTAGTTGCCGCTATCAAGAAGGCTGGCATCAATCCTAACCTCGTAGACAGCGATGACCACATCGAGTCTAACATGAAGAAGGGATGGCTCACACAGGAGGAGGCTGACAAGGCCCGCGAAATCAAGCAGACCGTAGGCGCTGAGAAGGCTGCCAACCTGAACGAGCAGATGATCCAGAACATTGCCAAGGGCCGTATGGCCAAGTTCTTCAAGGAGAACTGCCTGGTAGACCAGGAGTTCCAGTTCGCCGACGAGGATGGCAAGATTTCAGTTAAGGACTGGCTGAAGAAGCAGGGCGATCTCAACATCGTTGCTTACAAGCGCTTCACCCTCTTGGCTGACTAATTTTCGATATAGTTAAAATCGAAATAATAATAAGGACTGTACCCCTTTCGAGGGATGCAGTCCTTTTTTAGTGCATGGCAGGGGCGGGGGCAGCAGGGTGCAGCGTCGCGACGGCAGGCGTGGCCAGGGCTATTTTGCCCTGCACCAATGATTTTACCGGCTTTTGCACAAGCACTGTCAGAATTATTGTGTAACTTTGTGTATCAATAAAAGCAATCACCTATGAACCCATCTACCCGCCCGTCAAGGACAGGCCACCACAAGGAGAAATAAAAACCTATATAACAATGAAACGTATATCCACACTGCTGTGCATGCTGCTCTGTCTGACAGCCTTATATGCGCAGAGGGCCGACAACTATCCGCCCACCAAGAACGCGCAGGTCAAGCTGAGCGAAACCAATCTGCCCATCGTCTTCATCGACGTAGACGGCAAGATGATACTCCGCGAAGAGCGTATCACCGCAAAAATCAAAATCATAGACAACGGCACGGGCAAGACCAACTATGCCGACCTCGCAGCCCACCCCGACCAGAAGGTGGACTATGAGGGATATATCAGTCTGAAATACCGCGGCAACTCGTCGTTCAACTCGTCTGACAAGAAGCCGTACGGCTTCAAGACCATCGCCAAGCCACTGGAAGAAGGCGGCAAGAAGGTGAAGGTGAGCCTGCTGGGACTGGGCAAAGACAACGACTGGGTGCTGCTGGCACCTTTCGCTGACAAGTCGATGATACGCGACGTGCTCACCTTCGAGCTGGGGCGTCCCTACCTGGACTGGGTGCCCAGATCGCGCCATGTCGAGGTGGTGGTCGACGGCAAATACTACGGCATCTACATCCTCACCGAGCGTCCGGGCAAGGGCAAGAACCGCCTGAACCTGCATGACCCCGGTGAGGACGGAGGCGACCTGACGGGCGACTGGCGCGTGGAGATAGACCGCGATGACGAAGACCACTACTACCGCTCCAAGTATCACCCCTATGGCCGCTACGGTACGGTAGACAATACCAAATACATCACCTACCAATACGACGACCCTGAGTATGAGGACTTTGCCGACCTGCCCGCCGGTACAGAGAAGGCCATCCAAAAGTCGATAGACGACATGGAAGACTGCTTTGCCGGCGACAACTACAAAGACCCCGTCAACGGCTATCGGAAGTATATCGACGTGACCTCGTTTATCGACTATATGCTCTCGACCGAGTTCACGTTCAACGTGGACGGCTACCGTCTGAGTTCGCACATGTACAAGTATAGCGAGACGCGCGCCAAGAACGAGGGGCTCGACAGCCGCTGGAAGTGTACGCTCTGGGACTTCAACATCGCGCTGGGCAACGCCGACTACTACAAGGGCTCGCGTACCGACCTGTGGCAGTACGACATGAACAGCCGCGAGACCGACAACCAGCTGGTGCCGTTCTGGTGGAAGAGGCTCATAGACGACCCTGCCTATCAGACCGACCTGAAGGCCCGCTGGGCGGAGTATCGCGAGGGGCAGTATGCCGACAACCGCATCGACGCCAAGATAGACTCGCTCGCCACGCTGCTCACCTCGGGAGGCGCGATGGAGCGCAACGAGGCAGCCTGGGGCATGTTTGGCAGATATGTATGGCCCAACGCCTATGTGGGCTACAGCTTCAACGACGAGATAAGCTACCTGAAGCGATGGATAAAGAACCGTCTGACATTCATGGACAAGAAACTGCTGCCGCAGGAGAAGACAGACATACGACCCGTGACGGTGGCGTCGGGGTATAACGCCGACGTGGTGGTCGAGGCGCTGCCCGCAAGCAGCCATGCCGACAATGCCGGCGACGGTGCCGACAACACCTTCTACTCTGCCGGGCTCAAGGCGTCGGGCGGACTGCCTACAGACGGCGTCGTCAACGCCCCATCGGGAGCCAACTTCCAGTTAGGCGACTATGCCGCCAGCAACGCCCTCGTCATCAAGACGGGCGAAGGAGGCGACCTCATCTTCGGCGCGCCCATAACGACCAGCCAGCTCTATATCCTCGCCACAAGCGGCGACGGCAGCAGCGACCTGACGGCTACCCCACTCTACAGCGACGGCAGCCAGGGCGAGGGCATCGCGCTCACTGTGGCAGACTGGTCGGTAAAGAGTCTGTCGGGCGAAGAGGCCATCAGCGGACTGAGCCGCATCAACAAGCGCACGGACACCTACAGCCAGAGCTTCGCCTTCTGTCTCTTTGACCACGCCATCGGCACCGACAAGAGTCGCGAGCTCAGAGGCGTGCGTCTCACCAGTACCCGCGGAGGTCGCGCCCTGGTGATGGGTGTGGCCTACAAGGTGGTGCAGACCGTGGGCATCGACAGCCCCGCCACTGGAGAGCTCAAGGCGGTGGGTTACTACACGCCCAACGGAGTGCGCATAGCACGCCCGGGCAGCGGCATCACCATCGTCAAATACAGCGACGGCAGCGTGAAGAAGATTGTGGCTGGACGCAACTGCAACAACTAATAAGAATATGTTTATAGTAATCGCATTTATATTTCTCGGCATCGGCTTGGGCTACACCGTACGCACAAGACTGGCGGCACAGGCCGGCGCCAAGGCGGTGGGCATCTGGACAGCCAGGGCCACGACATGGTTGATATGGCTCCTGCTCTTTATGCTGGGAGCCGAGGTGGGCGGCAACGAGCAGATAATCGCCGCCCTGCCCACCCTGGGCGTAGAGGCTCTGCTGCTGGCAGTTTGCAGCGTATTGGGCTGCTGCGTGCTGGCTTGGGCGCTGTGGAAGAGCGTGAAAGGAGGCCGCGCATGAAGGGCAGTCTGATTGTGGTGGGCTTCTTCATCCTCGGCCTCGTGGCAGGTCGCATGGACGCGCTGCCCGCATGGATGGCAGAAGGCGGACTGAGCTTTGTGGCGCTGTGCGGACTGCTGCTCTGCGTGGGTATGAGCATCGGCCTCAACCCCGATATGAAGAGCGATTTCAAGAGTCTCAATCCGAGGCTGGCGCTCCTGCCCATAGCCACTATCCTGGGCTCGTGGGTGGGCGCGATGGTGGCTTTCGCCATCATGTTGGGCGGCGACGGGGGCATCATCCAGCCCCGCGGACTCACAGACTGCCTGGCCATAGACAGCGGTTTTGCCTACTACTCGCTGTCGAGTATCTTCATCACCGAATATCGCGGTGCCGAGCTGGGTACCATCGCTCTGCTGACCAATATCATCCGCGAGATGATTACGCTGCTGATGACGCCACTGATGGCGAAGTGGTTTGGTCCGCTGGCGCCGCTATCCTCGGGTGGCGCCACGACGATGGACACCACGCTGCCCATCATCACCCAGACGATAGGCCAGCGCTATGTGGCGCTGAGCATCTTCCACGGCTTTGCCACCGACTTCTCCGTGCCCTTCCTCGTGACCATGTGGTGCATGCTGGGGGCTTGAGTATGGGAGACTGTGGCTAAGATGGCGCCAGGCTGAGTGGCTGGTGCTATGGATGAGAATATAGTAAAAATCAATGAATTTGCCGATGATATGATTACACGTTGTTATCTTGAGACGACAGATGTCTGCAACCTCAACTGCGTCTTCTGCCCCAAGACCACGCGTCCAAAGCGCACGATGACGCTTGAGGAGTTTGACCTGCTGACCAGCAGGCTCGCAGGTAGGGTCAAGTTTCTGTATTTCCACCTCATGGGCGAACCTTTCCTTCATCCCCATCTGCCCCAATTTGTGAAGATGGCTCGGCAGAAAGGGTTTATCCCGGTGATTACCACCAACGGCACACTGCTGTCGAAGCGGGAGGATATGCTCGAGGCACTGCCCCATAAGCTGCAGATTTCCCTGCACTCGCACGAGGGTAACGGCAAGGAGGACCTCGAGCAGTATATCGACGAGGTGATGACCTTCGCCAAAGAGGCAGCTCGTCGAGGGTGCATCATCGTGCTGCGGCTGTGGAACGAAGGCGGCCACAACAGCATGAACGAAGAGATTATCCGTCTGATAGCCAACCACCTGCCTCGCCCGTGGGTCGAGCGAAACGATGGCTGGCGACTGGCAGAGAACCTGTATATCGAGAGCGACAACATGTTTGAATGGCCTGACCTCCAGCACGAATTCTACGCCGGCGAAGAGGTGTTCTGCTATGCTCTCCGCAACCAGATTGGCGTGCTCGTCGACGGCACCGTGGTCCCCTGCTGTCTGGACCATAACGGCGACATGGACTTGGGCAACCTCTACACCCAGAGTCTGGAGGAAATTCTCGCGTCGCCGCGCGCCCACGCCATCTATCAGGGCTTCACCAACCATACCGCCACCGAGCCTCTCTGCCAGCGCTGCGGCTACTCCGCCGTGTCGAAGAGGTTTAGGAAATAGAGGTGGGTGAGAGGGATCCATAGTTGGCGAAGGCGTAGGGGGCGTCGCTATATATCATATTATTGCTGTCCGCTAAAACTTTTTGGAACATAAAGAATTAGGGCTGGATTCCTCGCTTGGAATTCAGCCCTTAGTGTTACTCCTCCCAAACAACCAAATCTCTATCCAGAGGGATGGCGTAGCGGGAGCCACGCTCGCCGGTGACTATGTAGTTGATGGCGAGATGCTCGTCGAACTTCTCTACAAATGCCTTTCTGATTCGGGCGATGTTCTCATTGAGCGCGTTGCCCAGCGGGTTGACGATCTTGGTTATGGTGAGGTTGAGCCGGGCCTCGTCGGTACTGGGGCGCAGCTGTCGGTAGATGTTGAGCAGTTCGGTGTAATAGTCCTGCATGTGCTTGTAGATGATGCCTTCGGGATAACGCAGGTAGAGGAAATAGATGGCTTTGGGCAGGGCACCCATCTCGATTTCCATGTCGTTGTAGTCGGGCAGAAAGATGCGATAATCGGGGGTAACAATCATGCGCGACAGGGGTTCCTGCTTGTCGATGAACTCGTGGATGGCCATGAGTGACACGCCTTCGAGCCTGAGCTTCTGGACAGTCATGCGAAGCTCGCGCAGGACATCCTCTGTAGCGATAAAGCTCTGCTTCTCGGCAGTTTCTTCTGCAGAGGCGGGCATGGCGGACTCTGCAGCAGGCTCCAGAAACTCCTGAGAAAGAAGGCACTCTGACGTATCTTTCATCGGGACGCCCGCCAGACAAGGACTGATTGGCGCCATATCGGCATCTACGCCACAGGATGCGGCAAGCCTTGGACTTATCAGATGAACCAGGGCGTCCATGGCAGCGGAAGAAACGAAGTCGGCATCGGACAAGGGCACCTGCCGGAATCTGACATCACCCGCGTACCCTTCCCGCGTAGCCCCAAAGATGAGCGACGGCTTCAGACGCTTGCGCTGGTCTTCGTCAGAGATATAGGGGGCGAACGCATCGCTCCTGACCTCGCCGACCAGAGGCTGGGAAGAGAGGTAGGGCGCATAGTAACGCAGCTTGGCCTCGATGTCGTGCTCACAGAGCAGGTAGGGCATGTAGTAGAAATCCATACCGGCACGGTTGAACTTGGCTTTCAGGCGCAGATAGACGTCGCGGATGAGGTCATTGACATCCTCATCGTAGCCATTCTCGATGAAGAACACCTGATTGGGTTCAGGGCGGAACGGCAGATTGCTGAATAGTATCGTATTAGTGTTCATTGTTATGATTGTCAGTGCGCCGGCAAGTCATCCCTGCCAGCGCCATGGGTAGCATGTCATCGATTGCCCTTCGCCTCGCTCTTGAGGATATCCTCGAGGGCCTCCGGAGTGTCATCATCGGCGAAATAGTCGTCGGATTCTGCCAGCGAAGCATCAGGCGCTCGCATCTCGCAGCACACCTTGTCGTAGAACCTGGTACGGCTGCGGCCCTCTTTCTCGAACATGGCGGCGGTATCTTCTACATTGGCCGAGAAGCGGAGCGCATTGCACACGCCTATCTCGCCAGCCACCTTCTCCACATCCTGGTCGGCACCGATGTAGGTGAAGGTCCAACCCATCTGACGGAGTTCCTGGACGAGCGACTTAATCTGGCGACCGTTCCAGGTGAGTGACGCATTCTCATAGCCGTCGGTGATGATAGTGACGAGCACGCGGTCGCCATGACATACCCGCTGCTGGAGCTCGCTGATGCAGGTGCCCATGGCGTCGTAGAGGGCTGTGCATCCGAGCAGAGGATAGTCGGCGCTTGTGATGTTGCGGGCTTCGGCGATGGGCTTGGCAGAATAGATGCGGTTGAGGAAATCATCGCCGGCACTGAACGATGCCAGCGTGACATACTGCTGCAGCTCGGGATGGGTCTCCTGCGCCCTGCGGATGGTGGCAAGGGTCTCGTTTACGCCTGTGAGAGCCTGATTGTAGATGGCTTCCATCGAGCCTGAGGCATCGAGGATGACGAGGTTGTAAATCTTCTGAGTTTCCATACTTGTGTTTTGAAAATGTTGAACTTCTTGTTGTTTGACAGTGCAAATGTAGGCAGTTTCAGCCACCTTGCCAAGAAAAAACATTTTGCAAGACTTGCAAAGCTGGGGTCTCTCGCCGCTGCGCCCTCTGCCAGGTCCAGCCCTCTCCCGTCGCTTCCCCACCCCACGCCGAGGCTGTCGGGGCGTGGGCTACCGAAGAATGGACTGGCGGGCATAGCCGTTGGACATCAAGAGGCTTGCCATCAACCGTCGGCAAACGACCATCGCCATAGTCGCCGTCGACAAAGTTAGTGATATTTTGGATATCGCGGATGATTTCAGCAAGGTTTTTGTGACGAAGGTGGAGAAATACGCTGCGGAGGGGGATGTCAAGTGCGATTTGCGTCGCGAAATCGTCATGGCAAATGCTGAAACGGAGGTATCCGAATTGTATTTCCATAATTCGTACTTCGATTTCAGGATGGAGGTGTATATATATAAACAGGTGTGCTGTCCGTAAAAACTATTGCAATCGACATAAAATTTGGGCTGAAACTTCTCACGAGGTTTCAGCCCTTTTGGTTATTGTATTTGTTTTGCTAAAATAAAACATAACCATGAGCAAAGATAGACATTCTACCGGATAGCAATAAAATAAAACACCTCTAAATCGCCAGCCGTCGGCTGGCGATTTAGACTGGCACGAATTCTTTTCTCTGAG
>OQWM01001407.1_pt1 | contig 16507 bp, 10 predicted proteins | sample 1691531 | NCBI WGS metagenome assembly OQWM01 (sample SAMN03418257, study PRJEB22391) | human gut metagenome | biome: human-gut; feature: organic feature; material: feces | host: Homo sapiens | place: Tanzania | collected 2013-01
ACACCGGAGCAACCTTATGGTTGTGAGGATTTGAAATTCACATGCAACGAAGCAGACCGCCTTTTATGCGCCCCGCCGCTATTTCTTGCGGGAAGTGAAAATAGTATTCTTATACTCATTAACCCACACCTGCCTCTCGATAGGCTGATCCAGCGAAATCATTGTGTCGGTGGACTGGACATAGGGGAGTTTCTGGATAGTGTTCACAAGCACCTGCATGAGGTGGTCGTGGTCGAAGCAATAGAGTTTCACGAGTAGCGCATATCGTCCGGTCACAAAGTGACACTCAACGACTTCTTGGATACTTTCGAGCGCTTCAACAACCTCCGGGTACTTGTTTCCCTCGGAGATGGATATGCTCACGAACGCGCAGATGTTCAGCCCGATGGCCTGAGGTTTCACGAGCACTCTCGACCCTGTGATGATTCCGCTGTTCTCAAGTCTCTTAACTCGCTGGTGGATTGCTGCTCCGGAGACTCCACACTCGCGCGCAATTTCAAGGAAAGGCGTCCTTGCGTTCTTTATAAGAAAAGACAGTATCTTCTGGTCTATCTCATCAATATGATAATTAATCATACGTTATTAATTGTTAAAATTCGGCGACTAATATAACAATATTTTTATGAAATAGCGCAAAAAACTTACAAATATGCAGTGTTTCTGCCTTTGTGCCTACTTACGTCCTCGTCCGCGGCGCCTGCCGGTTGGTTCGGTGGTCTCGACTATGGTCTTGCAGTCGGCTTCGGTGAGTTTCCAGGCGTCGGTTTTTGACGGAATCTTGTAGTTGTTGCCGTTGAACTTGATGTAGGGGCCGTAGTTGCCGTTGATGATGGTGATACCGCTGTCCTTGAACTCGGCTATGATTTCGTTGGCTTTCTTGTTTTCGCTTTCTTCGATAAGGGAGATGCAGTCCTCAAGAGAAACTGAAAGCGGGTCGGACTTTTTCGGGAGCGAAACGTTCTTGTCGCCGTATTTGAGATACGGGCCGAAGCGTCCCTTGGTGCAGATGACCGGGATGCCCTTGTACTCTCCGACAGTGCGCGGAAGCTGGAAGAGTTTCAGCGCCTCTTCAAGCGTGATGCTCTCAATGAGCTGACCGGGAGCGAGTTTCGCGAACTGATGGCTTTCTCCATCGCCCTTCTGGACGTATGGGCCGAACTTGCCGAACTTTGCCACCAGAGGCTGCCCGTCCGACGGGTCAACCCCAAGGTCTCTGCTGACGTGGCTGTACTCTTTGTTTTGCAGACAATCCTCCACTGTCTTGTGGAAAGGTGTGTAGAAATTGCCTATCACATCGTTCCACTTGAGTTCGCCTTCGGCAATGCCGTCGAATTCATTCTCGACGTTAGCAGTGAAGTTGTAGTCGAGTATGGTGCTGAAGTTCTTGACAAGGAAGTCCGTGACAATCAGGCCGATGTCTTGCGGAAGGAGCTTTCCTTTCTCGGCTCCGACGACTTCCGTGTGGTCAAGCGCGGAGATGACTCCGTCCCTCATCTTGAGGTCGGTGACCTTGACCGAAGTTCCCGGCTTGTCTCCTTTCGTGACATAGCCGCGTGCCTTGGTGAGGGTGGTTATGGTCGGGGCGTAAGTTGACGGACGGCCGATTCCGAGCTCTTCAAGTTTCTTGACAAGAGTCGCCTCGGAGTAGCGCGGAGGGGCTGCCGTGAAGCGGCATTCGGCAGTCATCTCAACCTGCTGAACCTTGTCGCCTACAGCAACGTTCGGGAGTATTGTGCCCTGTTCGTCGTCCTGTTCGTCGTCCCGTCCCTCGATGTAGAGGCGGAGGAAACCGTCGAAAAGGATCTCCGTCGCCTGAGCCGTGAACTGTTCCTCCACTTTCTCGGATGCGAGCTTGACATCGGTCTTGAGCACCTTCGCGTCTGCCATCTGGGATGCCACGGTGCGCTTCCAGATGAGCTCGTAGAGCTTCTGCTCCTGGGCTGTGCCGTCAATTGATACGCGGTCTATGTAGGTCGGGCGGATGGCTTCGTGGGCCTCTTGGGCACCCTTGGACTTGGTCTTGTAGTTGCGGGTCTTGGAGTACTCTGCTCCATATTCCTTTGTGATATATTCCTTTGCGGCGTTGATCGCAAGGCCGGAGAGATTGGTGGAGTCGGTACGCATGTAGGTGATAAGTCCACTCTCGTAGAGTCTCTGCGCAACGCTCATCGTGGTGCTCACAGGCAAATGGAGTTTGCGTGATGCCTCCTGCTGGAGAGTGGATGTCGTGAACGGGGCTGCCGGGGTTCTCGTGCCTTCCTTCTTCTCGATTCCGCAGACGGAGAACTGCGCCCCGTTGCATTTCTCAAGAAATTTCCGAGCCTCTTCCAGCGTACTGAACTTCTTGTCCAGCACTGCCTTGAGGGATGTTCCCGTGCCCGTGTTCTCCGGGTGGAACAGAGCCTCTATGCGGTAGAACTGCTCCCTGTCGTAGGCCTGGATTTCTCTCTCCCGGTCAACAATGAGCCTCAGTGCCACGGACTGAACGCGGCCCGCAGAGAGTTTTGGCTGCACTTTTCTCCAGAGCACAGGCGAAAGTTCGAATCCGACCAGGCGGTCAAGCACGCGGCGTGCCTGCTGGGCGTCCACGAGGTCCATATCAATTTCACGCGGATTCTCCACGGCGCTGAGAATGGCGGATTTCGTGATTTCGTGGAAAGTGATGCGTCTCGTGTTCTCCTTCTTCAGACCGAGAGTCTCGAAAAGGTGCCATGAAATGGCCTCTCCCTCGCGGTCCTCATCGGATGCAAGCCACACCGTATGTGCCCCAGCCGACAGTTTCTTGAGTTCCGAGACGAGTTTTTTCTTGCCCGCAGGCACCACATATTCAGGTTTGAATCCGTCCTTTATGTCGACGCTCAGTTCGTTGTCGTGAAGGTCACGGATGTGTCCCTCGCTTGACTTGACGACATAGTCCTTCCCCAAATATTCCTGAATTTTCTTAGCCTTCGTAGGTGACTCGACGATTACAAGATTTTCCGCCATATCTATATATTTTCTTAAGTTTTTATACCTCTATATAATGCAATTTTCATTTGCGGGTGCAAAGTAACGGACAATTCACCCATATTTCCAAATTTATTGAGTAATTTTGCGACTTTGAAACATGAAAAAATCATACTTATGACTGACAATACTAAAAAGAAAATCGTCAAATGGTTCTGGATTCTCTTCCTGACACCGATTGCCTTGTTTCTGATTATGATACTGCTCGTCTGGGCCTTCGCGGACATTCCGTCGTTTGAGGAACTCGAAAATCCGGACAGCAAGCTTGCGACGCAGGTGATTGCATCGAACGGCGACATTCTGACGACGATTCACGACGAGAACCGTCTCTATGTGAGCTACGATGAGCTCTCGCCCTATCTCGTGCAGGCGGCGGTCGCTACGGAAGACTCGCGCTTCTACAGCCATTCCGGGATTGATTTCATGAGCCTCGGGAGGGTGTTCTTCAAGACTCTGCTCGCCCGCGATTCGAGCCAGGGAGGAGGCAGCACCATCACCCAGCAGCTCGCAAAGACCCTCTATCCGCGTGCGGACGTAAGCAGCAAAGTGCCCGGGTGGTCGAAGGTCAAGATGGTGTGGGTGAAGCTGAAGGAGTGGATTACGGCCGTGAAGCTCGAACGCAACTACACCAAGGACGAGATTATGGACATGTACATGAATGCCGTCTTTTTCGGAAGCAACGCATACGGGGTGAAGGCGGCGTCACAGACATTTTTCGCGAAGAACCCTTCCGACTTGACGATTGAGGAAAGCGCGACGCTGGTCGGAATGGTGAACAAGCCGACGCGCTACAATCCGGTGATTAATCCGGACAAGTCGCTGCAACGCAGGAACTTCGTGATCGGGCAGATGGAGAAAGCCGGTTACCTCACAGAGGCGCAGCGGGACTCGATTCAGCAGATACCGATTAATGTCTCCGCTCATCAGGTGATGGACCACAACGCGGGTCTCGGCCCTTATTTCAAGGATATGCTCATCCGTACAATGAAGGCCCGTAAGCCAAAGCGCAGTGACTATTACTATGCGGAGGACTATGCCGCCGACTCGCTCCGCTGGGAGACCGATGGACTTTACGGCTGGCTGGACAAGAACCGCAAGGCAGACGGCTCGCAGTACGATCTCTATCGCGACGGCTTGAGGATTTATTCTACCATCGACAAGAACATGCAGCGCTATGCGGAAGAGGCCGTTGCCGAGCATCTCGGAAAGGATCTCCAGCCGACTTTCTTCCGTGAACTCAAACGTAAGCCACACGCTCCTTTTGCCTCGGATGTCGACGCCGCCACAAGGGGCAGGCTGATGAAGCAGGCACGTCGGTGGAGCGACCGCTACCGCATGATGAAGAAAGACGGGGCGTCCGAGTCGGCGATTGCGAAAAGTTTCGGCGAGAAGACCCGGATGAGGGTTTTCTCCTGGAAAGGAAAGGGGTATATAGATACCATGATGACTCCCGACGACTCCATAAAATATTATAAGTCGTTCCTCCGAGCGGCGTTTGTGGCAGTTGAGCCTAACACCGGATTCGTCAAGGCTTATGTCGGCGGTCCGAACTACCGCTGGTTCAAATATGACAATGCGCGCCAAGGCAAGCGTCAGGTGGGCTCGACCATAAAGCCTTTCCTCTATTCTTTGGCAATGCAGGACGGACTCACCCCTTGTACAGAGGTCGTGAATGTTCCGCAGACCTTCGTCGTCGGGGATGATACATGGACTCCACGAAGCACCGACAAGGACGAGTGGATTGGGCTTACAGTGACTCTGAAATGGGGGCTGACGAAGAGTTCCAATAACATCTCAGCCTACCTTATGAAGCAGTACGGCCCGCACGCGATGGCCGAGATGATGCACAAAATGGGCATAAACGGCCACATTGACGAGGTGGAGTCACTCTGCGTCGGCTCAACTGACCAGATGCCTTACGATATGATTGCCGCCTACAACACTTTCCCGTCCAAAGGTATGGCCATTACGCCTATGTTCGTGACGCGCATCGAGGACAACACGGGCAACACCATCAACGAGTTCTCCAACCACAAGAAGGTGGCTATCAGCGAGTACACGGCCTATGAAATGGTGGACATGATGCGCTCTGTAGTCGACCACGGAACGGGAATCAGGCTTCGCGCGAAGTACGGGCTCAAGGGCGAGATTGCCGGAAAGACCGGAACAACCAACGACAACTCCGACGGCTGGTTCATCGGCTACACTCCGACGATTACGGCCGGAGTCTGGGTCGGTGGTGAGGACCGTCAGATTCACTTCAACTCAACGGCGCTCGGAGGCGGCTCCAACATGGCACTCCCGATCTGGGGGCTGTTTATGAAGAAGGTTCTGCGTGACGGCTCTCTCGGAGTGAGCGAGGACGATCATTTCACTCCACCGTCCGGAGTGGTAATGAACATCGGATGCGATGCTCTGGCGACTAAGGCGCCGGGGGAGAAGAAGGCCGTTGAGGCGCAGTCGGCTGAAGAGGATTATTATTTTGAGTGAGATATATGAAAAATTACAAAAACATCGCTGTGATATACAGCAGCGACTCCTCTGAATGGGAGGTTTCCTGCCGCAGCGGAAAATTTACGGCGTCGCAGATTGACGGGACGAAATATGATGTTTACGAAATATTCGCGCGTTTCGGACAGTGGAACGTTGTCGCGATGCGTCCGAAAGGGGGAGAGCGCGTCGAGTTCGCGGAAGGGGAGGCTCCTCAGGTCGACAAGACCGATTTCTCCGCAGAGATCGGCGGTGCCCGTGTGAAGTTCGACTATGCCTACATCATGCAGCACGGCATCCCTGGCGAAAATGGTCAGATGCAGGGCTATCTCGAAATGCTCCGTGTTCCGTTCAGCAGTTGCAGTGCGTTTGTTTCGGCGATTACATTCGACAAGTTCTCCTGCAAGAGCTACCTGAAAGATGTTGATTTCGTGAAGGTTGCCAAAGACCTGTTCATCCGCAGAGGCGAGTCTCCGGAGGGACTTGCAGACAAGGCCGTGGCGAAGTTGGGACTTCCGATGTTCGTCAAGCCAACCGATGGCGGCTCAAGTTTCGGCGTGACCAAGGTCAAGACTGCCGAGGATTTCGACAAGGCCGTGAACTATGCCTTCGAGGACAGCGCGACTATTCTTGCAGAGGAGGCTATTGTCGGACGTGAGATTACCTGTGCCGTCTACTTCGACGGAAAGTCGGAAGTTGCGCTCCCTGTCATCGAGATTGTGACGAGCCATGAATTCTTCGATTACGACGCGAAGTACAACGGTGCAAGCGAAGAAATATGCCCGGCACCGCTCGATGCCGCAACGACTTCCATGGTGCAGGAGACTTCAAAGAAGATATATGCCCACATCGGCTGCTCCGGAGTCGTCCGCATGGACTATATACTTTCGTCTGACGGGCTTTATTTCCTTGAAATGAACACGATTCCGGGAATGACGGCTGCGTCCCTCGTCCCGAAGATGGTGCGTACGGCCGGGCTCGACATGACGGATTTCCTGAATACTATAATCGAGAATACCGGCAGGTAGGAAGTCCGGAGGAGTTTGTTCTCCTGTCGTTTCGGATGAAACTGGAATCTTTGTGCAAACAGTATGTGGCTTAAAGACTTATATGATGAGGGACGTGCACTGACCTCAAGAGAATATCCGGACAGCAGGGAGCGCGACAGTCTGCTTAACGCTGTTCTTGAGGATGTACTGCATCTTCCTCGCTATGCTGTCCTTGTCGACCCGTTCAATGAAATTGACGAGCGGGAATGCAGCCGGTTTCTCGACTGCGCGCGGAGGCTGGCGGCAGGGGAGCCTCTTCAGTACATCGTCGGATGGACGGAGTTTTATGGACGTCGTTTCAATGTCACTCCGGCGGTTCTGATTCCGCGTCCCGAGACAGAGCAGTTGTGCCGGGAGGCGATTGAACGAATCTCAGTTCGGGGGCGGGAATCGCTCCGCATTCTTGATTTGTGTACAGGGTCCGGCTGCATCGCCTGGACGCTTGCACTTGAACTGCCCGGCTCCGATGTCGTAGGGGTTGACATATCGCCTGCGGCTCTCGATGTGGCGTTGAATCAGGGGCTTTTGCCTGAAACTTCGCAGAAAAACGCAAAATCGGGCGGGCTGGAGTGCCTTACGAAACAGCCTAAGTTCGTGGAATACGACATTCTTCGCGGTCCGGATGAATTCATATATCACAATGAGTTTGACTCGTTCGACGTCATAATCTCAAATCCTCCATACGTCCGTGATTGCGAGCGCCCGATGATCAGACGCAATGTCCTTGAGCATGAGCCGTCTCTGGCGCTCTTTGTCCCGGATGCCAATCCTCTTAAGTTCTACAAGGCCATTCGTGATTGGGCGGAGCGGCTTCTCGTTCCGGGCGGTCTGTTGTTCTTAGAGCAAAATGAGGCCCTGGCGGAGGAGACTGCAACAATTTGTTGCAATTTTTCCGAGGTCGAAACCGTCAGCGACTATTTTGGCAAACCGCGCTTCACTGTTGCAAGGAAATAGCCCTCTGTTGTCCTGCGGAGTGGGTCTCATACCTTGTCTGAGGGTGACGTTTTTGATAAAGTTTGCGCAAACTTTTCGTTTAATCGGGAGGCAGAATCTGCCTTTGCCTGCTCTGTATGGCGTGTGCGTGACTTTATCCGCTGAATATTTCCACCTTCTGAATTTTCTTTGTCACTTTGCGGCAACAAATAAAAGTTGCTATGAGAAAGTTCAGACTGTTTATGTGCGCGGGACTGCTCCCGCTACTGTTTTCTTGTGAGAAGGTGATTGGAGAAGACTCCTCTGACAATGCTGCGAGTCCGGTTGCACTTGACCGTGTGGCTGCCATGCTTTCGGAACTACCACTGGAGCCGGAGCATTATCGTGAGGTGCATTCGGCGGTGGAGTCGTCTTCCGGCAACGGCTACGATGAGGAATATACGATGTCGGACCTCTTTGCCTCGCCGGGGAAGGGAGTTGGAGATAGTGAAACCAAGGCTATGGCTGTGTCTAAGGCCTACGGACGTCCGTTGAGGGATCTTATACGCGAGCATGTGAGGGCTTCTGTCGCCACCAAGTCCGTGGGGGCAGGCAAGGCTGATTCGAATGACTCACGCTCCGGAAACTCAGATACCGCCTCATCTGTCGCCGGCATTGGAGACTCCGGTTTCGGGGATGATGCGGATGCTTACCTTGCGGCTCTGGAGTCATCGGACGTGCAGATTTACTGGCCATATTCTGAAAACTGGGACGGACAGTCGGAGCCGGTATTTACCTTTGACCCGGGAGACGATTCGGATGTGAATATAGGCTACAAGGTGGTGCGGCAACCTGATGGTTCAAGCCGTGTCGAAGAGGTGGAGGTGGACGAGGCGTTTGCCGAGAAGAACCCGGTTTGGGTGGTAAACCGCAACTCGGACTGCGGCTTCACATCGCTTGAAATCATGCGCCGCGAGCACCCTGAATGGGACAATGGGGGCGGAGCGCTGATTATCGGCGGGAAAAGACAGGCTTCTGCGTCCGCCGCATTAACAAAAACTTCTACATTGAAAACTCTTGTACTCAAGGAATTCACGATGAAACGCAACTATGACTGCTGGTTTGCCGGCGGCTCCGAGTTCTTCATCAAGGCCGGTTCCGTCAACGATTTCTTCGCCTCCACCGAGGCTGAACTGCGCCTCTACACTCCGCAAGTCACAGACTTTATGGTCGTTGTGAAGCGCAAGCAGAAAGGACAGCCCTTGCCGTTCAACACTGTGATTGTCTCGGACTGGTCCGAGCAGCTCACCCAAGTTGCTTTCATGATAACGGAAGACGACGGCGGCACTATTGATCAGTGGAAATGCTCCGCAGTGGTCAAAATCAAGTCCAAGAGCTACGGCTTTGACATTTCTCTTCCGTTCAACTCCCGCGACGACATTGTCTGGCGCGGTCAGCTCAGCCGCCGCTACATCGACGCCACCAGCAACCTCGTCGGTCACTTCGGCGATGTTGACATCACCTTTGAAGTCATAGAATACTGACGGGGCGCAGAAAAAGCGGTCTGCTGCGTTGGGCGGTTTGATGAAATCCTCACAGCCGTCAAGGCTGCTGCGGTTTCATGTTCGCTTACGCGACCTTTTCCCGCCACGGCAGTCTCAAGTAAACTTGGACTGCGCAGATGGCTTAACGAAAAGCTTCACCGTCCGCCTTGCATCCCATCTTTTTCTGCATCCCCTCTGACTAAGCTTTTTTTATAACCATTTCGCAGTTTTTACAGTCAAAATGGAGGTAGAGAAGACGGCCGTTGTTGCGGAGAAAGAGTCCGTCGCGGATGTCGTTGGCGGTGGCGAAGGCAGCGTAGGCCGGTGTCTTGCGGCAGAGACCTATTTCGTGTAGGAGGCAGTATTTGCTGCGCATCAGTTCGATGGAGTCAGACGGCTCGATTTCGTAGGCCGGTGCGACAATCTCTGCACCGAGGCGTCTGTAGAGACCGGCGGCGAGACTGTTGGCGACGTCACTTTTATAGCTGATGAGGGGCGGAAATTCAAGCTGTTTCGCAAGACTGCCCCTGATTGTGGCCTGGTTCAGCGGGCGTGCATTGCATGGAAGACTGTCGAGTTCCTCGGCAATAGAACGGCGGATTCCGTTGAGATGCGCGGCTGAAATCATTGGAATGTTGCCGTCAGCTTCGCGTTTGATACAGCTTTCACCATTGCACATTATGTCCTCCACCGAGAAGCTGTAGATGCCAGAGTCCTTACCGAGCTGGCCGGAAATCATCCCGAGCATGCGTTCCCTGTTTCTTGCCTGCTCCGTCTCGATGCCTGTAGCGTAGTGAGCTTTACGTCCGTCTTCACTGACAGCTTTGACAATGACCCGGAAGCTCCTGACGCCTTCCACCTCGTGTCGGCTTGCTACAGGGCTATCGGTTTCATTGATGTCTACAGTCAAATTGACTCCAATCCTGCGAGTGGCGCCCTTTTCGAGTTCCTTCTCGAAGGCCGTGTCGAGGTTGCGGTAAAGCCGCATCCCCGGAGCTATACCATCTGCGGCTCGGCAAAGAATCGTGTTGCCCTCGCAGATGTCTGCCCTGAATCCGTGCTCCTTGCCGTCCCGACCGATGAACGAGAATCCGTCGCCGTTGTGAAACGATGTGGCTGCAGTTCTTGTCTCCCGGCGCTGTCTACCATGCTCTGCAGTTGTTCCCTGTTGTTGCATTGGTTTGATTGTCAGTCTAATACCGTTCCTTGGCCTTTCGATGGAAGCCACTGTCCCGACTTCCTCTCCAAGTGCCTTGCCTGCGTCAAGGCATGCCCACTGACTACGCTGTCCGTCAAAGTACAATTGCGTGAACCCTCTGTTGAAACTTTTCGCTGGCGCCGGGGTGAAACCGCAGACCTCATGTCCGTGCGACGCCCGGCAATATCTGTCCGGATTTGCGCTCACAAGCCTATCCAACGCTTGCGAGTAGGCGGCCACGATGTTCCTCACGTATGAGATGCTCTTGAGCCGCCCCTCAATCTTGAATGAACTGACTCCGGCCGCAGCCATCTCCGGCAGACGCCCAAGCAAGTTTAGGTCACGCAGCGACAGCAGCGTCCTATCCTCTGCCACGGGCTTTCCCGGCTTGTATCCTGCTGCCAGCCGTGCCTCTTCCCCTGCCAAGGCTTCGCGCCCATGGGACAAGTCCGGCCACCTCACCGGCTTGCCATCCGCGTTCACCAAATCATATCTCGAACGGCACGCCTGCACGCACTCGCCCCTATTTGCGCTCCGGCCACTCAGCATATGTGACAGATAGCACTGACCACTATAGCACACGCACAGCGCCCCGTGCACAAATGCCTCCACCTCGCAGCTCACAGCAGAGCATATTTCTCTCACTGTAGACAGAGGCAATTCTCTCTCAAGCACGATCCTCGAGAACCCGAGTGCATCCATCCTGCGGGCCTCCTCCACAGTCCGAATCGAGCACTGAGTCGAGGCATGTAGCGGAATCGTCAGTTCCTCCGGCTGCCTCAACTCAAACGCGGGTAGCGCAAAGTCCTGCACAATCAGAGCGTCCGCCCCGGCCTCCTGCATTGCAAGCGCAAGTGCATAGGCAGCGTCCAGTTCATCTTCAAAGATGATCGTGTTCAGCGTCACGAACACTCTCGCGCCGAACCTATGGGCATACGAGCAAAGCCTACGGATGTCCTCAACGCTGTTTCCTGCCGCCTGTCTCGCTCCGAAGGCCGGCCCTGCGAGATAAACGGCATCGGCACCGCAGTCAATGGCCGCGATGCCGATTTCAATGTTTCTTGCCGGAGCAAGCAGTTCAAGTTCTCTCATGTCAGGAAAACGCGCTGCAGCAGGGCAAATTATTTTCCAAGCGCTGCAATCTGCGCCTTCGCAACCTCGGTGTACTTAGGATTCGTCAGAATCTGCTGATAGTACTCGACTGCCTTTGCCTTGTTTCCGGCCTTCTGGTAGGAGACAGCAAGAGTACACTTGATGTCATCAGCCTTCTTGTCGTTCGGAGCGACTGCGAGGAACTGCTCGAAAGCCTCGTTTGCCTTTTCGTCCTGGCCGAGTTTCTGAGCCGACATGCCGGCGAAGTAAAGTGCGTTGCCGCTCTCCACGAAGCTGTTTGACTTCAGTGCAGCGTCGTATGCGTCAGCATATTTCTGACCTTTGAGGGCTGCCTGGGCTTCCTTAAGATACATGTTTGCAAGCTGCTTGTTGGCTGCTTTCTCCTGCCCGTTCGCCGCCGCTGCGAGGTATGCGGTTTCGGCGTTTGCCGTGTCACCCTTCTGTGCGTAAGCCATTCCGAGACGGAGCTGAGCCGTTCCGTTGGCAGGGTTCAGTGCGAGCAAGTCGTTGTATGCAGCGATGGCACCGTCAAGATTCTTGGACTTAAGAAGGTCGTTTGCCTTGTTCATGAGAACCTGAGGCTTGAGAGTCTCCGCATCCTCCACGACATCTGTCACTCCATATTCCTTGGCCTGTGCGACGGCTTCGTCAATTTCGGCGATGCCCTTGTCGTAGTTGCCTTCCTTGATGGATTCTTTGGCTACGTTGAACATGATTTTAGGAATATACTCCTTGCAGTTGTTCACCATCTCCGCACCTTCTTCGCCGCAGGCCTCGGCCATTGTGAGCGCCGCCTTGAAATTTTCAAGGGCTTCGGTGTTGTTTCCTGCCTGAAGCGCCATTGCCCCGTTGTTATAAGTCTCGGTAGCCTGCGCCATGTCCTGCGCAGAAACGGCAACAGCAGTCGCGAGTGTCGCCGCAATGATAAGCAAAATCTTTTTCATATCGCTGAAATTTTAACATTCACAATTTACGGACGTATTTATGCCACGAACCGCAAATTTAACATATATTTCTTAAAAGTGTACAATTTGGTCTCTTATTCTTGCCATTTGCACTAACTTTGCAAGGGTAAGTAATCGTTAAAAAATAAACTGCGTCAGATTTGTCAATAATTATCGGGTATAGATTTAAAATGAAGAACATACGGATTTTGTTTTTGACCGTGTCGCTGCTCGTGACTTGTGGCGTCCCGTTTTCCACGGCTCAAGGTCTGAAGAAGCTGCCGGCTGATTCAAAGATAGTTACAGGGACATTCCCTAACGGAATGAACTATTATGTCGTGTCGAATCCTGCGGAAAAGGGATTCGCAGATTTTGCTCTCGTGTACCGACATTCCGCAGATGCGGGAGATTATGTGGACGTGTCGCGGAAAATACTTTCTAACCGTGGACGGCTTCAGAACCGCAATCTTCAGAAATTCTTGTCTTCCAATGCCGTGGCTCCGACGGTAAAGGGATATGCCGAATGCTCGGACGATGCAGTGACGTTTCGTTTCAAGGATGTAATGCTCTCGCGAAGTGCCGCCCTTGCCGACTCACTTTTGCTCGCTGTGTTCGGAATTGCCGATGAACTGTCCGCGAACGCCGTGACGACGAAAGACAGTCTTCATTTTCCTCTTGAAAACATGGCTGTGATAGTCTCCGGCGATGTGAATGGCAAGGATATGGTCTCAAAAATGGGGATATTTTCACTCATGACACCGAGAAATTCCGTTCTTCGAGATTCCACCCGTGCGTATTCTGCATCTGAGGAGCCCGTCCGTCCGGCTAAAGTTTCGGTCGACAAACTCGATGGCGGAGTCTGCCGGATAGCCTCCTCGTTTTATTTTCCGCGGATACCGGCGGAACTTATGCCGACGCCACAGTTTGCCGTGATTGACAAGATGTCGGATACGTTCCGATTCATCGCAGAGAACCGCCTCCGGGATGCTCTGAATTCTGCAGCCATTCCTTTCGCGGAAGTCGAGTCAGACCATCTTTCCAGCGCAGACGTTTCAGGATTTGAGTCCATATCGCTGTCGTTCTGTGTGTTGCAGAAAGATGCCGATGCCGCAATGAAATGTTTTGGCGAGGTCCTCGGTTCGCTCGACAGGGGGGAGATGGACGTCAATGACATAGTGCTTTCGTCGCAGCTGTATGGAGAGAAATGTCTCGGCACGTCGGCACGCTCGGTGAAGAATTCCGAGTATGTGAGGCTGTGCTCCGCTTCATTCCTTCGCGACGCTCCGCTCAGCACGGGAGCGCAACTCTGCGAATTCTGCCAGTCAAGAGTGCTGCCGGACACTTTGCAGCTGCGTCTGATGAAGACTTTCTCCGATGCTCTTCTTTCTCCCGATGACAGTTGTAGCGCTTTTTGTGCCGGATGGAACGATGGGAAGACGGTCTGCGGACGCTCCCTTGACCTGCGCGATACGCTCCTCCTTCCTGGCCCGTCGTCCAAGAAATCCAAGGTCAAGACCGGCAAGGAACTTATGTCCGGAGGGGAGACTTGGACTTTCCAGAACGGGCTGAGGGTTTATTATAAAAGGGTTCCGGGCGCGAAACGGATTTCCTGGGCCCTGAATGTGAACAAGGGCTATGCTTCTGCTGACGACCTTGTTCCCGGTGAGGCGGCATTCCTCCCGGAACTGCTTAAGTGCCGCACGATTTCCGGAATTGACAACCGCAATCTCAGAGACATCATGACAGCCACCGGAATCACCGCAGATGCCGATGTCTCGCTCTATTCCACTACTCTTAAAGGTACGGCCACTCCGCGCAGCCTGAACCTGCTGCTGCAAGGACTTGTGGGGATGTTCCGTGAAAGTGCAACAGACACGACCGCAACAGCTGAACTGCTTCGCTCAGCATCAGTGCAGAGAAGACTGTCTGCCGGAGGACGCAATGCCCGACTTGCCGGAATCGACAGCCTTGTATGCGCCGACAATCCGTATTCCGGAGTACGGATGTATGAAAACTTCACGCCACAGACCGTTGCCAAGGCGGACAAATTGTTCGCCGATGTGTATTCCGATGTCGGTGAGGGCTTTATTGTGATTTGTGCTGACATGGAACCTGCTGCACTTCAGAAACGCCTTGTCTGGTATGCCGGGGAGTTTCCTGTTTCCGGACGCTCAGAAAAACGTCCTCGTGTGAGATTCCAGCCGGTTTCAGGGCAGTCCACGACTTTCCGCAGTGGAGCTGCCGAGAGTATCGACGTGCTTCTTTCTGCCGCTGTGCCGATGAACGCCGCAAATCTCTGTGCCTCCCGCCTTGCCGCAAGCCTGCTGGAAGACAGTCTGCATGGGGCACTCGTCGGAACCGGCTTCCATGTGAGCGTCGCTTCGTCATACCTTCTCTATCCGCAGGAGCGTTTCAGCGTGCTGATTTCACTTGACCGCATCCCGGAGGACGGCTTTGCTTACGGCAGCCTTGATGACACGGAGATTCTGTCTGTCCTGGCCCGTCTGCGCACGGCTTTGACCGAGGCCCCAAAGGCAGAATGGCCGGCATCTGTCTTGAAAGCATTCAAGGCTCGGCTTAACAATGAATATGGCATAGCTGCCGGGTCTGCAGATCATTGGCGCGACGCACTTGTTATCCGCTATGCCGACGGGCGCGACTTCAGCACGAAGATAGACGACAGAATGAATGCTGTGACGGCCGAGCAGGTCATGGATGTGCTTCGAAAGCTCGTTGAAGGCAGCCGAATCGAGTATGTCGTGATGAAATGACGGAGTTGCTCGTCTTTTTGGTATATATTCCTTTTCTCATTGGTCATGTACTCCAGTACACTCCCTCTTCGAAAAGAAATCTATCCTCAAAAATCCTTCACAACCAAATTGATGCTAAAAATGAATGACTACAATTCGATAATTCAGATAGACGACATTCTCGTCTCCGGTGAGATACTGACCGAATACTTCGCCTGTGACTATGACAAGTGTAAGGGAATATGCTGTGTGATAGGCGACAGTGGGGCTCCTTTGCTCGAATGTGAGTTGCCGGCGCTTGAAAAGAACTACCACCATTTCAGCCCAATTATGTCCGAGGCCGGGCGCAGGGCTGTTGACGAGAAGGGCTTCTTTGAAATCGACATAGACGGCGACCTCGTCACCCCACTTGTTCCCGACTCTGAGGAGTGTGCCTACTGTCGCCGTGATGCGGACGGCAACTGTCTGTGCACAATCGAGGAACAGTGGAACAAGGGCAACGGCGACTTCTGCAAGCCCATCTCCTGCCGCCTCTACCCGATTCGCGTCTCCAAACTATCCAACGGCATGACGGCCCTGAATCTCCACCGCTGGGACATCTGCCGTGACGCCTTCACCAACGGCCGCCGCCGCAAGATTCACGTCTACGAGTTTCTTAAGGCTCCGATTACGCATTGTTTTGGGGAGGAGTTTTATAAAGCACTTGATGCCGCTGCCCATACTCTTTAATTGGCAAGCTGCTATTCCTCTTGGCGGTTGAGTTGGTATTCCATTGAGGAGGCTATGCGGCCTTCCTTACCTATAGAGATATTTGGAGAGAACTTGTTGTGTCACATATTAATAGAATAAAACTATTTACTGTTTCTGGAAATCCAGAACCCAATCGATATCAATTTTTCCACCACGTCCCTTCCTGTCAAATCTCATGAAACGATTTTTAATCTCATAGCCCCATTGATTGGTTAGGACAAGGCCGTGACGAGACGCTTGCTCGGCAAGATATGTGGCAGTATTGAAATGTATGTTGCTAATGTCGCTGTCGCCAACTACAAACACATAATGTGCTCCGGTCGCTAGGCATTCGGATAGTGACGCAAAATGATTGTCCATTAATATGAAGTATTTATATGTCACATAAGAGTGCTTCAAGCCATTCTTATGGTCAGTAATAAATACATCACTAATCTTAGCATCTAATTCTGCAATGCCGAAAGTATTTTCATTTGGAAGGAACCTAGCATACTCTCTGGATGGAATCTGCTTGTTGCCTACATAGTCCTTTTTCTTAGCATTCTGCTTTGTCTGAGTATCCATCTCAAATAAGTCTCCAATCCAAAATAATTCAACCATTTGATTATAAATATAATCAATAGCTTTGATATAAGGTGGAGATGTAATGGCCAAATCAACCTTTTTCCCCTCAAGCAGTTTTACTATGGGTTCACTACTTGATGATTTTATTACCTTCGCCCTGCCAAGATTTTCGAGCTCACTATATTTG